>AATN01000291.1_pt1 | contig 11101 bp, 8 predicted proteins | sample 270648 | NCBI WGS metagenome assembly AATN01 (sample SAMN02954269, study PRJNA17659) | bioreactor sludge metagenome | biome: terrestrial; feature: bioreactor; material: sludge; isolation source: Enhanced Biological Phosphorus Removal (EBPR) bioreactor sludge | place: Australia: Brisbane, Queensland
AAAATGGGGGCAAAAGCGGGTACTAAGCGCAAAAAAACTAACCAGCGGCCTCTGAATGAACACTGTTGCCTATATTGGTTTAGGGAGTAATCAGGGTGATTCACGCGCCCTCCTGCAATCAGCGCTTACATCTTTAAACCAATACACGGCTATTCAAGTCACAGATGTTTCTAGCTTTTATCAAAGCAAGCCGGTTGGCCCGGTAGGTCAGCCTGATTATATCAATGCAGTAGCCTGCCTAAGCACAAGCTTGAATGCTCAAGAATTATTAGCTGTTTTATTAGAAACTGAGCGCTTGCACGGGCGAGTACGCGACCCCAATCTACGTTGGGGGCCAAGGACTTTAGATTTAGATTTATTGCTGTTTGGTGATGCTGTTATTCAAGAGGCTAATTTGATAGTGCCGCATCCTGAATTAAGTAAGCGTAGCTTTGTAGTTTATCCTCTATATGAACTTAACCCAGACTTGATCCTACCTTGTGGACAAGCTTTACGAGAGTATACGTTCGTGCTAGCCAGTAGTGATTTAACTAAACTTTTATAAGCAGCTCGCTCTAGGCTCTCGTGTTGAACACTAGTCTATCTACCTTATTTCCTACAGATTTCATTAACATAACTTAGCCTAGATTCAGGCATCATCAGGCTAGAGTTGCTTAAGATAAGCCATAAAAACTAATAATAGGGCTTACGCATAAATTATTATGAAACAATCTATCAAACGTATGAGCTTGGGGCTGGCTTTACTCAGCTTATGGTTTAGTATGCCAGCCTATGCAACCGATACAGTCTGCGATATCAGTAAAAACGATTTCGGTGGATTAGTTTTTCGTGATTATGATGATGATGGGCAACAAGATTCACTAGAACCGGGGGTAGCCGGTATTACCATTAAAGCCTTTGATGCCGACAATCAAGAAGTCAGTTCGGCAGTAACAGGGGATAATGGGGTTTATGTGTTAGCCGGTGTCAGTAATGGGACAGCCTATCGCTTAGAATTTTCGGGTTTGGCAGACACCGATAAACCTAGCACCCAAGGGATTGACTCCCAAACCACCGTACGTTTTGAAACGGCTGCTGCCCGTTGCGATGTCAAACTTGGAGTGAGCAACCCCTTACAATACTGCCAAGCCGCACCTGAATTAGTGACCTCGCGCTTTGTATTAGGTGATCAGTTAACGGGATCTAACCAAACTAAAAATACGCTGATTTCCATTAACGCAGGTTGGGGGCAATACGCTACAGGCAAAGATACTAATCCTCATCAATCTGATTTGGCTTTCTGGCAACCTGTTGATAAAAAACCACGCTCAGTCGCTATTGCCAATAAAGTTGGATCAATTTACGGAATCGCTTGGGACAGAAAGAATAACTATCTCTATGCAGCCGCTTACCACAAAATGCAATCAGGTTATGGGCCGGGTGGACGTGGACAAATTTATCGACTTGCGATTGACCCTAAAACAGGTATACCAACCCAAGAACCAGAAGCATGGGTAAACGTGGAAACAGATTTAGGTGTTACTGTCTGTGGGAGTCATGGTAATGATCTACTCAATCAATATGACACCACTACTTTCAATCAAGTCGGCAAATGTAGTTTAGGCGATTTAGATTTGTCAGAAGATGGGCAAACCTTATTTGTAACTAACCTAAGCACTAAAGAAATCATCGGAATTGATACGGTTAAACAAGTCAAAGTCGGACAATGGGCATTTCCGACTAATCAAGCTAGTTGTAAAAATGCGCCGGATGACGTGCGCCCTTTCGGTCTGAAATACCATCATGGTTTATTATATGTTGGGGCGATTTGTTCGGGTGAGATTAGCCGTGCAGCGAACTTAGCCACCGCACGCGATGAATTACGGGCTTATGTTTACGCCTTAGACACGAATACCAATACATGGTCAGAGGTTTTGAATTATGACTGGAGCAAACAGCGCTATGGTATTTATAAAACGCAGCTTGATCCTTGGTTAAACAGTATGGATCAAATCGCTGCCTCCCGCTTTGCTAAAGGGACACCACGTAACTGGGTAACCGATAACTCTCAAATGCTGACAGATATTGAATTTGTGGGAAATGATATAGTGTTAGGTTTTCGAGGGCGTCTAGCTGATCAATGGGGAGTTGACTTACCCTATTCGCGGACTACGCCTACAGTGGTAGCAGCCTTGAATTATACCACAAATACGGTCGGTGATATTGTCTGTGTAGGCTATGACAACGCTACCAAATCTTATATGTGGGAAAGCAATGATCACACGAATAATTTAGGCGTGTGTGCAGGTCGTAGCGCTAGTAATTCTGGCTATGTGCATCCCGATACTAATTATGACTTAAACAATGCAGATACCCGTTACCACAATACATCACTGGACGATGGGGAGTTTTATTGGGGGGATGGTGGTGCACCTATCTACGGTACTACGGCTCGTCACTATGAGATTTCTCAAGGTGGCTTAGCACAAATTGGGACTGGCCCTATTATTATGAGTGCATTAACCCCTCCTAACTCATTAGGTGTGGGCTATGACCAAAGTTCTGGTTTTGTGTGGATGGATAATAATAACGGTGCACCGACCGGGGCTTATGTAGCATATGACAGCTCTAACCCAGAATCCTTTAGTAAATCAGCCGGCTTAGGTGATATTGAAGCCTTATGTCTGCCTGCGCCTGTGCAAATTGGTAACCGTGTGTGGTCGGATAATAATAAAAACGGTATTCAAGATCCGAGTGAAGCGGGGTTAGCCAATGTGGAAATCACGTTAAGTTGTGGTGTAAATACCGCTAAAACTACGACAGCTAGTGATGGTACTTATTATTTTTCTAATGCTGAAAATGGCAATGCGACCTTCTTAAAAACAGGTATGTTGTGCACCTTAACACCGGGAATAGTTCCGTCCACCACAGAGACCTACGAAGCTACCGTGGCAAATGTGCAAATTGATACCACTAATCATCCTCTAGTCGATGTGCGTGACTCAGATGCACCTGCAGAACAGGGGGTTGACTTTACGGTAGGGCAACCGGGAGAAAATAACCATTCTATTGACTTTGGTTTTGCTCCCTTACCAAAGAAGGTTGATTTAAAACTGACCAAAACCGTTAGTAAATCTTCAGTCGGGCGCGGTGAGGAGTTTATTTATACCCTAAGCATTACGAATGAAAGCGCTAACCCGGCCACGGCTGTACAGGTTAAAGATGCCTTACCAGCAGGGTTGGTATACGTCAGTGATGATGGACAAAGTGTTTATGCTAAAGATGTCTTTGATGAGCTGACTGGGCTTTGGACGGTAGAAGACGTAGCTGCGAATCAAACCAAAACTTTAAATATTACAGTCAAAGCCCTTTAATGACAGGTCGTTAGGAAAACTACTAAGCTTTTGCTTAGTAGTTGGCTACAGGTTGCTTAACTAAATTAAGCTTAGAGCAACTGCTGAAATCTACTAGACAGTCAGCCAATAGTTTTCCTTGTCTTCCGCCAAACCAAAATCCGATTATTGACTGGCATCTCATAATCTGCCTGCAACTCCATACCAGCCTTAGCCGCCAGTAGATTCAAATCTTCAAAATTGCGAATCCCACTGTCAGGATCACGCTGTTTGAGCCATCGGTCGAAGTGTGCATTACTTATGCTAGTGAACTGACCTGCATAATTGAACGGGCCATAAACAATAAATAAGCCATTGGCTGGTTAGTAAGCGTCCAACCCCGTTAAAACAAGCTTGCACGGCCTCCCAGCTCATAATATGCAAAGTATTTGCTGAGAAAACGGCATCGACTGTGAGATTAGGCCAAATTGCTTGACGTACATCTAGGAGCAAAGGTTCTAAAACATTGGAAAGCTTAGCATCCTGCACCCAAGCCTTGATGCCTGCATGATATTCAAGCTGATCGCTGGTTTGCCAAATGAGTTGTGGGAATTGCTCACCAAAATACACTGCATGCTGGCCTGTACCGCTACCGATTTCGAGCAAAGATTGGTAATCATGTAATAAATCCTTGAGTACCGCTAAAATCGGCTCGCGATTTTCATCACAAGAGGCTGCATAGGGTTTCATTTAATTTTCGACTGCTTTAAAGGCTGCATCGAGCGTCTGCCAAGTGTTGACGACATGACAGAAAATATCCGCCGTTTTCTCGGCGTCATAGACGGCTGAATGTGCTTGCTCCCCATCCCAATTCATACCAGCGGCTTGTGCAACCCGAGCCAAAACAGTTTGACCATAGACTACCGCACCTAAAGTAACCGTATCGAGCGTGCTAAAAGGATGAAAGGGATTGCGCTTGCAGTCATTACGCTCAGAAGCTGCATTGACGAAATTGAGATCAAAGGGTGCGTTGTGCCCGACTAGAATCGCACGATTACAACGATTCAGCTTCACTTCGCGACGCACGATTTTAAAGAATTCATCTAAAGCCCGTGTTTCAGGAATGGCTAAGCGCAAAGGACTAAATGGCTTAATGCCATTCACTTCCAAAGATTTTGGATCGAGATTGGCATTGGGAAAAGGTTCGATATGCCAATGATAAGTGCGATGCCGCGATAATTCACCTTTTTCATCGATGCGCAAAATTACCGCTGCTACTTCGAGCAGAGCGTCTTTACGAAAGTTGAATCCGCCAGTTTCTACATCCACCACCACCGGCAAAAATCCACGAAACCGATTAGCGAGGGGAATAATCTCAATTTCATCACTCATGGCGTTGAGCTTACCGGATGCGGCCGAAAATAGGTAGAAAATTACAATTAATTTAATTTGTTTTTTATAAGATACTGATTTTTAAATTTATTTATTTCAGCAATTCAAGGCAGCTTTCCTTTCAAAAAGGATAATGTTATGTTCAAACCATTAAACATCATTTCGCGCGACTGCTAATTTGCGCTATGGCTGGCAAGGAGTTCTGCTATGAGCTTAGACAAAACCCCGCAAGACATTGATCCACAAGAAACGCTCGAATGGGTCGATTCCCTCGAAGCGGTGATTGAAAGTGAAGGCTTAGAGCGTGCGCATTTTCTGCTCGAACAACTGATTAGCACCGCACGGCAAAATGGTGCAAACCTGCCCTATTCCGCGAATACCGCTTATATCAATACCATTCCGCCTCATTTAGAAAAATATACTCCCGGTAATCCAGCACTCGAATTACGGTTGCGCTCATGGATTCGCTGGAACGCGGTGGCTATGGTGGTACGGGCTAATCGGAAAAGTACCGAGCTGGGTGGACATATTGCCACCTTTGCCTCAGCGGCCACTTTATATGATGTGGGCATGAATCACTTCTGGCATGCACCCTCTCCGCAAAATGGTGGTGACGTGATTTATATCCAAGGGCATGCAGCCCCCGGAATGTATGCACGCTCCTTTTTGGAAGGCCGTTTTACCGAAGAGGACTTAGATAATTTCCGCCAAGAAGTCAGCGGCCAAGGTTTATCTTCCTATCCACATCCGTGGCTTATGTCGAATTATTGGCAGTTCCCCACCGTGTCGATGGGCTTGGGCCCGATTACTTCGATTTATCAAGCACGCTTCATGAAATACTTGCAAGACCGCAAGCTTGCCGATACTGAAAATCGGCATGTTTGGGCGTTTGTCGGCGATGGTGAAGTGGATGAACCAGAAACTTTAGGCGCTATTTCGCTAGCCGGGCGCGAAAAGTTGGATAACCTGATTTGGGTAGTGAATTGCAATCTGCAGCGCCTAGATGGCCCCGTGCGTGGCAACGGTAAAATCGTACAAGAGCTTGAAGCTGTGTTCCGTGGCGCGGGCTGGAATGTCATTAAGGTGATCTGGGGGTCGTATTGGGATCCGCTACTGGCTAAAGATATAAATGGTAAGCTTAAGCAACGTATGCTCGAAGTGGTGGATGGCGAATTCCAAAACTATAAAGCTAAAGATGGCGCTTATGTGCGCGAGCATTTCTTTGGCGCTTATCCCGAATTGCGCGAAATGGTCGCCCGCATGAGTGATGCAGATATTTGGCGCTTAAACCGTGGTGGGCATGATCCGCACAAAGTGTATGCAGCCTACTACGCAGCAGTGAATCACGAAAATCAGCCTACGGTGATTCTCGCACATACTGTAAAAGGCTATGGGATGGGGGCTGCGGGCGAAGGACAAAATCGTACTCATCAGCAGAAAAAGCTCAGCAATGAAGAAATGATTGCCTTCAAAAATCGTTTCAATATTCCTTTAAGTGATGAAGAGGCGGCAGAAGCGAAATATTATCGCCCTGCTGCTGAGAGTGAAGAAATCAAATACTTACATGAGCGGCGTAAAGCATTAGGTGGCTATTTACCGCAGCGCCAAACGCATGCAGCTCCACTGAAAGTCCCCGAGTTAAGCCTCCTCCAAACATTATTGGATAGCAGTGGTGATCGGGAAATGTCCACGACCATGGCTTTTGTACGCCTACTTACCATTCTGACTCGTGATAAAAATATTGGACGGCATATCGTGCCAATTGTACCGGATGAAGCACGTACTTTCGGTATGGAGGGCATGTTCCGCCAATTAGGGATTTATTCTTCGGTCGGTCAGTTGTATGAGCCACAAGATAAAGATCAAGTGATGTTCTACAAAGAAGATAAATCAGGACAAATTCTGGAAGAAGGCATTAATGAGGCGGGGGCGATTTCTAGCTGGATTGCAGCCGCTACTGCTTATAGTACACATGGCGTGTGTATGGTGCCCTTCTATATTTACTACTCCATGTTTGGTTTCCAGCGGATTGGCGATTTAGCGTGGGCAGCGGGTGATTGTCGTGCCCGAGGCTTTTTGATTGGTGGTACAGCAGGACGCACTACACTCGCGGGTGAAGGCTTACAACACCAAGATGGGCATGGCTAAATGCAAGCAGGTTTGATTCCAAACTGTATTTCTTATGATCCGACTTTTGCTTATGAACTTGCCGTGATTATTCAGCATGGCATGAAGCGCATGTATGAAAATCAGGAAGATGTTTACTACTACATCACTGCCATGAATGAAAATTATCATCACCCTGCTATGCCGCATGCCGTGGAAGAAAGCATTATCAAAGGCATGTATCTGTTCAGTGGTGGCGGCAAAAAGCGCAAGAAGGTGCAACTCTTAGGCTCGGGCGCGATCTTGCGGGAAGTGATTGCGGCTGGAGAAATCTTGGATAAAGAATGGGGCGTGGATGCAGATATCTGGAGTGTTACTAGCTTCAATGAGATCGCTCGAGAGGCCCGCGATATTGAGCGCTGGAATCTACTCCATCCATTGGAAGATGCACGCACACCTTATCTTACTCAATGCTTAAAAGACCGACGTGGCCCTGCTATCGCGGCTACCGATTATATTCGCAGTTACGCCGACCAAATCCGTGCTTGGGTTCCCATGCACTATAAAGTTTTAGGTACGGATGGTTTTGGACGCAGTGATACCCGCACTCAATTACGCCGACATTTTGAAGTTGATCGTTATTACATCGTACTCGCTGCCTTGAAATCCTTAGTCGATGAAAACTCCTTACCCGCAGTCAAAGTGGTGGAGGCGATGGAGAAATATCAAATCGACCCTAATAAACCTAACCCCTTATATGTATAGGGAGGCGACATCATGGCGATCCAAGAAGTTCGTGTCCCAGATATTGGTGACTTTAAAGAAGTAGAAATCATTGAAGTGCTGGTAAAAGTCGGTGATAGCATTCAAGCGGAAGACTCACTGATTACCGTCGAGTCGGATAAAGCTTCCATGGAAATTCCCTCGCCACTTGCGGGCACTGTCAAAGAGTTGCGCGTCCAGCAAGGTGATCGGGTGTCTAAAGGCAGCCTGATTCTAAGTCTGGAAACTGTAACAAACCCAGCCAAACCACCACCTACTTTAGCGCTCAACTCGGGAAAATCCAATCTACCACCTGAGCCTAGAGTTCCCCCCCCCTCTTCAATTTCCCCTGTAGCTAAACGCCCAACTCTACCTAGCGTGATTGACCATGATGCCTTTAAAAAGGCTTACGCTACCCCTTCGGTACGTAAGTTTGCGCGTGAATTAGGTGTTGATTTAAGCCGGGTGGTTGGGACTGGACGTAAACAACGCATTACGCAAGAAGATGTCAAAAGCTATATCAAAGATGTAATGGGTTTTGGCTTACAAGCAAACAATATCGCAACAGTTAATAGTGGAATGGGGATTCCACGCATGCCGGAAATTGACTTTAGCCAATGGGGTGAGGTCGAAACCGTGCGTTTGAACCGAATAAATAAACTCACGGGTGAATTCCTGCATCGCAATTGGTTGAATGTGCCGCATGTCACACAATTTGACCAAGCCGATATCACCGATTTAGAAGCCTTTCGCCAAGAACTAAATCTTGAACAGGAAAAAATCAAAGCTTCTAAAATCACACCTTTGGTTTTTATTATGAAAGCCGTTGTGGCCGGTTTAAAAGCTTACCCGCGCTTTAATAGCTCGCTTGATCCTGCAGGTGAAATGCTGATTCAGAAAAAGTATTATCACCTTGGGATTGCAGTGGATACACCCGATGGTTTAGTCGTACCAATTATTCGCGATGTAGATAAAAAATCCCTCCTACAACTCTCTGATGATCTCAAGGAAGTTTCCACTAAAGCGCGTGAGCGTCGCTTGAAACCGGCTGATTTACAAGGTGGCTGCTTTTCGATTTCTAGTCTAGGTGGGATTGGTGGTACTCAATTCACTCCAATTATTAATGCGCCCGATGTGGCGATTTTAGGCGTATCCAAATCGAATATGCAGCCCATTTGGAATGGTAAAGAATTTGCTCCACGCTTGATGCTGCCATTGTCGCTCTCATATGATCATCGTGTGATTGATGGTGCTGACGGTGCGCGCTTTACGACTTTCCTTGCCAAAATGCTTAGCGATATTCGAAGATTATTGGTGTGAGCTAGGTCATACTCGTCAGTACTAAGCGTTTTTAAGTTGCTGCAATGCGCAAGTTTTTCGGCTATGCTGTGCGAGCGTTGAGGACGGGTCAGAATAACCCATGCAAGGAGAAGTCTAATGAGTCGTGATGTTGTTGTATTAAGTGCTGTACGCTCCGCAATTGGTGCTTTCGGTGGAAGTTTAAGCGGCATGGAGCCAGCAGAATTAGCTGGTCAAGTCATGAAAGAAGCAGTACAACGTTCTAGTGTTGATCCTGCACAAATCAATTATGTAACAGTAGGAATACCATCCCTACTGAATCACGTTTCCCCTATGTAGCACGCGTAGCTTCCATCCAAGCTGGCCTGTCTATGGAATCTGTCGCCATGGCAGTCAATCGTCTGTGTAGCTCTGGTTTGCAAGCAATTGTAACCACCGCTCAAGGCATTATGCTCGGCGATTATGACTATGGTATCGGCGGTGGTGTTGAAGTCATGTCTCGTGCTGGTTATTTGTCAACGGCTATGCGTAATGGCGCACGTATGGGCGACACACAAATGGTCGACATGATGGTTGCTACTTTGACTGACCCATTCGGCGTGGGTCACATGGGTATCACTGCAGAGAATTTAGCCGCTAAATGGGGAATTTCTCGTGAAGAGCAAGATGCTTTAGCTGCTGAATCACAACGCCGCGCTGCGAATGCTATCAAAGAAGGTCGTTTCAAATCTCAAATTCTGCCGATTACGCTGAAAACACGTAAAGGTGAAGTGGTATTTGATACTGATGAGCATGTGAAAGCAGATACAACCGTTGAAACTCTGGCCAAAATGCGTCCGGCGTTCAAAAAAGATGGTACGGTAACCGCTGGTAATGCCTCTGGTATCAATGACGGCGCTGCATTCTTCGTCTTAGCAGCAGCCGATGTCGCTGCCAATGCCGGTCAAAAACCGATTGCACGTTTAGTATCTTATGCTGTTGCAGGTGTGCCGAATGATGTGATGGGTGAAGGCCCAATCCCAGCGTCTAAGCAAGCTCTGAAAAAAGCTGGCTTGTCTTTGGATCAAATGGACGTGATTGAGTCTAACGAAGCATTTGCTTCGCAAGCCATTGCAGTCTCTAGAGGCTTAGGCTTAGATATGAATAAGACCAATCCAAACGGTGGCGCAATCGCTTTAGGTCACCCCATCGGTTGTTCTGGCGCCTTCATTGCAACCAAAGCACTGTATGAATTACAACGCATCAATGGCAAATATGCCTTAGTCACTATGTGTATTGGTGGCGGTCAAGGTATTGCTGCTGTATTTGAGCGCATGTAAGACTGTTTTTAGGTGGAGCATCCTGCTCCACCTAAGTAAGCCTGTTACTATCCTGCCAAAATCTGTCCAACTCGGTTTTTCACATACATGTAGTACATTAGCGGAATCAAGATCAAAGTTAACAGAGTTGACACCAGAATCCCGAAAATCAACGATACAGCTAAGCCACCAAAGATCGGATCATCGACAATAAAGAAAGCACCAATCATCGCCGCCAAAGCGGTTAAAACAATCGGTTTAGTTCGTACTGCACTGGCATTAATCACGGCTGCTTTTAAACCCATACCGGCACGCACTTGCTCATTAATAAAATCCACTAACAGAATCGAATTACGCACAATAATTCCCGCTAAAGCAATCATGCCAATCATTGAAGTTGCGGTGAATTGCGCACCCAATAGAGCATGTCCCGGCATCACGCCAATCACGGTTAAAGGAATTGGCGACATAATCACCAATGGCACCATATAAGAACGAAATTGCGCCACAATTAGCAAATAAATCAAAATCATCCCCACACCATAGGCAATGCCCATATCGCGGAAAGTTTCATAAGTGATCTGCCATTCACCATCCCATTTGATGCTATAGAAATAAGGATCATCCGGCGCACTAAAGAAGAATTGCCGCAAAGCATCCCCATAAACGGTGATCATCTCCAAGCCCTTAGAAATATCAAACATACCATATAAGGGACTATCGGTTTTTCCGGCCATATCCCCCATGACATACACCACCGGCAAGAGATCTTTGTGATAAACCGAATGTTCACGAGACGCTTGGTGTACTTTGACCAATTCAGACATGGGCACTAACGCCCCTGAACTACTGCGTACCCGCAAAGCTAATACCGAACTCATTTTATCTTTCAGCTCAGGCGGAAACTCGACACGAATGGGTACTGCATATTTG
>AATN01000292.1_pt1 | contig 11059 bp, 9 predicted proteins | sample 270648 | NCBI WGS metagenome assembly AATN01 (sample SAMN02954269, study PRJNA17659) | bioreactor sludge metagenome | biome: terrestrial; feature: bioreactor; material: sludge; isolation source: Enhanced Biological Phosphorus Removal (EBPR) bioreactor sludge | place: Australia: Brisbane, Queensland
TGAAAGTTTATTAAGAGGTTTTGAATATGTTAAAGATTATCATGCGGGTGTCGTATCAGTAACTTTTTTCGCTCTTTCAGCTTGTGCTAGTACACCAAAGAACGAACTGCCGCCAACTCAGGTGACAGGAGCAGTTGTGCAAGCAGGAAAACCGACCCTACCCAATCAAGCGTATCCGAATACGATGGTGAAAAGTCAGTGTGCATATGTGGAATCCGCAAAATGGTTCACTTGTCCACATGGAAAAGATCCCGCTTGTTTTTACAGGGTGGTGTATCCCTCAGGTAATACGTATAAGGCATGTGCAGCAAAACGCCCTCGTCCTCGAACTCATTAAATATTCAATCTGCTGATAGGCTCTTTTTAAGCCTAAGAGGTGAGCTAGCTCATCTCTTAGGCTATTTATCTTCCCTTATGCTATTTATAAATACTTAGACAGCCAAGGGCTTACATCAAAATGTCCACTCAGCTAAGGCTCGTACCTAGGCTGCCAATAACATGGGCAGATTTAAGCGCATCAAATTCAAGCTTTGAGGGGTGGGCAGAAGCCAAGAAAGTCGGGTTTGGCGCAAGGGTTCGGTTGGTTTTTCCATTGTTGGCAATGCCCAAACGCATCTGCACGCTCGCAATCAGGATGGGTATTAGCACAGGCAGTCAGGCCGCTTAGGCAAACTAGCCAACTCATGATTATTTTGCTCATTTTGATCGCTCCCTGAAGTGGAGATAGCTTGAAACAATAGTATAGCTGGCATGTTTGCAAAACTAATACAAGGATTTAGCAAGCTTTGCGTATCCTTAGTGGGCATTTCCCGACAGCCTATTGACTGAACAGTCAATCAAACCTAAGCTGTAAGCCCCAAGTGCTGGAGATGACCATGAGCGATCACAAAATATCTGAACGCTTCACTTTCGGTGAGTTGACAGAAGAATCGACGCCTTTGCGTATTATGCATTCCGCTTTGGAGGAAATTAGCACCAATGGCTTAAGTGGTCTTACGACTAAAGGAATTAGTCAACGCGCCCATTTATCCACCGGTATTATCCATCACTATTTCGATACTAAAGATAATCTAGTGTATGCGGCGTATGTTTATTTAGTGCGTGATCTGCATCAATCCAGTTTAGCGATTTTCCGCTCGGAATCTGATCCAAAGAGACGTCTACAAGCGATGATTCGTATGAACTTTTCCTCAGTGCATATTTCTCCTGAGGCACGCGATGTATGGCCCCAGTTTTGGGCACAAGCTGCCCATGATGAACGCACTGCACGGCTGTTGCGGGTTTATTATCGGCGCTTTCAAAGTAATCTAGCCCATGATTTTCGTGCTTTATTAAAGGATCGCAGTAAAGCGCAAGAAGCCGCTAACCTATTATTAGCGACTATTCATGGGGTTTGGTTTGTGCATCGGTTTAGTGATAGCCCCAAGCAAATGGAACAAGCGGTGGCTTTAATTGAACAAAATCTGGAGCTATTACTCAATCGCTCATAATAAATTCGAGCGCTTCAATAAGTTCTAAATCCGGCTTGTGAAAGAATATCCCCTGATCCGTTTTATCAGGGTGCATCCCACGCAAGAATAAATAAAATACTCCGCCAAAATGCGTATCCCAAGTATAATCCACTAAGCGTTGTTTTAAATAACGATGTAAAGCTACACAATAAATGAGATATTGCAAGTAATAATGGGCATCCGCCATCGCTTGCATGAGCTTAGGGGCAGAATAAGCATCTGGCTCATCACCTAGCCAATTTGATTTATAGTCCACCAGATAATATTGATCTTGCCAACGGAACACTAAATCAATATAGCCTTTCATATAACCTTTTAAGTCTTGGAACTCCAAACGCTCGATGGCAGCTCGAATCGGTTGCCAAGCTGCCTCATCAGGTAAAAAGCGCAGCACTAATTTAAGTTGCTCAGCCTTAAGTTGCTGGACTGGAAAATAAAACTCTAATTCATCTAAGCGGTTTTTTTTGTCTAAGCAGCTTAGAGAAAAGTTATGTAATGGTGGCAAAGGTGTGTCTAGGGCGGGTTGTAATAAGTGGAGGGCAGCGGTTTGTAATTCTGGGCTAAAACCTTGGCTACGCAAACCTTTGATGATTACACTATCTAATTGTTCCACTAATGGCTGCTGGAAATCAGCTTGTTGCAACATGCTATGTAGGCAAATCCCAGCGCGTGCACCACTTGGGAAGGTATTTAAATCGAGCTGCTGCGCTGCACTGCTGCTATACAGTTGAATAGCGTTAGGGCGGTCATAGTCAGGTTTTTCATCATGTGTACCTTCTGCCAAGCTACTAAAGCTACCCACACGTAAAATTTCAGCTAGGGCTTGTTTGAATACGCGACAATGAAAACTGGTTTGTACGTTGGGGGCTTGATAACGGAAGACTTCTTGCTCAGAAGGCAAAGGTTCATAGCTAATTGAACCTTGTGAGCTTGCGGCTAATGCGTGTAGCGCTTGCTGCATTAACTGTTGACGTTGCACTACTTTTTCGGCTTTACCAATTGTGCAGAGCAAACTTTCACTCTCGGGTAAATGTCCGAACAGTAACCAAGCCAGTGCCGTATCATAGCTAAAGTTTTTATAGCTCACGGGTGCACTCAAATTGACGATTGTGCAGTGATATTGTGCGCGGGTAATAGCCACATATAAGAGCCGCAAATTTTCACTGCGCTCCTCAGCGCGGCGCGCTTGTTTGGCGGTTTCAAGATTGCAGCGGCTGGCTTGAAGGCAACTTTGCTGGTTAAGTGTGTCATACCAAGCGAACCATTGGTTTTTGATCTCGCGCTCTTGGTCATTCCATAAAAATGGGCAGTAAACAATTTTGTATTGCAAACCTTTACTTTTGTGGATGGTGACAATCTGCACTAAGTTTTCATCACTTTCTAAGCGCAGTTGATGCTCTTCACTGGTTTGTTCAGCCGCACGCCGTTGCAGCCAACGTAAGGTCGTTTGTAGGCTAGGCGCTTGCTTGCGGGTTTCAACATGAATTAACTCGGCCAAATGCAGCAGGTTAGTTAAGCGGCGTTCACCATCCACATAAGCTAATAGGCGAGCACGAACCTTACGCTTATCCAGCCAATCGCGAAACATGCGCATAAAGCCATGCTTTTGCCACAGGTATTGCCAACGGAAAAAGTCCTCTAGTTCAGCGTCAAACAAGGCTGGATTAGCATCCAGAGCTAATAAAGTTTTAGCTGTGCCTCCCATCAGTTCCGTGACCAAAGCACGGCGTAGTTTGCTGATTTGACTTGGTTCTGCAATGGCAATTAGCACTAAGCGCAACTCTTCGGCTTCTTCAGTTTGAAAAATTCCAACGGGTGATTTCTGCACACTAGCAATCCCACAGGCTTGCAAGGCCTCTTTAATCAAGCGCCCTTGACGATGGCTGCGGACTAAGATGGCAAAATCGCCACTGGTTAAAGCCTGACCTCCAATAGTTGCTTGATCTTGCTGCCCTTGAAGGAGCAGACGTGCAATATCATTCGCGACTGCTTGGGCAACGGCAAGTTGGACTTCGCCTAAACTAGCTTCAGTTTGTGGGTCGCCTTGAAAATCCCAAATTCGCAGCGGCGCGAGCTGCGGCTGACAAACAAGTTCACTGCTGACCGTGCCGCCACTACTGACCGTTTCATAATCAATGCGCTTGTGATTGCGAAAAGGGTCTGGCGAGCGTGCATACAGTAAGTTAAAAGCTGCTAAGAGTTTGGGGTGTGAGCGGAAATTACGCGCTAAAGTATAGCGTTGGCTGTGCTGCACACTATTGGCTGCTTGCAAATAGGTGTAAATATCTGCACCACGAAAGCTATAAATCGCCTGTTTAGGATCACCGACATAATAGACTTGGCCTTGGGTATTGCGATAAATGCGCTCAAACACATCATATTGGATCGGGTCAGTGTCTTGGAATTCATCAATCAAAGCCACTTGATATTGCTCTGCAATTTGAACCGCTAAAGCAGGGCGTTGGTGGAGTGCGGTTTGCAAATTCACCAACAGGTCATCAAAGGTTAATTGGCCTTTTAAGCGCTTGCGCTCAGGTAATTGTTCGCGTAACCAGACTAATAAGTCGTGGCGGAGTTGCTCTAGGGCTAAGGTTCGTACTTCAATCAATTGAGTACACGGTACTAATAGCTCGTCAATTAAATCAAAAAAACGATGCTGAGGTGATTCTTGTTTGGCTTTAGTGCCTGCAATTAAGGCTTTAGTACCGATTTTAGAAAGTAGCTCTTGGTGTTCCGCTTCAAGTTTGCCGGACAAAATCGCCGTCCAAGCAGCTAAGGCTTTTTGGATAGTTGAGGGTCTATGCGAATTTTGATTTAAGCGTTGTTTATCATTCAGTAACTGAATAATTGCTGCTTGGTCTTGAGTCCAGACTAGACGCGCTTGTTCTAATAAAGCTGCATAGTGCTGTTTGATCGTTGTGAGTTCATCTTCTGAACAAGTTTGTGCACGAATTACTTGTAGATAAGGACGACCAATAAACTCTGCTACTTCTTGCAAAAGACTTTCTGGAGTAATTGAGCTGCTACTGAGCACCAAAGCATCTAAAGCATTGGGGTGTACTAAGCGTTGTTGCCAAAATTGATCAGCTAATTGCAACTGTAGCTCAGCTTCACTAGCCACTAACTCACTTTCAAAGGGAAGGCCAACCTCAAATGCATGTTGTTGCAAAACCCGTTGACAGAAGCTGTGAATAGTAAACACGGCCGCCTCATCAAAACTTAATAAGGCGCGCTGTAAATACCACAGGCGTTCAGTATCAGCAGGGTATTGTGCTAATAAAGTTTGGTATTCATGGCTGGCCAATTCCGGCTGCTCATAGGCGGTGATGGCTTCTTTCAAACGCGCTCGAATTCGCGAGCGCAATTCATCAGTGGCAGCACGGGTATAAGTGACCACCAAAATCTTATCGACGGTAAGAAGTTGCTCTAAAATTAAACGCAGATAAAGCAGTGAAATCGTCCAAGTCTTACCCGTGCCCGCACTGGCTTGGATAAGGTTTTTACCACTTAAGGGCAGTTTGAGGGGATCAAGAGCTTGCATCGGCTTATTTTATCGTGAGCACTGGTTAGACAGCTAACAATAAAATTTTTTCTTTAGCTGTCAACCTCATAGCGAATCAAGCGTTAATGTGGTTAAGCTGGTGTTCAGTAAGTTCTAAGTGACTCGGCCCTGAATACTAGCTTTTTTCACACAGGCACATGGATGTGCCTGAAGTGCACTGGTTCTTTGATATGGAGATCTTATAATGAAATCAGTTCCTATTCCGTTTGCTGCGGTTGTTGTATTAACTATGACGGGTTCTGGATTGGCAGGCGCTCCGACTGAACCTGAGGGCTAAGCCTAGTGTGAGTGTAGAGCCGATTGTTGCACCCGTTGAAGTGAAAGCTGAGCCAGCGGTATGTGCACCGACTGCTCAAAAGGCTTGTGAGACAACAGAGGTTAAAGTTGAGACCAAAGAAGCCCCTGCCGCTGAAGTCAAAGTCGAGACCAAAGAGGCTCCTGCTGCTGAAGTCAAAGTTGAAGTGACTCCTGAGCAACCTACCGAACTGCCAGTCGTTGATAAGCCTACCCAAAGTTAATAAGGCTTAGCCGATCTTGCTTAATACGGATGAATAACAACCAGTGTTATTAAGCTGTTGATTACCCTTTCCGCTCTGGAAAGGGTTTTTAGGGGAGTAAATGTAAACGCCGTCTTAAAACTTGTGCACTCACTGCATCCAAATTATCTGGCAGAAAAATAACAACCTGCATTTTTCCTTGTACTTGCAGATGTAAAATTATTATTAGTCTTGAATTAAAATTTTGAATCAATTTAGCAGCTTGTATGCCTTCAACGGATAGTATTTCCCAACCGCCAGTTTTTCGCCAAATTAAAGTGCTAAAGTTTCTATTACCTAAACACAGTTGTGCACGCCATTCATGGAAACTAATCAGGCTAATTAATAGGCTTAAACCTAATTTCCAAAACCCACTCAGTGGCATGAAGCAGACGCTCGTGAGTACGAATAGATTTATCAGTAGCATGAAGCTGAGCAGCAGACGAGAGGGCAGTAATCTTAGGATTAGCTCTGCTTCAAATACCTGAGCAGAGCTAAGTGCGCGTGACATGCGTCAACAATCCAGCACTTTAAGAAGCTTGCGTAAACGCTCCATACCAATGATTAAGTTTTGATGGATTTCATGCATGGTAATTTCACTAGGCGTTTTGCCGGCTGCCCAATTGGCAACCACTGAACAACTGGCATAGCTTAAGCCTAGTTCCTTAGCTAAAGCCGCTTCAGGCATGGCGGTCATACCGACTAAATCACAACCATCTCTTTCAAGACGCAGAATTTCTGCAGCGCTTTCTAAACGAGGGCCTTGAGTCGCGGCATAAGTACCCCCATCAATTAAGTCAAGCTGTGCTTGTTTGCCAGCAGTAAGTAAAGCTTGGCGTAGCTCTGTACAATAAGGTTGCGAAAAATCAATATGTGTCACTGAGGTCAAGCCTTCATCAAAGAAGGTATGTGCCCGTCCATAGGTATAATCAATAATTTGATTAGGAATCACTAAAGACTGTGGTGTCATTTGGGCAGTAATTCCACCCACAGCACCCACCGCGACGACATTCTTAACGCCAATACTATGCAGTGCCCAAATATTCGCACGATAGTTAATTCGATGCGGTGGAATATTATGCGTGTAGCCGTGACGCGCCAAGAAGGCAATACGCTTTTCCCCAATCACGCCGTGGGTAATTTGCCCAGAAGGTTCGCCATAAGGCGTGTGTACTACTTCACGATGAATTACTTCTAGACCTTCGATAGCAGTGAGGCCCGTGCCACCAATCACTGCCAATGCAATTTTCGTTTCGCTCATGCCCTTATCCTATCATTTCTTGGTTTAAGTATTGTTAACAGTGCTTAAGCTAAATGGCTAATTTCCTCGACAGTCTGTTGCCAATAAGTCTGTTCTAATAAAGCAGAGCGATTCATGCAGGATTTTCCTAGCATACTATGTAGACGTTTAGCTGAAGCCTCTGATGTTTGTAGTTTAACTTGATCCAAAATTTCAATAACACCCGCCCGTTTATTACAAGCTAGAATCATATCGCAGCCCGCTGCTAAAGCCGCTTCAGCCCGCTCGGCATAGCCACCAACGACACCTGCAGCTTCCATGCTTAAATCATCGCTAAAAATCACGCCTTCAAATCTGAGTTGAGTGCGCAAAATATCTTGTAGCCAAATCCGTGAAAAACCTGCGGGTTGTGTATCCACTTGCTCATAAATCACATGAGCTGGCATGACAGCATTTAAGCCCTGCTGCATCAGTCTAGCGAAGGGCAGGACATCAGCTTGCATAATCTGTTCTTTAGGACGTAAGTCTAGAGGAATCGCTAAGTGGGAGTCGGCTTCAACAAATCCATGCCCCGGGAAATGCTTACCCGTTGAGGCCATACCCGCTTCCCGCATGCCATTGATATAGGCTCCCGCGAGTTCAGCAACAATCTCTGGATTTTGATGAAAGGCACGGTCGCCAATCACTTGGCTGACACCATAATTCAAGTCTAATACCGGTGCGAAGCTAATATCGATATCAACGGCACGCACTTCTGCCGCCATTAGCCAGCCCATGCGATAAGCCAGTTGGCGCGCTTCAAGAGGATTTTCGGTATAGCGCTCGCCTAACTTGGCAATGGCAGGGAGTCGGGTAAATTGCTTGCGAAAACGCTGCACACGTCCGCCTTCATGATCGACCGCTAATAGCAAAGGGCGTTGTGCTGCCATGCGTACTAATTTCACTAAAGCAGTAAGCTGTTGCACGGACTCATAATTACGGGTGAAAAAAATTACGCCACCAATCGCAGGGTGCGCTAATAAATTCACTTCTTCGGCACTCAAATCAGTGCCGGTTAAATCCATCATTAAATTGCCAATCGGCATGAGCTTCAGCTCCTGTCTTAACATTATTCTCTGAGCTAAACAGTGTAGCGCGATCTGCCTAGAGATGCTGCGGCTTTAAGCGCCTAAGCGATCTTGCAAGATCATTTCGGCGGCTTTAGTTGCTAACATAATCGTGGGTGAGCTGGTATTGCCCGAGGTAATCGTCGGCATAATCGAGGCATCCACCACGCGCAAGCCTTGTACACCCAGCACTTGTAAACGGCTATCGGTAACTGCGCTAGGATCATCTGCCCGCCCCATTTTGCAAGTACCCACCGGGTGAAAAATGGTTGTACCAATCTTGCCCGCTGCCATCACTAATTCTTCTGTGCTTTGATAATCAGAGCCGGGTAAATATTCTTCCGGTTGGTAAGGCTGTAGCGCTGCTTGGCTAGCGATTTTGCGGGTTAATTGAAGCGCTTTTGCGGCCTTAATCCGATCTGCCTCAGCGGTCAAATAGCAAGGGGCGATCAACGGTGCGCTATTCGGATCGGCATCCGCAATTTTAATCCAACCACGTGATGCGGGGCGTAAATCACAGACACTGGCGGTAAAGGCTGGGAAATCATGTAAAGGGTCGCCGAATTTATCTAAAGATAAAGGCTGGACATGGTATTCCAAATCAGGAGTGGCTACGGAATCATCGGAGCGTGCAAATAGACCAAGCTGACTCGGCGCCATAGTCAACGGCCCTTTACGCATCAAAGCATATTCCAAACCTATTTTGGCTTTGCCTTGCCAAGTTTTCACGGTTTGATTCAGAGTTTGAATACCTTGGACTTTATATATGCTGCGTAGTTGTAGATGATCTTGTAGATTATTACCCACACCGGGGGAGTTGAGCAGCACGGGAATCCCTTTCTCTTGTAAGAAGGCGGCCTCCCCAATCCCTGAGCGCTGTAAAATAGCCGGAGAACCTATCGAGCCTGCGGATAAGATAGTTTCAATTCGGCTCTGTGCTCGGCAGCGTTCGCCATTCAAATAAAATTGAATACCTGTCGCCTGCTTGTCTGTAAATAGGACTTTATCGCTGAGTGCACCAGTCAGAACGAGTAGATTTTTGCGCCCGCGTGCAGGTTTTAAAAAGCCACGGGCTGCACTCCAACGCATACCGAATCTTTGGTTCACTTCAAACTGGCTCACCCCTTCATTATTGCCCGTGTTGAAATCAACCGTATTGGGGATACCCGCTTGATTGGCGGCTTCGGCAAAGCGCTCCAGAATATCCCAAGATAAACGCTGCTTAGCCACCTGCCATTCACCATCGACGCCATGAAATTCACTTTCACCGCGCCAATAGTTCTCAACAGCTTTGAAACTGGGTAAAACTGCTTGCCACGACCAACGCGAGTCGCCGGTGAGTGCTGCCCATTCATCATAATCACGGGCTTGGCCGCGCATATAAATCATGGCATTAATTAAGGTACTGCCACCTAAACCTTTACCGCGCGCGTAAATAATCGAACGACCATTTAAACCGGGTTCGGCTTGAGTTTTGTAGCACCAGTCGGTGCGTGGATTATTAATACAGAATAGATAGCCTACTGGGATTTTAGTCCAAATCCAGCGCTCATCATTACCAGCTTCGAGAAGTAATACGCGTATGGCTTGATTAGCGGATAAGCGATTTGCCAGTACGCAGCCTGCAGCACCGCCACCGGCAATAATATAATCGAAGCTGCCAAAATCGCGCATAAGGCTTTCCTAGTTTTTTGATGGTAGCGCGAGTTTAGCTGAATCTGCCCAACAAGCGGAATGGGTCTAACTAGATTTTTGCCAGTTAGGAAACCATTGTAAGGGTACTTCTCTTTTCACCCAAGTATAAAGGGTAGAAGCACTATCCCCACAGCCACCACACGAGCCTGAGCCACAACTCGCTGTTTGTGGACGAATTTTGCCTTGTTTTTGCCAATAATTAAGGGCAAATTCTGCGGTATCGTAGGCAATATCAAAATGTATAGCCACTTCTTTGACACTGGCTGTACCGCGTTGCTGCAGATAGCTGCGAATATCTTTCAATAGCATAGATTAGCCCACTAAACGCTGGAGAGGATTAAGGGAAACTTGTTTTTGTCCAGCACGATAAAAAGCATAGATCGATAAACTAAAGGCTAACAAGACTAAAGCAGTCCACCCTAAAGATTGTACCGGATGATGTGTAAGGGTCGCGATTTGGTAAAATAAAGTCGCTGCACCATAAGCTAAGCCAGTGCTCCAAGCGACACCTAATAAAGCCCAACCTGGCCCCACTTCTCGAACCATCGCTCCAGTCGACGCTACACAAGGGAAGTACATTAAGATAAAGAGCAAATAAGCAAAAGCCCCGATTTTGCCATCAAAATAATGATTCATTGCGGTGAAAGTTGCATTGCTCACCTCTTCTGGCCGCTGATTGACACTACCCAAGTCAAGCGGGTCGCCCAAATGATTAAGTGCATCAGTCAGGTTAGCTGGTATAGTTGCAGCCGCAGTTTGTAAGCCACGCCAAAAGCTATAAGTGCTTGCTGCTTGCTGGTTAGAGCTGCCATTCATTTGACTATAAAGCGCATCTAACGTACCTACTACGACTTCTTTAGCTAATAAACCACTCAAGATACCCACAGTTGCTGGCCAATTGTCTTGCGTAATCCCGATAGGATGAAACACCGGAGTAACCGTTTTAGCAGCCGCACTTAATACTGATTTTTCAGTGTTTTGATTACCAAAACTACCGTCCGTACCAATGCTATTGGCGACATTAATAATCATCACTACCAAGACAATAATTTTCCCCGCCCCCAACAAAAAGCCTTTGAGCTTATTCCAAGTATTCAGTAGAACATTCTGTAGCCTTGGAAGCTGATAGGTCGGCATTTCCATCACAAAATGGTCAGTACCACCACGCAATAAAGTTTTACGCAGAATATAAGCAGTCAAAATGGCAAAGCCAATGCCAGTCAGGTAGAGCAAAAAGACCATATTTTGACCACCTCCTTGGAAAAAAGCTGCAGCAAATAGAGCATAAACGGCTAAACGCGCACCACAAGACATAAATGGAGCCATTAGCACAGTAGTAATACGTTCGCGCTGACTATCTAAAGTACGGGTCGCCATAATCGCTGGTACATTGCAGCCAAAGCCGACAA
>AATN01000293.1_pt1 | contig 11040 bp, 8 predicted proteins | sample 270648 | NCBI WGS metagenome assembly AATN01 (sample SAMN02954269, study PRJNA17659) | bioreactor sludge metagenome | biome: terrestrial; feature: bioreactor; material: sludge; isolation source: Enhanced Biological Phosphorus Removal (EBPR) bioreactor sludge | place: Australia: Brisbane, Queensland
ATTAAGTAGAGAAATTACTACAGGCATATCAGCTCCTCCGATAGGAAACACAAACAGAATTCCATACACCAAAGAGATAACACTAATGATTAACAGTAAAGTAAGGTTTGCAGTTGGCAGCATCATTAAATAAATTGAAACACCAACAACTGCAAGCAGTAATAATAAATTTAAAAGCTGGTTAGCGGGAAGGTAAATATCTGTTATTGGTCCTTCCAGTTTTCCCCATGCAATTATGCTTCCCGAAAAAGAAACACATCCTATAATAGAGCCTAAAATAATTGTAAGTATAATTCCGTTGAACAAAGAAGATGAGCCGGGTGATGGAACGTAATGAGAAAACTCTACTACAGAAATTAAAGCAACGCACGCTGCGCCAACGCCATTGAATAATGAAACCATCTGAGGCATTGCAGTCATCTGAACTTTTTTTGCCATCAGTGTTCCTGCAATTGTTCCTATGATAATTCCGCCGAATATCCAGACGTAATTTCCTAACGGCTTTCCTTCAGGATTTTTATACAGGAAGATTGTTGCAAGCACGGCAATCAACATTCCTGCTGCAGCAATTAAATTTCCTTTGCGCGCAGAATCAGGGCTGCCTAAAAGCTTCAACCCCATAATAAAAGCTATCGAAGCCAGCAGATAACATATTTCAAGAGAGTATTGCTCCAAAATTTTTATATAAAAATTTATTTTTTAGGTTTTTTCTTGAACATCTCAAGCATTCTATCCGTTACTACAAATCCGCCCACAACATTCAGCGTACCAAGTATCACTGCAATAAATCCGAGTATCAAAGATAAATAATCATTGCTGTCAGCAAGTCCCATTACAATCACCGCGCCTACGATAACAACTCCGTGAATTGCATTAGCTCCCGACATCAACGGCGTATGCAAAATGGAAGGGACTTTTGAAATCACTTCTATACCCAGAAAAACGGAAAGGATAAGAATATAAAAAATCCGTATGTGTTCGCCTATGAAAGTTATTATGCTTTCCATAATTATTTTAGTTCTTCTTTAAGAAATTTTCTCCGTTATGTGTAACACACATTCCTTTAATAATATCGTCATTCATGTTTATATCAATGTTGCCTTCTTTAATTAAAATTTTCAGAAGGGATAAAACATTTTTCCCGAACATCTTACTTGCATCATATGGCATGGTTGAAGGAATATTTGAGTTACCTATAATTGTAATTCCGTTGTAGTGAACGGTCTCATTATCTTTTGTCATTTCACAGTTGCCGCCCGTAGAGGAAGCGAGGTCAATTATCACCGAGCCGCTTTTCATTTTATCCAATGTATCTTTTGTAATTAATAGAGGAGCTTTTCTTCCTGGTATTTGTGCAGTAGTAATAATTACATCGGATGCTATAGAATGCTTTGCAATTAGTTCAGATTGTTTTTGCTTGTACTCTTCGGTTTGTTCTACTGCATAACCGCCGGCTTTTGATGCATCGGCTGCGCCTTCCACTTCAACAAACTTTGCTCCTAAACTTTTTACTTCTTCTTTCACCGCGGGACGTGTATCGAACGCTTCAACTACTCCGCCTAATCTGCGAGCTGTTGCAATTGCCATAAGTCCTGCAACACCTGCGCCAATAACTAAAATTTTAGCAGGAGGAATGCTTCCTGCGGCAGTTGTTAGCATAGGGAAAAATTTCGGAAGATTTGCAGCAGCTAATAAAACTGCTTTGTATCCTGCAATGGTTGCCTGCGAAGAAAGGACGTCCATTGTTTGCGCTCGTGTTGTGCGCGGTATCATTTCAAAGCTAAGTCCCGTAACTTTTTTTCCTGCAAGTTTATCTGTTAAGTTCGGCTGTACTAACGGCTGTAAAAATGAAATTAAACTTTGGCCTTCTTTGAATTTATTTATCTCTTCTTCTGAAGGAGGATTGATTTGTAATACGATATCTGCTTTTGAAAATAAATCATCGCGAGTAACAACTTCTGCACCTGCGCTTACATACATTTCATCGGAAGCGAATGCATTTGCTCCCGCGCCTTTTTCAACTATAACGGATAAATTTAATTTTTTGATTTGCTCAACTAATTCAGGCAGGATGGCTACTCTGTTTTCTTGCTTGGGTTCTTTGGGTATGCCTAATATCATATAGTGGAAAAATAACTCGAAAATTTTCTAATATAAACCATAAAATTCTACTGTTAAATTTTCCTTTTCACAGCAGGAATTCTTCCAGTCTTTTTATTTATTTCCTTTATGATTTTATAAATCGGATTTCTTCTGAGCTTCTCCAGAGAAATTGGCATTCGTAATCTCCAGTTGTTATCTGACATCAATCCTGGATAATTTATTCTGCTATTGCGAATTTCTTCGTTTCTGAAAATTTCTTCATCTAAGTTAAGATATTCATTAAGTAACTGGATTGAAAAAATAGATGAACAGTAGCCGGAGGCCTCTATGGCTTTCTTGATAATTTCTGTATTGAGTTCAATTGTTTCTCCCTCGTAGCCAATCATCTCAAGGAATTTTTCTTTTTCTGAGTACGTATTTAAATACACGTCAATAAAATTTCCTGCTTCATCCCACTGAAGACCAAGCATACCAATAAGCACAAAAACATTACTGACTTCTTTTTTCCAGTATAGCTTATGCTCTGTGCTTTTATCCTTATCAAAAAAAATCTTAAGGATTTTATTTATACTCAGCTCTGAATAATTTTTGTACTTGCAATTTTCTATGAATGAATACTTATCTACCGTTCCTGCTTCGTGTTCGTACCAGTAAGGCAGCGGACTTGAATCATGTGTAGATATTGTCGCAACAGAATTTTCCCTGTACTTAAATGGATTTATGAAATCAAAATTGCCGCTGTAATTTCTCATCCATCGCTGCACTTCTGTTCCCGGAATTCCATACTCTTCCAGAACTTTATATGAAACATCAGGCACAGTTCCTAAATCCTCTGCAATCGGCATCATATCATTTTGCTCAGTCATAGATCCGATTATTTTTTTTGCCTGCGCCTCCCATTTGCTTTCATCTTCGGGGTAAAATTTTCCGTGCAGTCCGCCAAGCTCTTCCGGAGTTTCCTTATTTATTGTCCACACACGGAACAATCCAACGAAGTGATCGATGCGGAACATATCGTAAAAATTTGCAGCGTACTTCAAACGCTCTTTTATGTATCTGAATTTATCCTTCTCAATTTCTTCCCAGTTATAAACAGGCATTCCCCATCGCTGGCCTTTTGCAAAATACATATCGGGAGGCGCGCCGGAAAGTTTATCAAGCTTAAAATATTTTTTCTTTTGGAATGACCACACATCTGCGCTATCACGGGAAACAAGAAAGGGAATATCCCCCATGAGAAACACTCCTTTTTCCCTCGCATAATTTTTTACTTCAGTGAATTGCTCGTTCAATTGCCATTGAATCCACATATAAAAATTAATCTGCTCTTTGTATTCATTGCTAATTTTCTCTAATTCTTTTTTATCTCTTTTCTTATGCTTAGCTTTCCACTCATCAAATCCTTTTGTATAATTTACTTCTTTTAATACTTTATATAGGGCGTAATCATTCAGCCAGAAACTGTTTTCAGTTTTAAATTTTTCAAATTGAGAATTGCTTTTAAAATCATTCTGAAAGATTTTCCATAGCAAACTTATCTTTGCATTCTTAATTCCGTAATCTACTTTGTAATTATTTTTCGGAAAACTTTTTCTTAGTTTTGCTACATCTTTTTTGTAATTTAAAACATCTATTCCTGTTAATTTTGTCAATCGTAAATACATGGGCTCAAGCGCAAATGTGCTGATTGAATTATAAGGCGAGTTATCATATCCCGTTTCATTCATCGGCAGAAGTTGTATTATCGTAAGCCCTGCTTTTTTACACCAGTCAATTAAAATTTTTAAATCAGGAATTTCTCCTATGCCGACGCTCTTCCTTGAATGCAAATAAAAAAGCGGGATAGCTGTTCCCGCTCTTCTTTGAATTCCTATATTCTTCCACTTTTCGGATATTACCGAATTTTCAAATAATTCGTATGCCAACTTATTTTGTATTTAGAAAAGTGTTTAAATGAAAATTTAATTTTGATGCCAGCGGCTTTATATCTGCCAGATACATCTCTGCTGCATTATTGTATTTTCTATCGTTCGGCTTTGCGTTCATTAAGATTCTTAAAAAATTATCCTCGTAATTGTTACTGGAAATGTTTTCCATATACTGAATCATTATGCAGGCATACTTTAAAACCTGATGCGATTCTATCCCGGCTATATCAGAAAAAAACCATCCGCAGCTTGTAAACATCAGCTGTGAATATCTTTGCATTTCAAGCAGCTTAATTACTAACTCAATATTATTATCGTGAACGTTTGACTTTGCATTTTTAGAGAAAAATTTTATTAAGCTCTTATTATTTCTACTCTCAAATATGTCAGCGTATTCATTTCTTGCAGTCCAGATATCTTTAAGATATTTGTTTCCTTCCTGCGTAAATATTTTTATTCCTTCATCACGCAGATAGTTAAGCGCGTCTCTCAGCGGAGTTCTCCACTTTTGATTCCACTCTTCACCGCCGCCTGTCGAACATCCGCAATCTTCTTTCCATCGCTTCACGCCATGTATGCAGCTCCATGATGTACCAAGTCCCTCAGGTCCCGGCTTAATTTTTACTTCCCACTTAGGCGGATGTTTTTTAAGATACTCACCGTAGTTACAAATTTTATAACCTTTCTTGGGTGCAAGCTCCGTTAGTAAATATGCAATCGTTCTATCACCAAATTTTTTATGATGTCCGAAAGTCTCCCCGTCAGTTGCTATGCTTATTAACTGTGATTCGCGCATGCCTCTATCAACTGATTCCTCAATCCTGCTCATTAGTTTTTCCGAGTCCGTTAATAAATCATCAAATGCAATTGATTTTGAAAGCGGACCGTCATAGAAAAAAATATCAATATGCTTTTTTGAATTATAATCAGAGTAACACCTGTAAGCACGCTTTGTATTAATATTTTCCGATTGCACATCGTGCCAGTCCTTGCTATGAAGATTGCGGATAAAATCCGCCTGACTTGAATCGAGAATAATATATTTTATTCCTTCATTGATTAGCACCTCTATGGTTTCCTGGTCGCAGGCAGTTTCTGCAAGCCACATTCCCTCTGGTCTTCTGTGAAAATTAAACTCAAAATCTTTTATTCCCCATTGTACTTGGGTAATTTTATCACGAACATTTGCAAGCGGCATTATAAGATGATTATAAACCTGAGCGATTGCATTACCGTGTCCATGCCTGCGTTCAAAACTTTTTTTATCAGCTTCTAAAATTTTGTAATAAAGATTTAAGTGCTTCTCTTTTATCCAGCTAAGAAGTGTCGGACCAAAGTTAAAATTTATAAGCTCGTAATTATTTACTTCTCTGATTAGTGTATCATAATTTTCATATATGCCCGCCTCTGAGTTCGGCAGGTAACACTCTGCATAAATTCTTTCATTCCAGTTTGCGTAAGGCGCTGCGCTTTTTTCGTTATCGATTTCATTTGTCCATGGATTTTCTCTCGGCGGCTGATAAAAGTGTCCGTGTATGCATAAATAAATTTCTTGTGACATTATAGCTTAAATCCTCCAGAATTGTTTTTAAGTGTTTTGTTTATTTTATTCATTATTCTTTACATCATCATTATCTAACTCTTCGGGTTGCTCTTTGGTTTCCTCTGTTGATGTTTCAATTATTGATGTTCCCTCTATTGAAGTTTCTTTTACTGATTCAGGTTCAATTTTTATTTCTGTTGTAGTTTCATCTTCATCTTCTTTCTTTGCTTCTATTTGTTTTGGTATTTCTTTATCGTTCAGTTCGTGAATAAAAATATTTACTGCAAGCGGAGGAAGATTTACTTTTAATGTATATGGCCATTGGAATTTATACCTGTCTTCCGTATGCAGCCCGCCAAGATTTCCCTCGCCGCTGCCTCCATACTCTTCTGCATCACTGTTTAAAATTTCTTTGTAAAATCCGGGACGTGGTGTGCCGAACTCATAATCCTTCCTGTGTATTGGCGTTAGATTAAACGTAAACAACAGCATCTGTTTTTTATCTTCCGAGTATCTCACAAAGCTAAGAACGCTGTGGTCTGCATCGGTGAAATCAAGCCAATGGAATCCATCGCTTCGGAAATCAATTTCATAGAACGCCCTATAGTCGTGATAGATCTGACTTAAATCCTTATAAAATTTTTGCAGCTTTACATTCAATTCTTCTTCAAGCACTTCCCATTGCATTGCTGTTTCAAAATTCCACTCGTGAAACTGCCCTATGTCATTCGTCATAAAATTTAATTTCTTCCCTGGATGGCCGAACATAAACCCAAAGAACGTTCGCATATTTGCAAACATTCTCCATAGCTCACCCGGCATTTTGCTAACTAACGCTTTTTTCAGATGAACAACTTCATCGTGGGAGATTGGTAACAAATAATTTTCATTGAAAGAATACCAAAGAGAAAATGTAATTTTATTATGTGAGTATTTTCTATAGATAGGGTCTTTCGAAAAATATTCAAGCACATCGTGCATCCAGCCCATATTCCACTTCATATCAAATCCAAGTCCGCCCAAATATGTTGGCTTTGTAACTCCCTGCCAGTCAGTTGATTCCTCCGCAATCATCAATGCGCCCTTATGATATTTATGCACAGTGTCATTCAGCTTTTTTAAAAACTCAACTGCTTCAAGATTTTCTTTTCCGCCGAGCTCATTCGGTTCCCATTCGCCTTCGTTCCTGCAATAATCTAAATACAACATTGATGCAACTGCATCAACACGCAGCCCGTCTATGTGATAAATCTTCAGCCAGAAAAGCGCGTTCGCTATTAAAAAATTTGTAACTTCAGTTTTTGAGTAATCAAAAATATGTGTGCCCCATCCCTGATGAAAACCTTTTTTCGGATTTGTATAAGCGTAAATTTGCTTGCCGTCAAAATTATTTAAGCCGTGTTCATCGGTAGGGAAGTGCCCCGGAACCCAGTCCAATATCACGCCGATATTATTCTGATGACAATAATCAACAAAGAACATAAAATCTTCAGGCGAGCCGTAACGGCTTGTCGGCGCAAAAAATCCTGTTACCTGATATCCCCACGAAGCATCAAGCGGATGCTCCATCACGGGAAGCAGCTCAACGTGTGTGTAACCATATTTTGTGCAGTGCTCAACAAGTTCGTATGCAAGCTGTTCATAGCTTTTAAATCCCCACTCATTTTTAAAATCGGGATTATCAAAGTCTTTTTTCCACGAGCCTCAATGAACTTCGTATATACTCATCGGAAGCTTTCTTTGTAATCATATTTTTTTCTGGTGCTTTTACGCATTCGCTGTCGTTCCATGTATAGTTATTAAAGCTCGGCAACTTTAGATGCATTGCCCGGACGAAGCTTCTCCGCTAGATGCATACGGGTCAGACTTGAATAAAACTTTTGAAAGGAGCTTTTGTTTTGGATTGCATATTTATAAAGGTCTCCGTCTGGCATTCCCGGAAGAAACAAAGTCCAGTAGCCTGTGTTACGGCAGTTTTCCATAGGGAGAAGTCCTTCTTTCCAATCGTTGAATTCGCCTGTGATGCTCACTGCTTTTGCATTCGGCGCCCAAAGGCGGAACATAACCCCCTTTACTCCTTTAATGCTTGTTTTGTGCGCGCCAAGTTTTTCGTAGCTCTTGAAATGATTTCCTTCACCAAGCAGATAAACATCAATATCATTTATTTCAGTTCGGTAGTAATATGGGTCATCGAATTCAGATTTTATTCCTTCTGATTCAATTACAATTTTATACGGGAAGATTTCTTCTGTATCCGGGAATGTAACGCTGAAAATCCCTGCGGGATAAATCTTGTTGGCTTCAGTAACTTTTCCGCCTTTTCGTTTTATAAAAACTTTGTCGGCGAAAGGAAGATAAAGATTTATGGCAAGCTCTTTTTGGGTTTTATTAAGCTGCGGACCCAATATAGAATACGGACGGCTTTCATCAAATGAGATAACTTTACCGAAAGGATTTGCCGCTTTTTTATTTTTTACCTGCTTTGCCATAACTGCCTCAAAATTGTTAATTCTTTTTTAAAGTTAAATACATTAATAGTTCATTTTGAATTTGTTTCTTATCCCTACTAATAGGGAAGAACAGTTTGATTGGAAAACCCCCGCTCTCATTCCGAAGCTCCAGCTTCGGAATGTTAAATATTTTATACACCCCTACTAATAGGGAAGAACAAATTGATTAGAAAATCTGTAATGATTATTTTAATAAGCGTGGCAGGAAACACAGATTATTAAGATTAGTATGATGGCACTGATAGAATAATTATTTTATTCCTCTGTTTCCCAACGTCCTCGTTGGGAAGGAGGAGATGGTATAATCTTAGGCTGGAAAAAAAAGAATGTTAAGTGAAGCTTAGTCCCGTCTTCAGCGGGACAACTAATTTGCAACTTTAAAACACAAGCTTCCCCCTCCTTACAAGGAGGGGGGCTGAGGGGACGTTTAAGGTAGAATCAAAACCCGTCAAAAATTCATCATTAATTCAACAATGACGGAAAGTTGAAAAACATAAAGAATTCTAAGAATGCGACTATTTTGCGACTATATTTCAAAAAATAAAAATGTAACATTCTTAACCCAAAATGTTACATTCTCAAAAATTTCTATCGTTGTTTTTACAGCTAAATAAATCCAAAATGTTACATTAATGTTACATTGGAATAAATTGTAACAAAGCAAGAGACGACTATTTCGCGACTTTAATTTTAATCCAAAATTAAAAAATCCGTCCAAAATTCATCACTGATGAAAAATGACGAATAATTTAAAAGTATAATAAATTCTAAGAATGCGACTAAAATGCGACTTTTAACAATCTTAAATCTTACTTCTTAATCTTAAATATAAAAATGAACTCCATTTGCATATTCTGCGGGTCCAGCTTCGGCACAAATCCCGTTTTCAAATCAACCGCCGAGCATATCGGCAAAACCTTCGCTGAAAAAAACATCGCGCTTGTATATGGCGGCGGCAACGTGGGACTTATGGGCGTTGTCTCAAACTCCGTTATGCAAAATGGCGGTAAGGTAATCGGTGTCATTCCCAATTTCATGACTGAAAAGGAATTGGCTGATTACAGCATTACCGAATTAATTATAGTAGAAACAATGCACGAGCGAAAAAAGAAAATGTCAGATGCTGCAGATGCATTTATTGCAATCGCGGGAGGCATTGGCACGCTTGATGAACTGTTTGAAATTTTCACGTGGAGGCAATTGCACCTTCATAATAAACCTATCGGCTTGTTGAATACAGAAGGATACTACAACTCAATGCTGGATTTTTTAAACACAATGGTTGCAAACGGATTTTTAAAACAGGAAACTTTGGACTTACTTATAGTAAGAGATAATATTGAAGATTTGCTTGAGGCGCTTGGTTAATTTTGGTTGATAATTTTTAGAGAGGAGTCTTTCGTCAGGGTTTTTGTTTGGAAAACCCTGGCGAAAGGGGTGGATGGTTTTTGTGTTGCGGGTAATAAGGTTAATGCTTTTTTGTATTTTGGCAGAAATACACTTGTGAGAGTTTTACTTCTTTACTCCTAAACTTTTTTAAATTTCCCCCGGGCGGTTGGCCTTATTACCTATTCCTATAATAAGTAACCGCCTCGGATTTTTAAGGAATTTTCGCTTCCTGCAGGCATCCCGTTTCCGGCTCCCTTGATACCATGCAGAAACTTTTAAAGAATCATTTGTTAACTTTTATATATGTCTCACCGGAAAAATTTTGTAATTCCCCACTAATACATTCCGGTGAGAATATATTGGCTTTAGTTAATGCTAACTTGTTTCCCGCTTCTATATTGTGCGAGTTAAAAAATTCTATTGTTTGACTTTTTATTTGTCTTCTAAAGAAGTCTTTCATTTTCCTGAAGTAAAAATTATTGTTAGTATTAAAAGCCCTGTCATCGCTAAGTCCCATTTTGTAAATTTTGCTTTAGTCATCTTTTCTGTTTCGTTCGTTTTTCTTTGTTTGCTTTTGAACTAAACAAAATTACACAGAGACTATGTGCTTTCCAAAGAGATACAGGTTAAAAAATCGGCAAAACTATTTTGCATAAAGTATAAAAAACTCAATTTTTAGCTTATAAATGGTATTTTAAGAATAATGAAAATCGGTAATCTTAGGCTTCGGAATTGTTGCCGTAAAAATCGGTAACAAATTTAGCTAATTTGAACAAATAATTCATTTTAAGGTTAAAAAATAAACAAAAATTTTCTTTAAAATCGGTAATTATAGTGTTGTTTTAGAAATATTTCAGAGTTATATTTTCTCATAAAAATTTACACTATTCCCAAAAATTTTTAATAATCTCCCTTGCTGCAGGACTTTAAGTTCATAAAAATCCTTAAAACAATGAACACCAAAGAGCTGAACGGCTTCCGTGATTTCATTGATTGCTCATTTTTTAATAAAAATTGANAAGCTCATAAAATTCTACGACTACATCTTAAAGTTCAAACCCGATTTTGAAAGCCGTAACTTCACAAAAGAAAAATTATTCAAATATACTTTTGATAAAGAAGCATTCGATTATTCAAAGCTGAAACATTACTTCAATTATGCAGTCGAGCTTCTGGAAGATTTTATTGTTTACAATCAGACTTTAAAAAATGAAAAGGAAAAAGATTTTAAGCTGCTTACTTTCTACCGCGAGCGTAAGCTGAATAATTATTTTACCAATCTTACATCAAAACTTTCCGATGAGATTGGCAGCATAAGATATAAAGAGCCGCAGGATTTTAAATTTGAAAATCAACTTTCAGCCGAGCTTGAAATTTTCTACTATGAAAATGAGTTTAAAGAAAACAAGATTGTAAACGCGCAGTATAAAGATCTCTTTACAATAAGGGATAATTATATTTTTGAACTCTTCTACCGCCTCAGTACAATGCTTGAGCAGAAGCGCGGCTTCCGTTATGAGCTGGAAAAAACTTTTCCGTATCTTCCCAGTTTAATGGAGTACATTGA
>AATN01000294.1_pt1 | contig 11036 bp, 10 predicted proteins | sample 270648 | NCBI WGS metagenome assembly AATN01 (sample SAMN02954269, study PRJNA17659) | bioreactor sludge metagenome | biome: terrestrial; feature: bioreactor; material: sludge; isolation source: Enhanced Biological Phosphorus Removal (EBPR) bioreactor sludge | place: Australia: Brisbane, Queensland
CCGCGTGTTGGCGTCGTTCTTCTCGATGGGCGTGCCGGTGAACCCGATGAACGACGCGTTCGGCAAGGCATCGCGCAGGTTGCTGGCGAAGCCGTAGGACATCTCGCCCTTCTCGTTCACGCGCCCGCCGAAGCCGTAGTGCGAGCGGTGCGCTTCATCGGCGATGACCACGATGTTCCGGCGCCCGCTGAGCGCCGCCATGCGTGCCACCCCCGGGCCGCCGCCCTCGGGCATGAACTTGTGGATCGTCGTAAACACCACACCGCCGCTCGCCCGCTTGAGCAGTTCCGCCAGATGCTCGCGGCTCTCCGCCTGCATCGGCATCTGGCCAAGCATGTCGTGGCAGCGCTGGAACTGGCCGAAAAGCTGGTCGTCGAGATCGTTGCGGTCGGTCAGCACCACCAGCGTCGGGTTCTGCATCGCAGGTTCGCGAATCACCCGCGCGGCGAAGAACAGCATAGTGAAACTCTTGCCGCTGCCCTGCGTGTGCCAGACCACGCCCGCGCGACGGTCGCCCGGCTTGCCGCCGTGCATCCGACCGGCCCAATAGCGGCCGGTGTCCTGGCGCAGCACGCCCGCGTCGTTCATGCTTTCCTGATCTACCACTCGCACGCACCGTTTCCTCCACCGCCGCATTCACCGCGTGGAACTGATGGTAGCCCGCGATGATCTTGAGCAGCGCGCCCGTGTCCGTGTCTTCCTCGAAGGCGATGAAATGCTGGAGCAGATCGAGGAAGCGTTGCCGGCCGAACACCCCGCGCACCAGCGTCTCCAGTTCCAGCGCGGTCTTCGGTGCATCGCCCTCGCCATCAATCGTGCGCCAGACCTTGAACCACTCCTGGTTCGCCGTCAGCGAACCGATGCGCGCCTGCAATCCGTCGCTCACCACCAACGCCGCGTTGTAGTGCAGCAGGCTCGGCACCTCGGCCTTGTAGGTCTGGATCTGCGCGTAGGCGCTCCAGATCGTCGCGTCCTCGTCGGCGGCGTTCTTCAGTTCGATCAACGCCAGCGGCAGGCCGTTCACGAAGACCACCACATCAGGCCGGCGGTTGTGCTGCGCCTCGATCACGGTGAACTGGTTCACCACCAGCCAGTCGTTCGCCCGCACGTCGGCGAAATCCAGCAGCCGCGCCTTGTCGCCCTTTATCGAGCCATCGGGCCGCTGGTACTCCACATCGACGCCATCACGCAGCATCCGGTGGAAGGCGCGGTTGGTCTGTACCAGCGAGCCGTTCGCCACCCGCAGCACCTTGCGCAAGGACTCCTCCCGCGCCTCGTCGGGGATCGCCGGGTTGATCCGCCGCAGGGCCGCGCGCAGGCGCCCAACCAGCACCACCTCGGCAAACGAATCACGCTCCGCCGCCGCTTCACCCGGTGCGATCTGCGGCCCGTGTCCGACCGCGTAGCCCAGTTCGCCGAACCAGGTCAGGGCGGCGTCTTCGACGATGGATTCGTTGAGAGCGCTCATGGCTCGTCACTCTTCTCCGGCAACTGCTTGATCAGCAGATCAAAATCCGACTCGAACAGCCGGTCCTGGACGATACGGTACTTCTCGAACTCGCTCTCGGCATGGGCTTTGGCCAATTCCGCCGTCACTTTTCCAGCATCACGAAGGATTTCTCTATCCCAGAGTTGGAGGAAGCCGCTCAAGCGCTTTTCCCAGTCTTCCATTGTCATCGGGATTTTTCGCAAGGCCTGCATTTCGGCCATGTCGAGATAGGCGGAGACGATGCGCTGCATCTGCCCCAGCTCGAATTCCGAGAGGTAGTTCTTGGCGATGGATACGTCGTAGCGATGGATTTTCCCTTTGGGCACGTCTTCCCAACTCGTGAGGCCCATGTGTTGCCTTTCGTGGTTTGCTCGATCCACGATCAGTTCGGCCGCCGTTTGGCCGTGCACGGCGTAGTGCATCTTGTTTTGAACTGCGGCAAAGAAGCGCTTCGTCGCTGTTGCGGAAGAGTCGTAATCCAACGCGGTCGCATAGATGTCGGTGATCTTCTGATAGAACTTGCGCTCGCTCAGACGAATTTCCCGAATCTTTTCGAGTTGGCGCTCGAAGAACTCGTCCGTAATGTGACCGCCATGCTTGAGGCGTTCCGCATCCATGGTCCAGCCCTGGATGGTGTAGTCCTTGACGATCTGGTTGGCCCACTTTCGAAACTGGACCGCGCGTTCGTTCTCGATCTTGAAGCCGATGGCGATGATCGCTTGCAGGCTGTAATGCTTCGTCTCATAGCGCTTGCCGTCGGTGGCAGTACTTAAGTACTGCTTAACAACTGAAGATTCCTCAAGTTCGTTGTCGCTGAAAATGCGCTTCAGGTGTTGGTTGATGGCAGGGACAGAGACATCGTAAAGCGCGGCCATCATCTTCTGCGTCAGCCAGATGTTTTCATCCTCATAACGCATCTCGACGCTGGCCTCCGAGTTGCCGACGGCAGCCACAAAGGTGAGGTATTCGGCCGCCGACGAGCGCACGAGCGAGACCTCGGTCTTCTTCTTGGTGCGACCGCCGGCAGTGGGCTTGTCTTTGCTCATGGCTTTGCTCCCCTTGGACTTGCGCTATCCGGTAACTCCGGACAACTGCCCACGCTCAACTCTCCGGAAAGCAGCTTCGGCAGCAGGGTGTCGCGCAGTGTGGCGAGGGTGCGGGATTGGTTGGCGTTAGCTCTAATTTCCGTCATCAGCGGCGCGGTGAGTTCGTCGAAGCGACACGCGATTGCCGGCGGCGGGACGGCGATGAGGAAACTTTTGAAGCATTCCGACGGGACACGCTGGCGCCCACTGGTGCCGGTCATTTTTTGGATGGCGTGGGTGCGCAGTGGGTCGGAGCGGGCGAGCAGGTAGCCGAACTGCGGCGGAAGCGGCGGCTTTGGCACGAGGACGATGTATTCGGTGGAACCCCAGCCGACTTGGCCTTCTTCCAGAAAATCCACGTAACCGGTTTTGCCGTTCTCCAGGCAAGGAGTGATGCGCGCGAGGAGTGTGTCACCGTTTTGAAACTTGGTGCCAGAGCTGAACTCACGGTCAACAACTTCGTCTGCGCTGTGGCCCTGCGTGGGCAGATTTTTCATATCGAGGTAGGGCGCGATGGTTCCAGCCCTCAAGGTGCGGCGTGAATTCACCTCGACGACTTCGGATAGAGACTTGGCGGACCACCCTTTGGGAATCTGGCCGAGCGGGGAGTCTTCCAGATGATCAGGAAAGAGCGCGGCGGTGGCGGAGTCGAGGCCGGCGGGTTGGCGGCCGTCGAGTTTGGCGCGGATGGGATCGAAATCCACGAACCAGCTCTGGAACAGCGCCCGCGCCATCGCCTCCAGCGTCGCGTTCATCCGCCGGTTCACCTCGATCTTGTCGTCCAGCGCCCCAAGCACCTCCGCGATGGCTTTTTGCTCGGCGAGGGGTGGGAGTTGAACTGCCTTCCCCTTCAGAGTGCCAGTGACAAGGCTGTCGGTTCCATGTCCGGCGTGGTCCACCGAAGCCAACAAGTCCGGCTTGTGAGCGAGCAACCAATAGGCGAGGAACGCGCCGTCCACGTTCTTCGCGGGGTGAAGTGCCTTGATGTCCTGATTGAAAGCCATCTCCCGCGTCACCATGCAAATCGGCACGTCGTTGTGCAGGGTCATGCCGCGCACCAGCAGCAGAATCGTTCCAGCCGGGACAACCTTTCCGCCCTTACCCACTGCGAGAGGCGACATGTGGTCCTCTGCGTCGTGAAGGCGAAATGACTTCATGTCTTTGGCGCTGACCCAAGGAATCGGGCCTGACCAGTATGCATCGTTGCCTTTGAATGGCGCACCGCCTGAAAGCCAGTCAGCGCAGTCGCCAAGCGTAGTTTCTTCCCACTCACCCGCCATAACCCAGCCCCCGCAAGGCTTGCGGCACGAGCAAGCAAATTCAGTCTACCCGCAAAAGTCGGCGCTGACGGTACCGCGGCGGCATCTTCTGCCAGTCGTGTTCCCTGCCTGCTCCACTCACCCATGCCCGCCCCCCACATCCCCGCTCAATTCCGCCTCGATCTCCTCGATGGTCGGCAGGCTCCCTTGGAGTTCGCGGGGTAGCGCGCGCGTCAGTTGGGTTTCCCATTCGGCGACGCTGATCGGCCGGGCGCTGCCACCCAGGGCGTATTCCACCAAGACTCGATTCTTTTCGCGCACCAGCAGCAGGCCCAGGGTGGGTTTGTCGTCGGGATGCGCCAGCAGGCGATCCACAGCGGTCATATACATGCCAAGTTGCGCGCCGTCGCCGGGCTCGAATTTGCGCGACTTGAGTTCGATGACGATGTAGCTGCGCAGTTTGAGGTGATAAAAAAGCAGGTCGAGGTAGAAGTCGTCGTCGCCCAGTTCCAGATGCACTTGCCGTCCGACGAAGGCGAAACCCTGGCCGAGTTCGAGCAGGAATTTCTGGATGTGGTCCAGCAGGCCTTGCTCAAGATGCTTTTCCCGACGCGGTGCATCGGTGCCGAGAAAGTCGAACAGGTAAGGGTCTTTGAAGACTTGCGCCGCCATGTCCGAGTCTTCCGGCGGCAGGGTGGCGGGGAAGTTGTTCTGCGCCTTGCCATGGCGCAGGCGGGCGCGGGTTTCGATCTGCATGGCCAGAATGTTGCGCGACCAGCCGTGCTCGACGGTTCGGGCGGCGTACCAGAGGCGATCTTCGGGAGTGTCCAGTTTTTCCAGCAGGGTGATGTTTTGCCCCCAGGTCAGTTGTGCAACGACCCGTTGCACAAGATCCAGATCTGGCCAGGCGGTGGCGAAGGCACGCATGTATTTGAGGCTGCGTGGCGAAAAACCCTGCATGTCGGGGAAAGCGTCGCGCAGATCGGCAGCCAGACGGTCGACGACGCGTGTGCCGTAACCCTGCGCGGCCTGCTTGGCGATGATGCTCTGGCCGATGTCCCAATACAGCAGCAGCATGGCGCTGTTGCTGGCCAGCACGATGCGCAGACGTTCCCGGCGAATCCGGGTCTTGATGTCGGTCAACCAGTCGGCGTAGCCGGCCGGCATTTCAACGATGCCGGGCGCTGCCGGGAACATGGCGCTGCGGTCGGTGCGACCGCGCTGCTTGCGCTCGGTCGCTTGGGGGCGCAGGGCGGGTGTGCCCGCTTTCTTGCTAGAGACCATAGCCCAGCTTTTCCATGTTCGCCTTGATCGCCGATTCCAGTTTCGCCGACTCGGCGAACTGGGCGTGCAGTTCGGCGACGAGGCGCGGCATCTTTTCCGTGAAGGGTTCACCGTCGTCCTCGATTTCCTCGGCGCCGACGTAGCGGCCGGGCGTGAGCACGAAGCCGTGCGCGGCGCTTTCGGCGCTGGTGGCGGACTTGCTCTTGTTGAGCGCGCCTTTGAGGCGGGGGTTGTCGCGCTCCAGCGCCACCATGGCGTCGTCCACGTCCTTGCCGATGCTGGGGAGCTTGGCGCGGGACTGGATCTGCGCCCATCGGGCGTCCACCGGCACCCAGAAGACGTTGGCGGCGAGGTATTCGTCCTCGTCCTCGGGGTTGGCGCCTTCGTAGTCGCCGCTTTTGGCCACTGAGCCGGCGACGAGCCTGGCGTGGTGTTCGTCGAAAGTGTCGGAGATATATTTGAGGAAGATCAGGCCGAGGACGACGTGCTTGTATTCCGCCGCGTCCATGTTGTTGCGCAGCTTGTCGGCGGCGAGCCAGAGTTTGGCTTCGAAGCCGAGGTTGGCGCTGGAGTCGTTTTTTCTGGCCGGCGTTTTCGCCATCAGATTGCCTTTGGCATGGAGGAGGTTCTCATGGGCACTGTAAGCACAATGTCCTCTGCATTTTAGCCGATCCAAATACATGGGCGATGCTGGACCGCCTGTGACCCCGGCACGCCACGCGGCGGGAGCGGTCGTACGCCTGGAAAGTCAGCCGCTGTGCTGCTACGTCGGCGGCTACGCGCTCGTCGAATCGCTCATCGGCGGCGCCGGTGGCTACCGCCGCCAGCGACACTACGACCGAGGTGGCGCCGGCCGCGCCAGAATCAGGCACAATTGCGCTCTTTCCCCAGCCGCACCGTGCGCGGCAGAAAGCCCGTGCATGTCGCACCGTCGTGCCGTTGCCCTGATGATCCTCGTCACCCTGTTGTGGAGCATCGCCGGAGTGGTCTCCCGCTACCTGGAGAGCGCCGGCAGCTTCGAAGTCACCTTCTGGCGGAGCCTGTTCAACGCCCTGGCGCTGAGCGTCGCCCTGCTCGCCATGCGTGGGCCCGCGCTCTGGCGAGGATTGGCGCAGGCATCCTGGCCGCTCTGGTTCTCAGGCTTCTGCTGGTCTGTGATGTTCACCGCCTTCATGCTGGCGATCACGCTTACCACCGTCGCCAACGTCCTGGTGACTATGGCGATCGGGCCCTTGATCACCGCGTTGTTCACCCGACTGTTCCTCAATCACCGCCTGCCGGCGAGAACCTGGATGGCCATCGCACTCGCCGGCGTGGGCATTGGCTGGATGTTCTGGCAGGAGGCGCACAGCGGACTGTCGCTGGCCGGCACCTCCGTTGCCCTGGCCGTGCCGCTTGCCGCCGCACTCAACTTCACGACCTTGCAGCACGTCGGTCACCGCCAGGTCGACGGCGACACCGCCACTCGACAGGACATGTTGCCAGCCGTTCTCATCGGCGCACTTCTGTCCTCGGCGTTCACCCTGCCGCTCGCGTATCCATTGCGGGCGTCGGCGCATGACATCGGCCTGCTGGCCATGCTCGGCGTCGTTCAACTGGCGATTCCGTGCCTGCTGCTCGTGCGCCTGTCGCGCGTCCTGGCGGCGCCGGAGATCGCCCTGCTCGGGCTGCTCGAAGTCGTCTTCGGAGTGGCCTGGGCATGGCTCGGAGCCGGTGAGCAGCCGGGCGCCAGCACCCTGACCGGCGGCGCCCTCGTCCTCGGGGCGCTTATTGCCAACGAGGCGTTGGCGCTGCGCGCTCGCGAGGCAGGTGGCTCAGACCGTGACCGTCGCGGCCGCTTGCCAGGCCAAGGCGCGGACCTGGTCGGGAAGATCCCTTGACACGCGCTTATTCGATGGCGAACAGGGTCAGCCGCATCGCCCTGCTGCGGACGTCCAGCAGTTTCCCGTAATCCTCGCTGCCGGCCCAGCGAGCCGAGTCTTCCAGCGTCGGAAATTCAAGCTCGACAAAGGAATCGAAGGCGTTGCAGGCGAGTTCGTTCCAGTAGCACTGGACCACGACGCATCGCTGTCCGCCAGGCCGTGATCACACGCCGACGGGCCGCCGGAACCCATCATCGATCCATGCGCTGGCGCTGGCCATGTTCAGTTTGAATCCGGGCGACACGCGTACCTGCGCCAGTTGCTCGCCGTTTGCGTCGGCTGCCGCCAGCAGGGCATGCGGATCGTCCTCGTCGGGGACGATGTCGAGCGTGACACTGAGCCGTCCGCAGGGCGCGGCAACCGTGACGCTCTTGTGCAGCGTCGCCCGCAACTGTTGCTCATGACGGCGGAGAACCTCCGCGGCGGTCTTGACCAGGGTGTTGAACGCCGCGGCGTCAAGCGGCTTGGGGTTCCGCTTGTCTCGCCCCATTGTCCAGGGACCGACCAGCGCGGGCTCGGGTTCGCCGTCCTTGATCATCGCCACGGCCCATCCTTCGTCGTCTTCGTTCTTGATGATGCGGGCCGTCCAGCCATTGTGGCGCCACAATCGCGGCTCATGCAGCACCTCGGTCAAGTCGGCTTCGGCCGGCTCATCGCTGGCGCCAGATGTCATGGCCGGCTCCTCTCGCGCCTATTTCTTGCTGGTTTCCGCACCCGGGCTGGCGCCGCTCGCAGGCTCCGACTCAGCGGCTTGCGGAGCGTCGCCAAGAATGCTCTTGAGCGGGCAGATCTTGAAGGCGGGGCATTTCTGGCAGCCAGCGACGATGGCAATGGGACAAAGCGTCATGGGAATCTCTCCTGACAAAAAAGCCTAGTATGGGCGCAATCGGGGCGGAAAAATAGGCGGCTGTACCTACGGAATGAACGACCACTCGATCTGGTCGCTGCGCGCAATACCTGCCGTCATCGCGCGGCACAGCCCGACGAACTCGCGCATTCCCGCCGTCTGGAACTTGCGCCTGTGCCAAACGAAGTGAAAATGCCGCCGCAGATCGAGTTCAGGAGTTTCGATGGCCACCAGACTGCCGCGCCGGAACGCTTCGCGCAATGCCAGCCGCGAGATGCAGCCGATGCCGAGACCGAACTCGACAGCGCGCTTGATTGCCTCGGTGTGCTCGAGTTCAAGCCGCACCTTGAGCGGCCAATGGTGATGGCGCAGCGCCCGATCGAGAGTCTCGCGCGTGCCCGAGCCGGTTTCACGCACAATCCACGATTCTTCGGCCAGCTCGGCCAGCGTCGCCGAACGTTTGCTGGCCAGCGCATGCCCGGGCGCGGCAAAGACCACCAGTTCGTCCTCCACCCATGGCTCGACGACCAGTTCCGGGTGATGGCAACTCCCTTCGATCAAGCCGAGATCGAGCTCGTGGCGGGCCAGTTGCTCGGTGATCGTCATCGTGTTGTGAACCGTCAGGTGCAAGGTGCTTTCAGGGTGGCGCTTGAGGAAGTCGGCGACGATCAGCGTTGCCAGGTAGTTGCCGATGGTCAGGGTCGCACCGATCGTCAGCTTGCCGTAGCCGGCGCGACCCTCGAGCATGCTCTCGATGGCCACCGCCCGCTCGATCAGCTCGATCGCCTGCGGCAGCAGCGTCTGACCGAGCTCGTTAAGGCGCAAAGTCTTGCCAAAACGATCGAACAACTGGGTGTCGTACTGGCGCTCGAACTCGGCCAGCGCCATGCTGGTCGCCGATTGCGACAACGACAGTTCCGCGGCAGCCCGCGAAACGCTCTCGTGCCGCGCCACGGCAACGAACACTCCGATTTGCCGCAGGGAGTATCTCATATCAGCAAAATAGATATCGTTTATCTGAAAAATCGGTTTTACAAATATGGTACGACAAAATATCCTCCTTCCGGTCAAACACACGAAATGGCCAAGACGATGAGCAACTTCTCCGCCCAACGCGTCCTCTCCGTCCACCACTGGAGCGAGACGCTGTTCAGTTTCCGCACCACTCGCGACCCGGCCCTGCGCTTCCTCAACGGCCAATTCGTCATGGTCGGCCTACCTCAGGAGGGGCGTCCGCTGACTCGCGCTTACAGTATCGCCAGTGCCAACCACGACGAGTATCTCGAGTTCTTCAGCATCAAGGTGCCCAACGGACCGCTGACCTCGAAGCTGCAGCACCTGTCCGTCGGCGACGAGATCGTCGTCAGCCGCAAGCCTACGGGAACTCTCGTGCTGCGCGACCTGCGACCCGGCCGCCACCTCTACATGCTGTCCACCGGCACCGGCCTGGCGCCGTTCATCAGCCTGATCCAGGACCCGGAGACCTATGAACGCTTCGAAAAAGTGATATTGATCCACGGCGTGCGCTGGGTGAATGATCTCGCCTACAGCGAGTTCATTACACAGGAGCTTCCCGGCCACGAGTTCTTCGCCGACCTCGTCCGCGACAAGCTGATCTACTACCCGACGGTGACCCGCGAACCCTTCGAGCACCGCGGGCGGATCACCGAACTGGTCGACAGCGGGCGGCTGTTTGCCGACATCGGCCTGCCGGCACTCGACCCGACTGACGACCGCGCCATGGTCTGCGGCAGCCCCGCCATGATCAAGGATTGCTGCACCCTCCTCGACCGGCGCGGCTTCCAGGTCTCTCCCTACATCGGCGCCCAGGGCGACTACGTGATCGAACGAGCTTTCGTGGACAAGTAGGCCAGACAAGTCAAGAGCGGCCGGCAGATCGCCGCTTGCAGTACCGTTAACGCATCGCGAGGGCTCCGACAGAACAGCGCGTCGGGCCGGATTGCGGCTGAATGCGAGTGGACTGGAGAGATGATGACTGTCTTTGCGCGAAGTGCAACGATGGCGCTGGGGTTGGCAGCGTCCTTTCCCATCGCCGGCGAGCCTGTCGGCCAACGCTCTGCGCAGCAGCTCGTGGTTGACGCGGGGGTGATCGTCAGACAGATGGAGGACGCCAAGCGCCTGGCCCCCTGCATCAGAGACAGCGATCGCGGCGGCCTGCTGACGAACGCAGAGCGCTGGATTGCCGCGGCCCGGGCATCTCCACACAAGGACGATCGGCAGGTCCTCGAGCGGATCTCGGCCCTGCGCAGCCTGACGCGTGAGATGGTCGCCAGGCCGAGTTGCTCGCTGTCGCCGGCAGGCCGCATCGACGCGCAAAGATCGCCACCAGACACCTCGCCCGGTCCGGCAACGCAACTGGGCAAGCATGCAGGAGAGTTCGCCAACGAGTCGCCGGAAGGCCTCTTCCTCGGCGATTCGGCCGGCCGCGAAGCCACGACCAGCAGTTACAGCACCATCGCCGGCCACGCTGCGGGGTACCGCGTCAAGGCATCCCCGAACGTGGTCCTGCTCGGCAGATCGGCTGGGGAGTCACTCGCCGGCGCACCGTCTGCGGTAGCCGTCGGCAGCAGTGCCGGACGCCACGCGAAGACTGCCGATCACACCGTCTTCATCGGTGGCTCAGCGGGCTACGCCGCCGACACGGTCGACCACAGCATCTTTCTTGGCTATGCCGCGGGGCGATCGATCAGGGACAACAAGCAGAGCGTCATCGCCGGCTATGCTGCGGGCGAGCGTGCGCACCGCGCCCATCAATCCGTCATGGCCGGCCCCCTGGCCGGATATGCGGCGAATGACTCGCCGCGCTCGGTGATGATTGGCCAGGACGCCGGCCTGTACGCAGAGCAGGCGCCGGCGGCGATAATGATCGGGCCCGCCGCCGGCCAGTCGGCGAGGAACGCGACGAATCCGGTATTCATAGGCGCCAACGCCGGCAAAGCGGCAGCCAATACGGCCGACGTGGTCCTGATAGGCACCTCGGCCGACGCCGAACCGGGCATAACCAACGCCGTCGGCATCGGCAGGGGAGCAAACCCCGCGCGCAGCAACACCTGGCACATCCCTGAAGCGCTCAAGCTCGGCGTCGGCACCTCGGCACCGACTGCCCAGCTGCACACGACGCGCAATGTG
>AATN01000297.1_pt1 | contig 10982 bp, 5 predicted proteins | sample 270648 | NCBI WGS metagenome assembly AATN01 (sample SAMN02954269, study PRJNA17659) | bioreactor sludge metagenome | biome: terrestrial; feature: bioreactor; material: sludge; isolation source: Enhanced Biological Phosphorus Removal (EBPR) bioreactor sludge | place: Australia: Brisbane, Queensland
GGTGTCGTTGCCAAGGCGGTCCCAGAGGTAATCGTCGCCCGCCAGGCCGGCGAGCTGGTTGGCTGCGTCGTTGCCCTCGAGCGTGTTGTCCTCGGCATTGCCGGTCAAGTGGATGCCCGCCGTCGCCCCGAGAATCACGGCGTCCTCGACGTTGGCCGCCAGGGTATAGGTGCCCGGCGTCAGCGAGATGCTGACGCGGTCATGACCCTCGCCGGCGTTCTCGATGACGACGTCGCCGACGGCATCGACCTGGTAGACGTCGTTGCCGCTTCCCCCGAGCAGGGTGTCGATGCCGCTGCCGCCGGCGAGGAGGTCGTCGCCGGCGCCGCCGATGAGCGTGTCGTTGCCGGCCAGACCGCTGAGTGTGTCGTTGCCGGCGCCGCCGGTGAGGCTGTTGTTGAGCACCTGGCCGCTGCCGGTGAAGTTGCCGGCGCCGGTGTAGGTGAGGTTCTCGACTTCGGCGCCGAGCGTGTAGGCGGCGAGCGCGGTTTCGATACGATCGATGCCGCCGCCGCCGGCTTCGACGACGATATCGCCGGTTTCGCCGCCTTCGCCGACCACGTAGGAGTCGTCGCCGAGTCCGCCGACGAGGCTGTCGTTGCCGGTGCCGCCGATCAGGCGATCGTTGCCGGCGTTGCCGATCAGCGTGTCGTCGCCGGCGAGTCCGTCGAGGGTGTCGTTGCCGGCGCCGCCGACGAGGCTGTTCGCTAGTCCGTTGCCGGTCCCGGAGAATGCCAGGGCGCCGGTGTAGGCGAGGGTTTCGACGTGGTTGCTCAGGGTGTAGCTGGTCAGGGTGGTGTCGACGCGGTCGAGGCCTTGGTCGGCCGCTTCGCTGACGACGTCGAGCAGGCTGTCGACGAGATAGAGGTCGTTGCCTTCGTTGCCCTGCAGCGTGTCGTTGCCGGGGCCACCGATCAGGGTGTCGTTGCCGAGGCCGCCGACGAGGCTGTCGTTGCCGATGCCGCCGTCGAGCGTGTCATTGCCGGCAGCGCCGTCGAGGGTGTCGTCGCCGTCGAGGCCGGCGAGGAGGTTGGCGCCGGCGTGGCCGGTGAGGCTATTGGCGAGCGCGTTGCCGGTGACATTGACGGCGAAGCTGTCGCCCGGCGAGGTGACGATGGCGTGCTCGACATTCGCCGTCAGCGTGTAGCCAGCGCTGCTGGTGAAGCCTATCCTGACGATGTCGATGCCCTCATTGAGGGCCTCGCTGACGACGTCGCCGGCGACGTCGATCCGGTAGTCGTCGTCGCCGCTGCCACCAATCAGGGTGTCGATGCCGGCGCCGCCGTCGAGCGTGTCGTTGCCACCGAGACCGGTGAGGACGTTGGCTGCCGCGTGGCCGACGAGGTGGTTGCCGCGTTCGTTGCCGATGACATTGACGAGGATGGCCGGTGCGGCGGTGACCGTCGCGTCTTCGAGCTGGGCGGCGAGGGTGTAGGTGCCGGAGGCGATGAAGTTGATGCTGACCTGATCGTTGCCTTCGCCGTCCTGCTCGACGATGACGTCGCTCGGGATATCGACGAGGTAGCTGTCGTCGCCGGAGCCACCGACGAGGCTGTCGCTGCCGGTGCCGCCGATCAGCGTGTCGTTGCCGGCGAGGCCGACGAGGGTGTCGTTGCCGGCCTGGCCGTCGAGTAGGTCGTTGCCGGCGGTGCCGACGATCGAGTCGTTGTAGGCACTGACGATATTGATCTGGACGTCGGCCAGCGAGCGGGTGCCATCGAGGAAGGTGACGGATTCGACGTTGCGGAAGGTGATGTCCTCGCCGGTGACGGCATTCACCAGTCGGGTGTCGGTCGCGCTCGGGCGGCTGCGCGTGTAGTTGGCGAAGTTGGCGATGACGAGCAGCGTGTCGGCGTCGGCGCCGCCGTCGGCGACGTCGACGCCGGTGCCGGCGTACAGGGTGTCGTTGCCGGTGCCGGCGAGCAGGCTGTCGTTGCCGGCATCGCCCCCGAGGTAGTCGTTGCCGATCCCGCCGTCGAGCGTGTCGTTGCCGTCCCGGCCGTAGAGGCGATCGTTGCCGGCGAGTCCGGCGAGGCTGTTGGCGAGCGTACTGCCCTCGATGGCGTTGTCCTCACCGTTGCCGATGACGTTGCCGGGGGTGGCGCCGGCCATGAGGGCGAATTCGACGTTGGCGGTGAGCGTGTAGGTGCCGGCAGCGGCGAGGGCGATGACGACTTGGTCACCTCCCTCGCCGGCGTTCTCGATGACGATGTCGGTGAGGGCGTCAAGCTTGTAGACGTCGTTGCCGGCGCCGCCGAGCAGGGTGTCGTTGCCGGTGCCGCCGTCGAGGGTGTCGTTGCCGGCGTTGCCGGTCAGGGTGTCGTTGCCGGCGAGGCCGCTGAGGCTGTCGTTGTGGGCAGCGCCGGTCAGGCTGTTGTTGAGCGTCTGGCCGCTGCCGGTGAAGTCGGAATCGCCGGTGTAGGTGAGGTTCTCGACGTCGGCGCCGAGGGTGTAGGTGGCCAGATCGGTGTCGACACGGTCGATGCCGCCGGCTAGCGCTTCGACCACGAGGTCGCCAATGTCGGTGACGAGATAGACGTCGTCGCCGGCGCCGCCGACCAGGGTGTCGTTGCCGGAGCCGCCGATCAGGCGGTCGTTGCCGGCGTTGCCGATTAGAGTGTCGTCGCCGCCTTCGCCTTTCAGCGTGTCGCTGCCGGTGGCGCCGACGAGGCTGTTGTTGCCGGCATTGCCGGTGCCGGTAAAGGCCGAGGCGCCGGTGTAGGCGAGGATTTCGACGTTGTCGCCGAGGGTGTAGCTGGCGAGCGCGGTGTCGACGCGGTCTGTGCCTTCTCCCGCCACTTCGCTGACGACGTCGAGCAGGCTGTCGACGAGGTAGACGTCGTTGCCGTCGTCGCCCTGCAGCGTGTCGTTGCCGATGCCACCGATCAGGGTGTCGTTGCCCGCGAGACCGACGAGGGTGTCTTCGCCGGCCTGGCCGTGGAGCAGGTCGTTGCCTGGGGTGCCGACGATCGAGTCGTTGTAGGCGCTGACGATATTGAGCAGGACGTCGGCCAGCGAGCGGGTGCCGTCGAGGAAGGTGACGAATTCGATGTTGCGGAAGGTGATGTCTTCACCGGCGAGGACACTCACCAGTCGGGTGTCGGTGGCGCTCGGGCGGCTGAGTGTGCAGTTGGCGAAGTTGGCGCCGACGAACAAGCTGTCGGGGTCGGCGCCGCCGTCCGCGACGTCGACGCCGGTGCCGGCGTACAGGGTGTCGAGGCCGGTGCCGCCGACCAGACTATCGTCGTCCGGGCCGCCGGACAGCCAGTCGTCGTCGGCGCCGCCGTACAGTGTGTCCTTGCCGCCGCTCCCCTCGAGGAAGTCGGGGCCGGCCAAGCCGGAGAGCATATTAGCGGTTTCGTTGCCGCTAAGCCCGTTGCCGTAATCATTGCCAATGAGGTTCACCCCGGCGGCGTTGGTGAAGGTGCGAGCGTTGGAGACGAATAGAGGCAGCGTCAGGGTGCCGGGAGCGGAGAACCAGACATCGATTTCATCAACGCCTCCATCGCCAGGGATGATCACATCGTCGGGAACGTCGATGTAGTAAACGTCGTTACCGGTACCACCAACCAGCGTGTCGATGCCGGCTCCGCCGTCGAGAAAATTGTTGCCGGCGCCGCCGATCAGCAGGTCGTTGCCGGCATTGCCGCTCAGTTGGTCGTCGCCGGCTCCGCCGCTAAGGGTGTCGTTGCCGGCACCGCCGTCGAGGATGTCGTTGCCGGCTTCGCCGCTCAGGGTGTCGTCGCCGGCGCCGCCGACGAGGCTGTTGGGCAGTGCGTTGCCGGTCCCGGAGAACGCCAGGGCGCCGGTGTAGGTGAGATGCTCGATGTTGTCGTCCAGCGTGTAGTTGGTGAGCGTGGTGTAGACGCGGTCGTCCTTGTCGTTGTAGGAGAACGCTTCGATCACCACGTCGAGTGCGCTATCGACGATATAGCTGTCCCCGCCGGCATTGCCCTGCAGTGTGTCGTTGCCCGTTCCACCGATCAGAGTGTCGTCGCCGGGGCCGCCGAGCAGGCTGTCGTTGCCAGTGCCGCCGTCGAGGATGTTGTTGCCTCTGGCGCCGTCGAGCGTGTCGTTGCCATCGAGTCCCTGGAGGAGGTTGGCTTGCTCACTGCCGATCAGGTTGTTGTCGAGGGCGTTACCAGTAAGGTTGACGCCGTCCGTGGCGCTGGTAATGCGGGCATGTTCGACGTTGGCGGCGAGGGTGTACGTGCCTGCAGCCACGAACTTGACGCTCACTTGGTCGGTACCGTCGTTCAGTTTCTCGGTGATGACGTCACCGGGGGTGTCGACGACGTAGGTGTCGTCGCCTGGGCCACCAATCAGAGTGTCGGCGCCGGCTCCACCGTCGAGCCTGTCGTTGCCCGCGAGACCGGTCAGCCGGTTGGCCGCGGCATTGCCCTGCAGCCTGTTGTCCGATGCGTTGCCGGTCAAGTTGACTCCGGCTGTGGCGTTGCCGATTCTCGCGTTTTCGACGTTCGCACTCAGTGTGAAAGTGCCGGCTACCACCAACAAGACGTTGACACGGTCGGTGCCTTCGTTCGGATTCTCAGTGATTACGTCCGTGGCGACATCGACGACAAAGGCGTCGTCACCCAAGCCACCGATCAGCGTGTCGGAGCCGGCAAGGCCGTCGAGCGTGTCGTTGCCGGTGGTGCCAGTGAGCAGGTCGTTGCCGACGGTGCCGGGTATGGGTGCAATGTAAACATCGTTGGTGTACGGGTTGGCCAAGCTGACCACATTCGTCATTTGGCTGACCACGGCGCTGCTGTCGCCGACACGGTGCGGAGCCCCCCAGGTCACCGCCGAGCCATCGGCGCGTAGCGCGACAAACACATAGTTCGCCGAAAACACCTGCACGATCTCGATGCTGCCATCGAGCTTGGTCGCCACGGCGCTGCTGTCGCCGCCAGCGGCCGGATCTCCCCAGCTTACCACCGAGCCATCGGCGCGCAGCGCGGCAAAGGCAGAGCCCGTCGAGACCACCTGCGTGACGTCGATACTGCCGTCGAGATCGGCCGCCGCGGCGACATTGTTGTCGCCATAATATCTCGCTCCCCAAGTGACCACCGAGCCATCGGCGCGCAGTGCGGCAAAGGCACCGCCCGTCGAAAACACCTGCGTGATATCGATGCTGCCATCGAGCTTGGTCGCTACGGCGCTGCTGTCGCCGCCAGCGGCCGGATCGCCCCAGCTTACCACCGAGCCATCGGCGCGCAGCGCGGCAAAGGCACCGCCCGTCGAAAACACCTGCGTGATAGCGATGGTGCCATCGAGACTGGCCGCGACGGCGCTGCTGTCACCACCGTAGGAGGGATGCCCCCAGGTGACCACCGATCCGTCGGCGCGCAGCGCGGCAAAGGCAGAGCCCGTCGAAAACAGCTGCGTGACGGCGATGGTGCCGTCGAGCCCGGCCGCGGCGGCGCTGCTGTCGCCGCCACTGTACGGATCGCCCCAGCTCACCACCGAACCGTCGGCGCGCAGCGCGGCAAAGGCACCGCCCCTCGAAAACACCTGCGTCACGTCGATGCTGCCATCGAGCTTGGCCGCCACGGCGCTGCTGTCGCCGCCAAAGTACGGATTTCCCCATGTCACCACCGAGCCATCGGCGCGCAGCGCGGCAAAGGCATGGACGGCCGAAAACACCTGCGTGACGGCTATGCTGCCATCGAGACTGGCCGCCACGGCGCTACTGTCGCCGCCATCAGAAGGACTACCCCAGGTCACCACCGAGCCGTCGGCACGCAGCGCGGCGAAGGCCCAAAGTGTCGAAAACACCTTCGTCACGTCGATGCTGCCATCGAGACTGGCCGCCACGGCGCTGCTGTCGCCCCCAGCGGCCGGATCTCCCCAGCTTACCACCGAGCCATCGGCGCGCAGCGCGGCAAAGGCACCGTTCGTCGAAAACACCTGCGTTATATCGATGCTGCCATCGAGCTTGACCGCCACGGTGCTGCTGTCGCCGCCGGCCAAGGAAGCCCCCCAAGTCACCAGCGAGCCATCGACGCGCAGCGCGGCAAAGGCAAATCGCGTCGAGAACACCTGCGTGACGTCGATGCTGCCATCGAGCTTGGCCGCTACGACGCTGCTGTCGCCGCCACCGGACGGATCGCCCCAGCTCACCACCGAGCCATCGGCGCGCAGCGCGGCAAGAGCGTACTCGTTGCCGAACTCGCCGTCACTGCGGCCCGGGAAGGAACGAGGCAGCGGCGTGATCGTCAGCCCGAGCAAGCCCAGCCACTGCGTAGCATGCAGCGGCGGGGTGCGGCGCTGACCGACGTCGAGACGCCAGCCACCGCCGAGGTCGGCATGGCCCACCGGCGCCGAAGCGGCGGCGACGGGTACGCCGAGGGCGGTCGCCAGCGCCTCCACGAAGGCGCGACCGGTGCGACCCTGGCCGACCGCGCAGCCATAGATCTGCACGTCGCCGTCGCGGTGCAGCGCCCGGCCGATCAGCGCCAGTTCGCAGGCGTGGGCAGCTAGCGTGGCGCGCGTCAGTTGGCCGGCGCCGAGCAGCAGTGCGCCGGGGTGGCCGTGCGCCAGGATGCGGATCGACGCCAGGTCGCGTCTGTCAGCGAGCGCGCCTTGCATCTGCAGCAGGCCGTCGTCGCCGGCATCGAGCAAGATCCATTCGCTGTCGGCGCCGAGGCCGGCAATCAAGGTCTCGCGGTCGGCGACACGGCTGTCGATGAAGACAACCGTGCTGGCCGCGGTTGAGTGACGCGAGCGTCGCGATTCCGCTGCCCTGACGCTCACCCCGGGCAAGCCCTCGCCGTCCTGGCTGACGACAGGGTTACGGCTAGTGTCACCCCCGGACGCTTCATTGAAGTCGGATCCGCCGGTCACAGCGACGGTGTTGGAACGTGCGATAGCAGCCACGTCGGCTTCTTCCGATTATTGATTGTTTTGATTGTTGTGTTGGAAGCCGCGCTATGAAGGCGGTGCAACTGGTCGGATTGGCAGTCCGGCTTTCCAAGTTTCACGAACTGCCACTGTCTGTTCCCATGTTACCGTAGGTCTTGCTTTGCCGGCAACGCGAGAAGTGTGTCTATGCTTCTTCGAGCGGACTTTCAGGCCAGTATTTCGGTCGGAAAGGTAGAACGCTGTCGGCTGGATAGGCAAGGCGCATGCGCTTCGTGATCCAGTCTGAGCGGGGTCGCTTTGCCGCCTCCACCCAGCCCGCTGGGCACGCCGCGAAAAGGCAACAGGATGTCGCCGGAATCCGCCTTGCACCCCCCGGCTGCCCTGCATTTCCCGCGCTGACGCCCGTCGCCCCGACGGCGCTCGCGGCTGAGCGCCGCGGCCCGCCTCCCGCGCTCAGCCGCCGCTCCCTCAAACGATCAGGAAGTCCACCCCCAACGTCGCCGGATGGGTTCCCAGCCCGAGCGTCGCGAACGTCGCCGCGGCGACGCCGCCCACCCCGTCGGCATCGTAAGCGAGCGCTCCCGAGCCGCTGTCGTAGATGAGGTGATCGCCCAGTCCCAGCGTCGCCCCGACCGCCCCGAGCCCCGTGAACACGCTCGCCTTGAGCGCGATGCGGTCGACGCCACTGACGAAGTCGGTGATCAGATCGGCATGCACCAAGGCGTCGGCAGTGTCGAAGACGAAGCGGTCGGCCCCCGAACCGCCGGTCAGCCGCTCCGTCCCGTCGCCACCGCTGAGCGTATCGTTACCCGCCCCGCCGGCAATCGTGTCGTTGCCGCCGCCACCGGCGATGCTGTCGTTGGTGTTCGCGTAACCGCGCAATCAGTCGTCGCCGCTGGTGCTCTTGAGCATCTCGGCAAGAATCTGCGCCTGTGTCAGGGTGTTGCCGCTGCCGCCACCGAGCCAGCGAATCTGGCCGATGGTGCCCAGGTTTTTCCCATCGCAGGCAGGAATGCAGGCAAGGAAGGGGGTGGGCGACGGGTAACAGCTACTCTCCATTTGACGGCCTTGGTCAATCTGCTTAAGATGTTCCTACACTAAAGGAGAACATTATGCAGGTGGTCAATATTCGCCAACTTAAATCCAACCCCTCGATGGCGCTGCGGGGTGCCAGGGACGACGACATGGTGGTGGTGATGACACGCGATCATCCGACCGCGCTGCTCGTCGACCTGGAGAGGCTGGGCCTGCCGGATCTTGGTGCGGTCCGCGTCGCGCTGGCGGTGTCGCTGTTCCGCGCTGGAGCCATCTCCGCCGGCTTTGCCGCGCGCATGGCCGACAAGCCACTGCCCGACATGCTGACCTTGCTTTCCAGCCTGAGTATTGCTCTGACCGGCGCCAGCCCAGCCGACGCCGTCGACGACCTGAATGCCGGCAGGCAGTGGCTGGCTGGCAAGGGCTGAGGCTTGCGCGAGATCGTTCTGGCCGATGCCGGGCCGCTGATCGCCTTGTCGCGCATTCACGCACTCGACCTGCTGCCAGGCGTCTTCGGTCGAGTGATGATCACCGCGGAGATTCGCGAGGAAGTTCTCCCAGCCATTGACTACCGAGGCAGGGATCTCATTGCCGGAGCATTGGCGGCGGGCTGGCTGTCGTGCCTGCCAGAATCGACGAGCGACTGGCAGCCGATCAATCCGGGCCTGGATGCCGGCGAGTGCAGCGCCATCGCCGCGGCACTGCAAATACCGGGCTGCCTCCTGATCATCGATGACCGCGCTGGGCGGGCGGAAGCAAAAGCCCATGGACTCTCGGTCATCGGCACGGCCGCGGTGATCGGTCTTGCCAGGGTACAGGGACTGATCCCGGCAGCACGCCCACGCTTGGAGCAATTGCACCCGGCCGGGTATTTCATCCATCCGAATATCGTCGAGGCCGTCCTGCGAGACATCGGCGAATAGCGGGGCAGCGCTTCGATCGTGAGGCGTCACCGAGCTAGCGCCAGACCGGGCTCCGGCGGTTCAACGCTCGCTGCGTGCTCCGCTTGCCGCAGCGACCCTTGCCAGCATTGGCAAACTTCCTGACTGATCATCAGGGACCAGTGAGAAGCCACCGTGAGCAGTTCCGCCCTTCGCATCACCGCCTTCCCGCCCACACCGGCAATGACCCAAAGGGAACGACTTTCGTGGCATCGACCTGACCCTTGACGACAGTTTTTTCTCCGCGTACGCCAGATTGACGCCGCTTCAAGGGTCAATCCATGGGCGGCCCGCCGGCTTCGGCGGGGTCGGCTCCTGGGTAACGAGCGCTTGCTGTTCGTGCAGACGGGCGAGGTACAGCCAGGTCAGCCAGTTCCCCGGGCAGGCGCGCGTTCGCGCCGAGAACTGCTCGACCAGGGCGCTGGCTTGCGGCAGCGTCGGCCGGCCGAGCTGCGCGTCGCCTGCCGCGGCATCCTGCCAGGGACCGAGGTCGAGGGCGTCGAGTTGTGGCCGCACGGCCGCGTCGCAGCGAAGCGCCCCCCCACCGGGGCGCCGCCGTTCTCCTCGCGTTCTCCCGCGCTCAGGCACCGCTCCCTCAAACGATCAGGAAGTCCACCCCCAACGTCGCCGGATGGGTTCCCACCCCGAGCGTCGCAAAGGTCACCGCGGCGAGGCCGCCCACCCCATCGGCATCGTAAGCGAGCGCTCCCGTGCCGCTGTTGTAGGTGAGGTGATCGCCCAGTCCCAGCGTCGTCCCGACCGCCCCGAGCCCCGTGAACACGCTCGCCTTGAGCGCGATGCGGTCGACGCCGCTGACGAAGTCGGTGATCAGATCCGCATGCACCAGCGCGTCGGCGGTGTCGAAGACGAAGCGGTCGGCCCCCGAACCGCCGCTCAGCCGGTCCGTCCCGTCACCACCACTGAGCGTGTCGTTGCCCGCCCCGCCGGCGATCGTGTCGTTGCCCGCCAGTCCCGCCAGCGACTCGCTGCCGAGATAACCGGTGATCTCGTCGTCGCCGGCCGTCGGCACCAGCACCTTGGCGCGAATCGCCGTCGCCGACCAGGTGCTGCCGTCGGCAAAGGCAAACTGCTCGATCTGCCGGTTCAGACCAAGCGCGCTGAAGGTCTCGTCGAAGAAATCGCTGATGCGCACCCCGTCGCCAGGCGCGCCGGCAAAGCTCACCACGAGATCGTTGCCGGCGCGCGCGACGCCGACTTCCGCCGGCCGGATGCCGACGTTGAACTTCAGCGTATCGACCTCGCCGACCGCCCCCAGGTCCTGAATCACGTCCTGACCGAACCCCAGCCCGAAGACGTAGGTGTCGCTGCCCGCCTCGCCGCTCAGCGTATCGTTGTCGCCGCTGCCGGTGAGCGTATCGTTGCCGTCGCCGCCGACGACCTGGTCATTGCCGGCGCCGCCGTCGAGCGAGTCGGCACCGGCATCGCCGGACAGCGAATCGTTGCCCAGGCCGCCGGCGAGCGTGTCGTTGCCGGCGGCGCCGCCGAGCGTGTCGTTGCCGTTGCCACCGTTGATGCTGTCGTTGGTGTTCGCGTAACCGCGCAACCAGTCGTCGCCGCTGCTGCCCTTGAGCAGCTCGGCAAGGATCTGCGTCTGCGTCAGGGTGTTGCCGCTGCCGAGCCAGCGAATCTGGTCGATCGTGCCCAGGTTGATCAGGTCGTTGGTCAGGAAGTCATGCACGACCAGGTGATCGACCACTTCGGCGCCGGGCGTGCCGGAATTGACGGTGATCACCAGGTCGTCGTAACTGTGCCAGCCGCGCGTCAGCGTCGTTTCGCCGGAGGCGAGATCACCGATCGGGCTGGCCAGTTCGACCGTGTCGAGCGAGCCGGCGAGGGGGTCGTTCTGCTCGATGATGTCGTCGCCGCCGCCGCTGGCGAACTGGTAAACATCGCTGCCGGCACCGCCGTCGAGGAGGTCGTTGCCGGCGCCACCGGCGAGGGTGTCGATGCCCTCGCCGCCCTGCAGGTCGTCGTTGCCGGCGCCGCCGCTCAGGCTGTCGTTGCCGAGCACGCCGGCGAGCGTGTCGTCGCCGGAGGTGCCGTTGAGCACATCGTTACCCGGCGAGCCGATGCGGGCAATCAGGTCGGCCAGGGGCTGCGGGCTGCCCCCACCGGCAAACC
>AATN01000299.1_pt1 | contig 10862 bp, 14 predicted proteins | sample 270648 | NCBI WGS metagenome assembly AATN01 (sample SAMN02954269, study PRJNA17659) | bioreactor sludge metagenome | biome: terrestrial; feature: bioreactor; material: sludge; isolation source: Enhanced Biological Phosphorus Removal (EBPR) bioreactor sludge | place: Australia: Brisbane, Queensland
TTCTCCCACAAGCCCCAGCTTGGGAAGTTGAAAGCATTAATGAATAAGGCGACCCCACGGGTTGGCACTAACACATGCTGGGATTGGAATAGGGGATCTTTGCCTAAACGTGCTAACTCGCCATCGAGTAAATAGCGGCGCTCCCCTAAAGTTTCCCCCAGTTTGGCATAGGTGCTTAAAGTGAAAATGCCACCATCGACATCGACTGCCGTATCATTTTTCACCGTACCGCTATTCGCCGTGGAAATTTCATAATAAGCCTCACGATTCGCTTGGAGGACTTTAACCAGCGCGCTGAGTAGTGCGCCGCGTTCACGATAACTCAGTGCGCGTAAAGCAGCACCGCCTTGTTCACGTGCAAAATTGAAACCTTCTGCTAAATCTAAGCCTGTGGAGTCGATACGAACTAATTCATTGCCTAATACCGGATCGTAGAGGCTAGTGCCTGCACCCGTGCCCGTTTGCCAGCACCCTGCAAAAAAATTGGCGAGTAATTCAGTCATGTCCCTGTTCCTTATAGTCGGAGTGCTTAGCGCGTGAATTCAATGCTACCTTGTGGCAGCAGGTACAAAACTAAGGCACGGCCTTGAGTAATGGTTGGATGGTGCGCACTACCTGCTGGATAAACTAACCAACCAGCAGGATGCTGATCAAACAGAGCATCGCCCTCGATGGGCATGATTAAATCGATTTCACCATTAGGATGGCTGTGATGGGGACCAATTAAATCTTGCATATCGACCACATCGACAGAAAAACCAGCTAAGTCATCAGCGGGTTTGAAAATACGCCCATAGCGAATGCCGCCACCTTCGCGATTACATAACCAACCTTCAGCAACCCCTTGCTCACAACTTTTTTTCAATTGTTGATAAGTGCTGCTATTCACACCGTGCTCTTGGTTTAACCAAGTTTGTAAAGCAGTGTTTAATTCACGGCCTGCTAATTGGGCAGTTAAGTCAGCAATCTGTTGGCGGAACTGGCTACTCGGCATCGTCCTCTCTCCTCATTTTGGTCAAACTGTATCGAACTTGCTAATTCACCTAATATGAATTATTGTGCATGTTAGAACAATAATGGTAGTTTTCTACTGTGTCAAGCATTATATTGCATATACTAATTTCATGAGGAGCGCCATGATGGCGAAGGCTGAGAAGAAGCATACTCTGCATCCCACACAACTGACTGAGTCTGAAACCAAGAATCCTTTTCTAGTGGCTTTAGGCGAGCGAGTGCGGGCTTTAAGGGCTCGCCAAGGCACAACCCGTAAGGCTTTGTCGATAATGACCGGTGTGTCTGAGCGGCATTTGGCAAACCTCGAATACGGGGAGGGGAATGCCTCTATCTTGGTATTACAACAAGTAGCGGCTGCTTTAGAGTGTTCGCTCGCTGAGTTAATCGGTGATGTCACTACCGCTAGCCCTGAATGGCTAATGATTCGCTCCTTATTAGAGAATAAAGATGAGAATGCTTTACGTCGTGCGCGTGTCGCGATTGGTGAAGCACTCGGTACGATGGGTGCTCCAACTGCCGCCAGTTCACGGATTGCCTTAATTGGTTTACGTGGAGCAGGGAAAGTCGACTTTGGGGCAAATGTTGNCAGATGATCTTGATTTTCCTTTCGTCGAGTTAAGCCAAGAAATTGAAAAGTTTGCGGGCTGCAGTATCTCTGAAATCCAAGCCCTGTATGGTGCGAATGCCTATCGCCGTTATGAGCGCCGTGCTTTAGAAGAGGCGATTCAGATTTATCCAGAAGCAGTGATTTGCACTCCGGGTGGTTTGGTATCGGATACCTCGACCTTCAATTTATTATTGTCACATTGCACCACGATTTGGTTGCAAGCTGCCCCTGAAGATCATATGCAGCGCGTGATGAAGCAAGGGGATTTTCGCCCAATGGCGGCGAGTAAAGAAGCGATGGAGGATCTGAAGCATATTCTGGCGGCGCGTGCTGCGTTTTATTCCAAAGCTCAAGCTAAGTTGGATACCAGTGCACAGTCGCTGGAGGCTACTTTTGTAGCTTTACGTCAGTTGGTGCGTCATTCACTGCAGTTACCGATTTAAAATTTTTGCAATTTAATGCATATTTGCTCTTGACAGGATTTTAAATAATGCAATATTATGCATAAAACGGTACAGCGCAAGCTGTCAACAAATGCACCAAGTGAGGAGAACTCTTGTGAACGCAGCCATTACCTCTGATCGTGTGGATTATCAAACTAATCCTTCCCAATATCGCCACTGGACTTTAAGTTTCGATGGCTCCGTCGCTACCCTGAGCGCTGACTTTGACGAAAACGCGGGTTTACGTCCGGGCTATAAGTTAAAGCTCAATAGTTATGACCTCGGCGTAGATATCGAACTCAACGATGCGATTAACCGCATTCGCTTCGAGCATCCTGAAGTCCGTACCGTGGTAGTGACTAGCCTTAAAGATAAGGTGTTCTGCTCCGGGGCGAATATCTTCATGCTCGGCGTCAGTAGTCATGCGTGGAAAGTGAATTTCTGTAAATTCACCAATGAAACCCGGAATGGTTTAGAAGACTCTTCCAAATACAGCGGCTTGAAATTCTTAGCAGCCGTGAATGGGGCTTGTGCTGGCGGTGGTTATGAATTGGCACTCGCTTGCGATGAAATTCTCTTAGTAGATGATCGCTCTAGTGCGGTGAGCTTGCCTGAAGTACCTTTATTAGGTGTCTTGCCGGGTACGGGTGGTTTGACGCGTGTCACGGATAAGCGTCATGTTCGTCATGATCTAGCTGATATTTTCTGCACGACGACCGAAGGGGTGCGTGGGCAAAAAGCTAAAGATTGGCGTTTAGTCGATGAGATTGCCAAACCTGCGGTGTTCGCGCAAAAAGTTAAAGAGCGCGCACTGCACTTAGCTGAGCAAAGTGATCGTCCTGCTGATGCCAAAGGCGTGAGCTTGACTCCCATCAGTCGCACTATCGAAGCCGATGCACTGCACTACAAACATGTGAGCGTTGAGATTAATCGCGCTGCTCGTACGTCAACTTTCACGGTGAAAGCACCGGAAGGTGTCCAACCTTCCACCATCGCTGAAATCGAAGAGGCAGGTGCAAACTGGTATCCACTCGAATTAGCGCGTGAATTAGAAGATGCGATTTTATCCATGCGCACCAATGAGTTAGATATTGGTATTTGGTTGTTGAAAACCTCCGGCGATTCAGCCGCTGTCCTAGCAATGGATCAAGTACTACTGGCTAATAAAGACCATTGGTTAGTGCGTGAAACGATTGGTTTATTACGTCGCACTTTCAGCCGCTTAGATGTGTCTTCACGCAGCTTGTTTGCCTTGATTGAAAAGGGTTCGTGTTTTGCGGGTTCTTTCCTTGAGTTTGCTTTGGCTTGTGATCGTAGTTATCACTTAATGTTACCGGATGATGTTGATACGCCAACGATTACCGTTGCAGAGGTGAATTTTGGTCTGTATCCAATGGCAACGGGTGAAAGCCGCTTAGGACGCCGTTTCTACAATGAGCAAGCTGCACTGGATGCAGTCCGCGCTAAAGCGGGTCAAGCACTCGATGCCGATGCGGCGATGGCAGTCGGTTTAGTGACCAGTAATCCCGATGATATTGATTGGAGTGATGAAGTGCGCATCGCGGTCGAAGAGCGCGTGGCGATGTCACCGGATGCACTGACAGGGATGGAGGCGAATTTGCGCTTCAATGGTGAAGAGAATATGTTTACTCGCATCTTCGGGCGCTTAACCGCATGGCAAAACTGGATTTTCCAACGTCCGAATGCGGTCGGTGAGAAAGGTGCACTGAAAGTTTATGGTAAAGGCGATAAAGCTCAGTTTGACTGGAATCGCGTTTAAGTTTCGCATTAAGAAATTTGGGAGCTAAGCGATTAGCTCCTTGCTAGAACCACTGAGGAGAGCAGTATGTCCACTATCGATTACCAAGAAAAGATTCCGAATAATGTCAATCTTAGCGAAGACCGTACTTTAAAACGTGCGTTAGAACATTGGCAGCCTAACTACCTGAACTGGTGGCAAGACATGGGACCCGATGGCTCGCATGGTTTTGATGTTTACCTACGCACGGCAGTCAGCGTTGACCCACAGGGTTGGGCGCAGTTTGGGCATGTGAAGATGCCCGATTATCGCTGGGGCATTTTCTTAAATCCGGCTGAGCAAGATCGCAAGATCCATTTTGGCGACCACAAAGGTGAAGCTGCGTGGCAAGATGTACCCGGTGAGTATCGCGCCAACTTACGTCGTATTATCGTCACTCAAGGCGATACTGAGCCAGCATCGGTTGAGCAACAACGCCATTTAGGTTTAACTGCACCCAGCCAATATGATCTGCGTAACCTGTTCCAAGTGAATGTGGAGGAGGGGCGGCATTTGTGGGCAATGGTCTACTTACTGCACAAATACTTCGGGCGCGATGGGCGTGAAGAAGGTGAGGCTTTATTAGAGCGTCGTAGCGGTCAAGAAGATAATCCGCGTATCCTGCAAGCCTTCAATGAGCCGACTCCAGACTGGTTATCCTTCTATATGTTCACTTACTTCACCGACCGTGATGGTAAGTTCCAATTATGCGCTTTAGCCGAATCGAGCTTCGACCCCTTAGCACGCACGACTAAGTTCATGCTGACTGAAGAAGCGCATCATATGTTCGTCGGTGAGTCTGGCGTATCGCGGGTGATTCAGCGTACTTGCCAAGTGATTAATGATCTGAAGACGGATGATCCTGCCAAAATTCGTGCAGCCGGCGTGATTGATCTGCCCACGATTCAGCGCTATATCAACTTCCATTTCAGCGTCACGATTGATTTGTTCGGTGCGGATGAATCCTCGAATGCGGCCACTTTCTACACGACGGGCTTAAAAGGTCGTTATGAAGAAGGTAAGCGTACGGATGACCATGTACTGAAAAACGACAGCTATAAAGTCTTGGAAGTGCGCAATGGTCAACTCGTCGAGAAAGAAGTCCCGATGTTGAATGCCCTCAACGAAGTACTGCGTGACGACTATATTAAAGACAGTATCGGCGGCGTTGATCGTTGGAACAAAGTAATTGAAAAAGCAGGCATTCCCTTCCGTTTGAGCGTGCCGCATAAAGCTTTCCATCGCAATATCGGCTCATTATCCGGTGCGAAAGTATCACCACAAGGTCAAGTGGTCAGCCAAGCCGAGTGGGATGCGTATGTGGATAAATGGTTGCCATCAGTCGGTGATCGCCAATTTGTAGCAAGCCTCATGGGGCGTGTGACGGATGCAGGTAAATTTGCCAATTGGATTGCACCACCCGTGATGGGGATTAATCGCCAACCGGTTGATTTTGAATATGTACGGTTTAATTAAGAACTGAGTTCTCTCCTCCAACGGAAAGCCACTTGCAATTGCGGGTGGCTTTTTGTTTGGTGTGTTCGGCAGGCAACTCTATAATACGTTATGCTAAGGCTAAGCAGCTTTAGGAATTAGGTATGCGGGTTTATCATGATAATTGTATATTCAATCGCCCATTTGACGATCAAAGTCATATACGTATTCGTTTAGAAGCAGAGGCTAAGCTCTACATTCAACAACAAATTCGTGAGCAGAAGCTGGAGTTGGTCTGGTCATATATTCTTGAATTTGAGAATGCACAGAATCCTTACCATGAGCGCCAACATGCTATCCAAACATGGAAAGTCTTGGCAGTAGTGGATATTGAGGAAAGCCCAGTTTTGCTAGATACGGCGCGTATCTTGTTGGCTCAAGGGATTAAAGCCAAAGATGCTTTGCATGTCGCTTGTGCTGTGGAAGGTCAAGCTGATTACTTTCTTAGTACCGATGACAAGTTGTTGAAAAGGCTCCAAACTATTCACCTCATTTCTGCTCTAAACCCAATGGATTATATTAAGGAGCTTCCTCATGAAACAACTCACTGATACCGAGATTCGAGTTAATGGTATTGCTGCTTTGATTGCTAGCTTGGGGGAAGTTCAAGCTGAGCGCTTTATTAGTTTGATTTTGCGTGAGCCATTTGATTATACCCAGTGGCAAAAAAAGCTTTGGGTGGATACCAGTTTGGAGGATTTAAGTAGGATGGCTATGGATTTTCGGCGAAAAGCTTAAAAAAACACTAAATAATTTTAACTTGGTTTTTTATTATGATTTAGAAACAAATACTTAACATGATGGGAGTGTTAGAAAGTAGGGCTTAAGGAGCTGTAGAGTGTCAACTTGTCCATCGTCCAACTACTTGTTGAATTTTAGCGTAAGCCATAATATTCTTTAATTAGCTTTCTAGCTTTTCTAGGCAAAGAAAATATACCCACAATGTGTTTCCTATATATAAATTGAACTAGCCATATCATCATTAAGATAAGGAAAGGGTAAGCTAAATTGATGTCATATGATATAGATCCTGCTAGGTACATTTGGTAGTAAACATCGAAGCATATTTTTATTGATGCATATAAACTGAAAATAAGTAAAACCATAATTAAAAGAGAAATGTAATACTTTGGTATTGATGAAAGTATAAATTCATGAGATTTTATTGTGCCATTTATAAGCTCTGAGTCTGTAAAAAAGTTTGGTGATTTGGCATGAGTGATAAAATTATCTTCTTGGTAGTTGTTATAGTTATGTAGTTTGTAAAAAAGACTATCTGTTTCAAAAAAAATCTCCAAGATAAAATACTTATTTGATGCTAAATATTCAAAATTGATATCTATACTATGATCGGCTTGGTTAGTTATTGTAGGTTGTATTCTTGTATCACAACCTAGATCTAGTAGTTTTACTCTGGTAATTTTCGTCTGATCATCGGTTTTTATGGAAAGACATTCGTAAAGAAAATTATTTTTTGATAAAGATTCTAGGCCAGTATTTATAATCAAAACGTTTGATATTGATAGGTTTTTAAAACATTTATTATCATCATTAAAGGAAACTTTGATGATGTCTATTATCGAATTAGCAACTGGGATAAAATTATAGATTAAGGATAAATGTTTTTTTCTTCTTTCTCTGTATAATGGTAGTATTGCTAATACTACACCAACTACGGCTAAAAAGTCTGAAAAACCAATATTCAAATTTATTACCTCAATATGCCTATAAATTTAAAGCTTTATTAGACGGATAAAGCTCGGTATAGCATATTCTTACAAACTCCGCCTAGTCTGATCGGGGTTGGTGCACTAGACAGCAACAGTATCTAGCGCTAATTATGTTCAACAATCATACGCTACCACCTCCTGTGCCACAAACCACTGGTATACTAGGCTTCCTATGGAGGTAAACATGCAAGCTATCAAAACCCTAATCAGCCGTGAAGACTATCTAAAACTAGAAGAAATCAGCACTGAAAAACATGAGTTTTATCAAGGCCAAGTGTTCGTAATGGCTGAAGGTACTTTTCAGTATGCCCGTATTGGCTTGAATGTCACGACTGAACTCGCTGTAAGCTTACATGCTAAACCCTGCCAACCGATGAATAGCGATATGCGTATTACCACACCTTCAGGACTCAACACCTATCCCGATGCTTCGGTGTATTGTGGTCAACCAGAACTAACCGATAGTAATAAAACCTTGCTCAATCCAGTGTTAATTCTTGAAGTTTTTTCACCCAGTACCTGTAGTTATGATAGGGGTGATAAATTTCATCATTACCGTTCCATTCCAAGTTTAAATGATTATCTGTTAATCGATTCCGAGACTATTTTAGTTGAGCACTATCAGCGAATTGGGGCTTATGAATGGAATTTGCATGAATATCGCCAATTGACTGAGATTTTAAATTTAGACTCTATTAAAGAATCATTAACAGTTTCAGTTTTTTATGAGGGAGTGGAGTTGCTAGGTTCTAGCTAAAGCTAATTCTGTGGCAAAAGAAACTCATACAGCTCATCCATCCCCACCGTTAAACCTACTGATTCCAGCGTAAAACGCTGCCCCGCTACAAAGTATTCGGTTTTCCAAACAGTCCGTTTACGATAGATTTCCACATGCGCAGTATCTTGTGAGCACAACACATATTCTTGCAAAGAATCTAATAAGCGATAAGCCACTAGCTTCTCATAGCGATCAATCCGTGCGGTGCTTTCTGAAAGCACTTCGATAATTAAGCAGGGTGAGGTATTGAAATAGCGGTTAGTTTCTTCCGCACAGCTCACATGCACATCTGGATAATAAAAATGGTGCCCGCTCGCCGTTTGAATCCCGACTTTCATGTCACCTTGAAAGACTTCACAACGGCTGCCACGCAAGTGAATATCTAAACGAGTTGTCAAATTGCGGGCAAGGCGATTATGGTTGCGGCTTGCCCCTGCCATTGCATATACCTGACCATTCACATATTCATACTTCACTGCATCAGTACGATCATTCTCGCCCAAAAGATAAGCCTCAGGTGACAGGTAGGTAAAGTTTGGTAAAGCAGACATCTGTTTTTCCATGAGTCTTAGGAGTGGTTTAAGCATAGCGTGTGCAAGCTGAAAAAGGTAGTTCACTGCCAACATGCCGAAAAGCCGCTTTAAAGAAGCTCCCGTTTGCCTCCCATCATTCCATGCTAAACCTGCTGTGTAATGTTAGGAGCGTTTAGCACAATAGCTAGGCATGATTTGGATTTACTGTTAAAGATAGGGGTGTTTAAAATCGGATTATGCCCATTCTAACTAGCAATCTGCTATGCTTAATGGCGGGACTTAAACCCGCCATTTTTGTTGGGCGATCTAAAACCTCAGGCATGAAACTAACTTTAACTCAAATTTTATTAATAGCCTTAAGCATCTTATCGTTATTGCTGTTCCTGCGTTTATGGCTGGGTACAGGGAGTTATCCTGAAATCTGGGATTTACAAGGACAAATTGCTGAGCAAAAGCGTCTGAATGAGGAGCAAACTAAGCGTAATGAAGGCTTGCAATCAGAGGTTTTAGACATTAGTCGTGACGATGCAGCGATTGAGGATCGAGCGCGGAGTGAGTTAGGCATGATTAAACAAGGCGAAACTTTCTATCAGGTGATTTTGAATAGTGATCCAACCCAAACATCACAAGCACCGGTAGCGACTAATCCTCCTCAACAACCGAGTACCCAGCCGCATGTCGAATGAAGTTTGGTGCGTGATTCCTGCTGCAGGGGTGGGAAAGCGTATGCTTTCGGCGATCCCTAAGCAATATTTGCGCTTACATGGCAAAACTGTGTTAGAACACAGTTTGGCTTGCTTTTTACGACATCCTAAAATTAAAGGGGTTGTAGTGGTGCTGAGTGCTGATGATGATTACTGGCTGGATTTAGCACCTAACTATCAAGGTTTGCCAGTCTACCAAACAGTTGGTGGTCAAGAGCGAGCAGATTCAGTGCTCAATGGTTTAAAATATTTGCAGCAACATTTAAAGATTCCCTCGACTGCTAAAGTCTTAGTGCATGATGCGGCACGTCCTTGTTTATCCCAACAGGATTTAAGTGGTTTACTGGCGAGTAATAGTGAGCAAGGTGCACTTTTAGCGACTCCAGTACGCGATACCATGAAGCGCGCTTTTAAAGGTCAACATTTGATTAGTCATACTGAAGAGCGTGCAGATTTATGGCATGCCTTGACTCCACAATTAGCAACCCTAGGCTTATTAACCCAAGCCTTAGAGCAGGCCTTAAAGTCGGGGACTACTATTACGGATGAGGCTTCTGCCTTAGAGTATTTAGGACTTCAACCTTTATTAGTGGAGGGTGATGCAAGTAATATTAAAATTACCCGTCCGGCTGATTTGGCTTTAGCAGAGTTCTTTTTGCAGGAGCAAGCTTAATGCGTATTGGGCAAGGTTATGATGTGCATGCCTTTACTGAGGGTGATCATCTGGTTTTGGGGGGCGTGAAGATTCCCTATACGCATGCATTTGCAGCGCATTCAGACGGCGATGTATTGATTCATGCGATTTGTGACGCTTTGTTGGGCGCTTTAGCACTGGGCGATATTGGCAAGCATTTTCCAGATACTTCAGCGGCCTATGCCAAAATCGACTCGCGTATTTTACTTAGAAAGGTTCACCAGTTGCTTAAAGAGCAAGGTTATCAATTAGCCAATCTCGATAGCATTATCGTTGCCCAAGCGCCGAAAATGGCTCCCCATATTGAGGCAATGCGCGCTAATCTAGCCGCTGATTTAGCCTGCGAAATTAATCAGATTAGTGTGAAAGCAACCACCACCGAACGTCTTGGCTTTGAAGGCCGAAAGGAAGGGATTGCGGCGCATGCGGTGGTGTTGCTGAAAAAGGTTTACTAAGATTTAAGAGTCTTTCGCTTGATTGTACTATTTAAATAAATATTCATTTAAATCTTTTAGACCTACTTAGTAGGAGTTTTACTAAGATTTTCATAGTCACTCAATTGCTCAGCAGTTAAGGCTTCAGTCCAATGATTAAAAATAGGCTCGCCTGTTAGTTCATCTTCGCGGCCACTAAAAGCCTTAAAATTCATTTGATCACCTACGGATAGCGCTCTATTATGATCAGTGTCAACGACATTGACTAAGCTAGGCGTATTAATATAGTTACGCCCTAGAGTAATAATCTCGAATAATTTATTCTTCTCGGCATTAGACAAAGATAAATGATTGCTAGGTTCTTGCTTGGTAGCCGCGGCTACTACATCAGCACTCAACTCAATGTAAGGGCCGGTAGCAAATCTAGGTGGTTTATTGCCTATAGCTGAAGTTGCCCCATAATAATCAATTACAGCAATGTCCCCCGCACTTAAGTTTCCGTTATTATCTTTATCAAATACTACTCTTAAATAGTCACCATTCCGTGTATCCAAATTTAAAGCTTTAGCTAAGGCTTCATTTGCTGTGGCAGGTGGGTTTGTGGTAAATCAGTGGTAGTCAAATATGAGGATG
>AATN01000301.1_pt1 | contig 10783 bp, 8 predicted proteins | sample 270648 | NCBI WGS metagenome assembly AATN01 (sample SAMN02954269, study PRJNA17659) | bioreactor sludge metagenome | biome: terrestrial; feature: bioreactor; material: sludge; isolation source: Enhanced Biological Phosphorus Removal (EBPR) bioreactor sludge | place: Australia: Brisbane, Queensland
GCAGCATTGGGGGTGTATCAGTTTTCAATCGGTGACAAAGGAAAAACTGTGTCAGTTTTCAATCGGTGTTGACAAGGAGAACCTGCACCGGGTCGTGAACAATGCTCGATTCCTCATCCTGCCGTGGATCGAATGCAAGAATCTGGCCTCATCCATCCTGGCTCGCGCTGCCCGCCAGATCAACACCGATTGGCCAATCCAATACGGTTACCGGCCGCTCTTGCTCGAAACCTTCGTCGAGCAAGAGCGCTTTCGCGGCACCGCCTACCAAGCGGCCAACTGGATCTGCCTCGGACAGACCACCGGACGCGGCAAGCTCGATGTTCACCACCAAGCCCTGCTGCCTATCAAAGCCGTCTGGGTCTATCCGCTCGACACGCACTTCAGACGGGTGCTCTGCGGGTGAGCGCGTCGCCCCGATACCAACCCAGACCCATCCTCATGCCCGGGGTTTTTGAGAAGTTACCAAAAATACGGCTAAGCGATTGTTTATGCGCAATTTCCGGGTGCGGAATTGGCACTACAGGCGTCTGGCGGAGGGCTCGGGCAGGGCGACGGTTTCGAACAGCTCCTTCTGTTGGGGGGTGATGGCGGACAGGCCGGATGCCGACTGGCGTTGATGCAGCGTGATCTGGTGGTACTGGATCCGGCGGGCGATCTCCAGGGCGCGCTCCGGGGAAATGGGGCTGGCCTTCGCCTTCAGACGCAGGCGCAGCACCCGATAGAGTAGCAGTGCCAGGAAGCAGATCAAGGCGTGCGCCCGGATGCGATCCGGCAGGCGATGGAAGACCGGTGCGATTTCGATCTCGGACTTCAGGACCCGGAATCCCCGTTCGATGTCGGCTAGCGCCTTGTAGCGCGCCACGATCTCGGCCGGGAGAGAATCCGGAACGTTGGCAACGAGGATCAGTTTGCCATCCATCAGCCGCGCGCGCTTCAGCGCACGCTCGTCAATCTCGTAGGTGAATACCTCGGAGGCCAGATTGACCTTGATGATGTGCGTCAGATGCGCGTCAGCGACCGCCTTGTAGAAACGGGCGATCGTTCCGGCGTCTGACAGCGTCTTGCCCGGATGGGTCTGGCCGGCGTCTTGGGCATCGAGTTTCTCCGCCCACTGTGCTGCATCCGCTTCCAGAGCGGCAATGCGCTCGTCGCGCACGCGACTCTGCTCGCTGGCCATGTCGGGGCGATGAGCAACGATCAGACGAAACCCCTCCCACTTCAGCTCACCGAAGACCTCTGCCGTCGCCGAGTGGCAGATCTTCTCGTGGAACGGGGCGAGCAGGCTGTCAAAATCCCCGTAGCGCCGCGCCGGGACGGCCAGAATGAACTCCAGCGGCTGATCGCCGACCCGCAGCGCCCGGATGGCGTCGAGATGGTCGAGACTCAGCAGACCGCGGTCGGCGACCAGGACCACGCGCTTGATCGGATAGCGTGCCAGCACCTTCTCGATCGTCGGCACCAGCGTCGTCGTCTCACCGGTATTGCCGGCAAAGACCTCGTGATGGATCGGCAGGCCTTCCGCTGTCTGGACCACCCCCAACATCACTTGGCGCACCGTCCCGCCCTCCTCGGCGTGGCCAAAGTGCCGCAGGTCCTCGGACTCGGCAGTGCCTCCTTCGGCACGGATCGTCGTCAGGTCGTAGAAGACGATCGCCAACTCCTGATCGATCAACGGCCGCAAGAGGCCTGCCAGGGCGTCGCCCACCCGGTCGGCACCCTCCGCCAGCGTATCCATCGTGCGGAGCAGGTGCTGGTGGGTGACCGAATCGGCGCTGACCTCGGGAACCCGCGTGCCCTCCAGCCAACGCAGGATCCCCAGCTTGGACTCCGGATCACACAGCCGGTTGAAGACCATCACCCGCAGGAGGCGTTCCGCATCGAACTGGTGGCGGTTGCGCAGCAACCGGCGAAAGGCGTCGGCAAAGCCCAGTTCCTTCCACAAGGCGGTCAGCAACCAAGTATCGCCGACCGACAGCGCCGGCGCAAAGGCGACCTCGCCGGTTCCTTCTTCGAGGGAGGGTTTGCCTGCCGCTCGCAGCAGACCGTTGAGTAGCGAGTCCGCCTCGCCGGATCGTACGGATTCGATGCGCCCCAGGGTAGCGATGACCCGCTGGCGAGGCACCCCGGCGGTATCCCGGTAGGACTCGACGAGCTTGACGTACTGGCGCGGGCCGGACGTGGTGATCTTCACGAACATGTCGCCACTGTATCCGCATACCGACATGATCGCAATAGATTTTTAGGCCAAACGTGTCACTACACAAAAATTTCGCCTGCGCGCCAACCCCTTGTTTTTATAGCGATCGAAGCCCTGTTTATGCGTTTGGCACGCGAAAAGTGTCGAACTCGGGGGGTCTGCACGGGTGTGGCATTCTCGGGCAGTGGCGCCGGCTCGCTGTGGCGCTCCCGCCAACTCGGATGGTGCTCGTCGCGAGCCACCGCGATCAGCGGCTCGACGTCGGGCGCAGAACTCGTTCAATGGACGTAGTAATGCTGAAGTTCAGTTCAATAGCGGTCCGCGGCCTATTAGGTCACCGGCTCATTTGCACAAGAACTCCTGCAAGCCTGACAACAAAAGACTCTGCATTGCTCTTCCTCGAAGCGATTCTCACCACCAGCTTGCGTCATGACAATTCGGAAATTACGCCGCGGTGCGTGCTCCTATGACTGCCCCCGCGATTGCCTGCTTGAGCGTTGTCATGAGCGCTTTTCCAACCGCCAGTGCCAGCAACGGAGGGACCGCATTGCCGATCTGACGGAACGACGCGTTAATGGCTCCGGCAAACTCGAACCCGTCGGGAAAGGACTGAAGGCGAGCAGCTTCACGTACGGAAATCATGCGCTTCTGGCGACCGTCATAGTGAATATGAGAATAGGTATCCTTGCCAAGATGAGCTGTCAGAGTGCGGGACGGCGCGTCCGAATCCAGTTTCCACCATTTATTCGGAAACTTCCCTACGTCGTAAGGCGGGACTGTGGCCTGCTCCAGCGCCTTGTATTGAGCCGTTCCAGCCTTTGGTGGAACATGCTCTTGCTGGATTTTCTCTTCTAGAATTTCTCGCGCAATGCGCAACGCCACCGGATAATCCGCACCACGCGGCATCCGACCGAAGATGGGGAAGTCGCGAGCGGTCAGTCTCACAACATTCCCGGTCACATCTCCCGCAGTAGAAAACCCATACCAATTGCGCATCAAGCGACCATAGTTTGACGGTGTAGTGCCGTCCCGGTATGGCAACCTATCCGAAACCTTTCTTCTGCGGATGACAGCCATGTCTCGCAGATGATCTGAAATGAATGGGAGATCGGACAGCGCATCTTCCGTACTGATGGAGCGCGGCAGCTCGGCCGCATGAAAAGGAATTGGAGCGAAGTGCGATCCCTCAGTCTTGACGTGCTTCAAAGCAACGGCCCGACTTCCCTCATATCCACGCGGCAACTCCATCGTGTGCGTCGGCAAAGGAAACTGAGGAATCACACCCAGGCGCACATCGAAGGCTATGAGAAACAACCGCTCGCGAAGCTGGGGGACTCCGTAGAACGCGGCGTTGAGCAAAGTGTATCGGGTGACATAGCCCCGGAGCTTGAGCCCTTCTGCGATCTCTTCGGGGACATTGTGCCCACCGAAATTCATGATGTCCGGAACATTTTCCAGCAGTATGACCAGAGGGCGGGTCTCGTCGACGATTTCCAGAAAGCGGCGATAGAGAGAAGCACGCGGATCATTCTTGAACGCGTCCTCGTCCTGTTTGACTGATCGCAGCTTCGAGCGCCCGATGCGGGCGAACGCTTGGCAGGGCAGCCCAGCCGCCAGAACATCAAATGCCTCCAGAGGCCTACCCGACAATCCGAAGTCGGCGATCAGGTCATCCATCGACTGCGACACCATGTCACGGGGGCGAGAGCATTGTTCCATCCGAGCCGAATCGGCCGGTGCGAAATTGAGCGTGTAGGTCGCATTCGCCTCGGCACTCGATTCGACGTGAGCAGCAAGTTCGAAACCTGCGGCCTTCAGCCCCAGAGAAAGTCCCCCGCACCCCGAGCACAGCTCAAGTACTCTAGGGGATGCTCCAGCGGCAAGTCTCTCCAGCTTCCGCTTGGCGTCGTCACCGGTCATGACCTCTCCCCTCTTCTTCATTGTTCAAGAATTCAACCAAGCGCTTGCGCAAGGCATCCGTGTCGCGCGTCTCGCATTCCCAGACCACCAGTACGCCCCATCCCAGTGCTTCAAGTTCCCTCGTCGTTCGCCGGTCGCGCGTGACGTTGGCCTCGAATTTCGAGCACCAGAAAGCCGCGTTCGATTTCGGCGAGTACGCATACCGACACCCCGGGTGCCGATGCCAATAGCATCCGTGGACGAAGATAACCTTCTGGCGCGACGGAAAGACCAGATCGGGGCTTCCAGGAAGATCACGACGGTGCAGCCGAAACCTGAATCCCAACCCATGGGCAACTTGCCGCACCCGTATTTCGGGTGCGGTGTCCTTGCCTCGAATCCGTGACATGAGACGTGATCGCTGCTGAGGAGCCAGGATGTCCATTCGCGCGCTCTCATTCGACGGGAAGCTGCACGATGCCTGGACGCGCCACATGATTGCTTGCCACGCTGATCAAGTGCATCAGGAGCTGCTCACGCAGGCGAGAAGTGACGTTCCATTGGGCACAGTCTTCCGGAAGATGCGTCTGCGGAAAGCGAATATGCACATGAAGACGAGACACCTCGGTCGCTCCAGGCATCAGGAAAACCGGCGATTTCCAGATCGCGTCCGTCAACTTGATTCGCCCGTCGCTCGTCGTGGCAGCCTTTGCCAGATCCCCGGCAAGTCCAGTCAGTTTTTCGTCCTTGTTGTCCGCACCAAGCTTGGCGAGTTCGGCACGCACTTTCTCGATCCGCTCTGCCCGCGAGTCCTTCTGCCGTTCGGCATTCTCGGGAATGTCTACCCCGAACAGGAATGTGATCGGGCCGCGATTGTTCTGTGCGTAGTCGCAGGCAGCGCCGACGCGAATCAGCACCGGCTTGCAGGCATTGATAGCTTCGCTGCGCACGCGGAACTCTTCACACAGCATCTGCTTGATGGTCAAACCCGTCAGACGCTTCAGCTCGTCATCCGTCCAGGCGAACGGCCAGGAGACGACGGCTCCCCAATCGGTGGCCCGAAGTGTCTCCGAACCAGGCGCCGCCAAGTGCAGCATCCGATTGATCTCTCCGGCTTCCGAAGGCGACGCGGCTTCCAAGCTCCTGTCTACATGCCGAGTGACGGCCTTCTTCCAGGTGTCCTGCATGTCCGCGGCCACATCCTGATTCAGATTTCGATCCGACAGGATCGGGGCAAGGGCCATCGAGATGGCGACACGTGGGTTCGCATCGACGTGGCTGCGGCCGACCGTTTCTCGCACCAGCCGGCTCAAGAGCGTGTCGAGAGCAGGCGGAAACGCCGTACTGGTTCGCTGGTCGCCAGGCACCAAATTCAGGAGAGACGCCAACGTATCGGCCGCAGCAGAGAGTACGCCGACTTCCCACCCGAACAAGGCAGCAAGCTGGGGATTCGACACGACTGTCTGCTGCACAGCCTGCCGCAGTTCTTCGGGGTTCCGTACATTGCCACTACCGATGTCGATGAACTTTTCTTTGGCAAGCCCCAGTACGGACAGAGGCCGGGCGTGCGGCTTCTGAGCGTCCAGGCGCTGATCGAGATAATCACGCAGTTGGTGTTCTAGATCAGGATGCGCAGTCCAGACAACCAGAATGAACGGACCACCACTCTCGCTGATGTTGTCTTCAAGAATCGCAGCGATGTTTGCGAAATGACGTCGATGGTCTGTGCTGGCCACTCCATCTACCAAATGGATGTCCATGAAGAGGCATCGAACCCCTCTGAAGAGATCCTTCTTCAACTCTTCCGTCCCGTCATACCGCACTCCGAGGCACGGAGACCCGAGAAGCTGAAATGTCTTTGTGATAGCCTGAAGGTGCTGTTCCTTGTCGTCCACGACGACAAAACGTGGTGCCGAAAAAATCAAGATTCGCCTCCCTTGCCGAACAGCAGGGCCAGTACGGCACCATCGAAGCCATCCGGGACATTCGCCTCGTCAGCGTCGGGAAAGGCGAGTCGGCCCCCATTCAATTCCATCACCATGTTTGTGTAGTAGAGACCCACACCCATGCCATCGGGTCGCCGACTGAAGAACGGGCGGGTCAGCCGCTCGGGGTCATCCTGAAAACCCGTACCGTTGTCGGCGACGATGATGGCAGGACCTCCCGGAAAGTCCTGCTCCACGTTGATATAGAGCTTTCGCTGAGATGGCCCCTGCCCCTCCGGCCATCGCACCTGCAACCAATAAAACGCATTGTCCAGAAGGTTGTTCAGTGCCCCGAGAAGCAGCCCGAACGCGAACTTTCTCTCGCTATCGGGCGCATCCTCCTCCAACGCCGGACAGACGAGCTTGACCTCGTGATTCCGGAACCTGACACGGTTGATATCTCTGGCACGCCGAATGAGCTGCTTGATGCTGTTCGGCCGCTGCTCGCCCTTGCGAAGAAGTTCACTGAAGCCATCGAGAATACGCACTAGTTCACGCGCTTGAACCTGCACAGATTCAAGGTTCTTGCCAGCCTCGATGGCATCGTGAAGCACACGAACGCCCTGCTCGATTTCGTGGAACACGATGGCCAGCCCCATACCGGACAGCCCAGCCCGAAGCATCGTGTCTCGCATCTCGTTGTAGTTCTTTTCCGCCTTGTTGATGAGCGGGTCCAGCTCTTTGGAAAGATGATGCTTCTTCGCGACAGTTCGCAGCGCTTCGAGAGGTTGGGTGATGTTCGCCGTCTCCGGGTCGTGTCCCTTCCCCGTAATGGCGCGAATGTTGTCCTTGTCGATCTTGCGCTCCACCTCCAGAACCGCGAGCGCCCCGAGGACGATCTTTCTCAGTCGATGGTATGCGTCGTTTTCAACAAACCCTTCTCGGTTTGTCTTCTCCGTGAGCTGATGACTTTCTTCGAGCGAGAGATCGATTGCCCCCACCACGATGTTTCTGCTGATATTGCGCGTGGGCGTATTCACGCGGCGAAGGTCCAAGCCGAGCCAATCGTCTCCAGATTCGCCATAGTTGTAGACACGAATGCTGTCCCGGTAAACGCGAACACCACCGTTCTCGTCGAGGAAGTTCTGGACGAGCTGACTGTCACCCAGTCTGGTCAGAATTTCGCGATCCCGATCGAACACATAGAACTCGCCCTTGACGGTGCCAATGCCATTGGCGATCGCTGCGTCCGCCGTAACCCTCTTGGGTTTCGTCGTTTTATCTCCCTGATCCGTACCGTAGATGTCGATGTCGCGCTCCTGCGCTATGAGCAGTTTTTCGGATTCCTCCGCGATCCTGCGCGGTGCGAGCTTGATGCCGGTAACCCCCCTGAACTCGTACTCCCATTCGAAAACCCCGTCCTCGAACGAAAATCTGAAATGCCATGGCGCACGTTCCAGCAGGATGTCGACGTCTGGAACACCGGAAACCCAATCTGGGCGATCCGGTACTTTCAACTCAGTTTCAAAGCGATCTGATCGGTCGGTGAAGGGCGAGGCAATCGACGTGATCTGCCGAAGCAGGCGGCGGACTTCTCCACGTGTCCATGCAGCCTCGCGCAATTTGTTGATCGTCAGACGTGTCCCGGTCTTTGAGCCTGTAAACACTTCAGGCTTGCGAGTCCGAACATTGACCACGGCATCGGAGAGAAACTGCTTCTCTATGAGGGAGGCCCAGTCGATTTTGACGACGCATTCCGGCTGCCCCTTGGCCCTGGTAACAAGCTCGATGCGGTCACCCAGTTTGTGGACCGCGAATCTCCCAAGCCCTTTCTCACCAAGGGGCAATCTGTTCAAGCTCGTTCTCTTCAGCGCCCTGCGTTGAAGCTCGCGGTGATCGTGCGCGGGAACGAGCCAGATGTCCCGGATGATGGGCAGAGCCATTCCGTCCCCATCGTCTTCGACCACGATGCTAGGACTCGCAGTACGCAACCCCTTGAGGGTCACCGTGACAGTTTCGGCATCCGCGTCATAGGCATTTTTGACAAGCTCGAAGACGGCCAAGCGCGGCGTGCCGATGAGCTGATCGCCCAAGAGTTGCAGTAGCCTCGCGCGCGGTCGGAATGGGAGATCGAGTGAATCATCCGAAGAAGGGATCGTGGCCATCAGCGGATTTTCCTTTTGTCGCACATCTCATCGTCACTTACGACGAATCCAATGGCTTTCAAGGCACGCAAAATGATCGTCCGCTGGGTGGTGCCTTCCTGAGCGGCACGCAAACTCACTTCTCGCTTTATGCGGGCGGGTACCATCACCTGGAGGGACGCTTCCTTGTCGCCAGCAGAACGATCACCGCGCGCTATCACTCTCTTTGGAGATTTCGCCAGCATGGGATGTTGATCCTTCACTTCATGACTTCATGATGTTAACAGATCACCGCACCCGGGGCGATGTCAATGCTCCCAACCTAACACGCGATTGGCATAAAGCCAGGAGCCGACTGAGAAACCGGTTGCGCGCCGGGCGAGCACAAGGCAAAGTATGTATCCCCTTGATACGGATGTAAAATTTTATATGCCGCGATCTTTATGTCAACGTCGTTGACTCGTTTTCCAAGTATCTTGTTTCCCAAGCTTTTTTCCTTGATGCGCGTCTTTCGACGAAAGCTTTCTCGCGGACCGGCTTCCTCAGTTTTCCCCGTCTGATCGCCTGCCTGCTCGGCGGATACACGTCGAAAGTGCAGTCTGAACTCGACGCGTTCTTCGCCAATCTGGCGAACCGCGCCGACCTGCTGCGAGAAGTCTCCGCACAGGCCTTTGCCAAAGCCCGAAAGCAGGTGTCGGCCACCGCCTTCGAGCTTCTCAACGATCACTTCCTCGCCTTGGTCGATACGCAGTTCGGCTTTCCCCTCTGGAGCGGGCTGCGGGTCGTCGCCGGCGATGCCACGGTCCTGCGCCTGACCTTGTTCGGCAAGACCCGTGACGGCAGGCCATTTGTTCGCCACGTGGTCGACGCCATTGGCTTCGCACTGTATCTGCCCGGGATCGAAATGACCCTGGCGGCCACGCTGTATTCTCCTGACGTCGGCGAGCGTCAGATGCTCTTCGAACATCTCGATAAACTCCGTTCCAAGGACATTCTGGTGCTCGACCGCGGTTACCCAGCCTACTGGCTCTTCGCCGCCTTGTTGCAGCGCGGGCGGCACTTCTGCATGCGAGCGGACAGCCTCAATTTCAGCGCTATTCAAGCCTTCCGCCGATCCGGTCTGGCCGAGCAAATCGTCAGGCTGCCCGCTCCCTGCAAACAGGATGCGCTGGACTACGAAATTGCCGCCACGCCTTGTGAAGTGCGCCTGATTCGCCAAGTGTTCGGCCACAAGGTGCGCGTCCTCGTGACCTCGCTCCTTGACCTCGACGCCTACCCCGCTGGCGAATTCGGGGCGCTCTATCACTCCCGGTGGAGAATTGAGGAGGCATTCAAGCGGATCAAGCACCGTCTGGCCCTGGAACATCTGTCGGGCATGTCCTGGTTGGCCGCACGACAGGACTTCGGCGCTAAAATCCTCTGCGACAACATCAATGCCCTGGCCGTCCATGCCGCCAGCGAATCCCTCGACCCCAACACCCGCGCACATTATTATCCTGAGAAAACCCCCGGCTCTGCCGGGGTGACCGTAGCAGTTTGACATTTCCGGGAGTCGGCCCTTTTTACAAAGTTCAGTGCTGGCAGTGACCTCATGGTACCGCCAAGCTCCCGTATGGCAGGTTGCAGAGGACGAAGGAACCGCTTTTGTCCGTCGCGAGTAGGCCCCTTTGAGGGGCCAGCGACGGAAAGCCCCCGGCTCTGCCGGGGGATCGTTACTTCATCAACCGCGGCGACACCTTCTCTCGCCTCAAGCGCAGCCTCGGCCGCTGGCTCCTCCAGGGCCTCGACGCTCTCGACAACATCGCCTCCGTCTTCAACGAACTCATCAAGAACCTTGTCCAGATAAAACCCAACCGGTCATACCCCATAAGGTTCACCCAAAAGCCCCATTTATCAAACGCTTACAAGAACGGGGTATGACAAAGGTCTGGTAGGTTGAGAGCATTGAGTGGCGATCCCCTTTTTCTTGCGCCAATAGCCAACCCCGTGTCGCTGCCGTAGCAGGGAAAGCTCTCGAATACCACTGCCTTCGGCGATGGTCTCGGCACCCGCGATCTTGCCGACAATACAGAATTCCATTGATCAAGACTACTCCGATTCCCGGACTTGCCAATGCCTTGACGAACACATCGGTAGCCAACCAAAGGGAGGGTTGGAACCATTTTCATCGTCCAGGCCATCTCCGGTCAACAGGGCAGGGTGGTGCAGCAGCCAGCAAAAAAACTTCTTGGTCGTCCACGTCAACGCCAGCCGATGTGGCGCGATCGTCCAACGAACCCCAGCTTTCACGCCGAGTTCAATTCCTCCCGGATCACTCGCCGCAGCGTCTCTTCCATGGTCTTCTGCTACATCGCTTCGCGCACGGCGGCGTCGCTACAGCCGCCGCCTTGCCAGGCTTGATCTGCACGGTCTGCGACGCGTCGGGAAGCGGCGGTACTCTGGCAGGAGGACTCATCGTGGGCGAGCTCGCTCTTCTCAGGCGGCGGGCGCGATCGTCAAGCGGACCCTGTTTTCGAGATCCTTCTTGCGCTGCGCCACCCGCCGCAGGTAGCTGGCCTGGTTCTTCGTGCACACCAGCGTATAGGAGCGACCATGGCGGTCGGTTTCCAGATAGA
>AATN01000303.1_pt1 | contig 10766 bp, 7 predicted proteins | sample 270648 | NCBI WGS metagenome assembly AATN01 (sample SAMN02954269, study PRJNA17659) | bioreactor sludge metagenome | biome: terrestrial; feature: bioreactor; material: sludge; isolation source: Enhanced Biological Phosphorus Removal (EBPR) bioreactor sludge | place: Australia: Brisbane, Queensland
TTCCGGTGGCAAATCGGTATGTAACTCCAAAGCTTTATTGGTATATGCCAAATTCACCGGATTTGCTTCGGTACGCACATCAAAGGTATAACCAGAAAAGGAGGCGCGTACCACACCAATCAACTCACAGGCTTGCTGCAAACCTTCATGCTATTGGGCATTTCGCTTAAAAGGGCAATGCCTTCATCCAAAAGAGCTTCGATCCAATCCGCGACTTTAGCCGGTTGCGCAACTAACTCTGGCAAGCTAAAGCGTTTTACCTGCGGGTAATGATTCGCATACCAAGGCTTGCGTTTACGTTGAGCGAGATCGCCATGACCTAAACAAGGCTGATTATCTTTGGAATACCAACGAGCCAGCCATGCCAACTCATAATTGCTTTGATGCCCGTCTGGCCATTCAATCACGAGGGTCGAACTTTTAACTTGAACGGTTTTCGGCTTTAAATCATCCGGCTCTTCAAGAATATCGTAGACGCGCTCTTGAGTCTCTGCATCCCAAGAACTAGCGCAATTATCACGCAGCCAATAGTAATTAAAATAGGCAGTGTCGCCATTGCTAAAGCTTAGCTCTAAGCCTTTTTCTCCCAACACTAACATAGTGGTGCTGCTCCAAATCTAAACTTAAACCTCAGAACTCACCGCGTTTGATTTTATTTTGCGGCAAAGTGGCTCGATTACTTAAAGCATGCTGCGTTGCTCGTGCTAATAAAACCACACAGCCTATCAGAGCAAAAATACTCACTATCCGACTGTCTGTCCACTGATTTACCGCAATCGCTACCATCCCCCAAATCGCCACCAACGAGGCTTCGCGCATATTGCGCAACTGTGTCCACAGCAAATAAATGCTTGTCAACGCGGCTAAGGCTACAATCGCCCAAAACTCGCCGGAAAAGAAGGGTGGTGTCTCAAAAACCGCCTTCAGCCAAGCACTTAAATTCAAACCCGTGGCTAAAGTCACCCAACCAATATAAATACAAATCGGCCACCATACAAACAGAATAATCCGCACTGGTGCGTCCCAAATTTCTAAGCGCAAACGCAAAACTAATTGGAATAAGCTGATAAACAAACCAAGAATCAATAAGAAAGCTAAACCAATCGCGCCTGATACCCAAGCAATAATCCAAAGGGTGTTAAATACGTTGCTTACAGCAAACCAAATACCGGCTGGCTCCAGCGAGTGCTCAGGCTCTCCGGCTCGATAGCTGAACCATTGATAACCTAAAAAGCCAATCAGCAGTAAATAAATTAAGCTCCAAATACTAAAAGCATAGCCAGCAGGCGTTAGCAACGTATGATATTGTGCACTCACTTCCGAAACCGTAACGCCATTTAAGCTCCCCATTGCGCCCACACTATTGAGACCCAACATTAAAATAAAACTAATGGTATTGAGCCATAACAACTGAAGATTGGATAAATTCATCAATAGATCCCCTTCTTAATCCTGAGCTTATTGAGTGTAGCTAAGGCTTAAGGGCTTATTGCTATTCCATTACTTTTTATCCCTCTACTTTCTAAACAACTTAGACAGAACCTACCATACTTAAAATAGCCGCTAGAACGAGCTTATATAAAAATTTTGGAGTGTATACATGATTAAATTAACCCCAGATGGTCAAGCGTTAGTTGAGCAATTAGCACAGCGTTATCACTTGTCGCCAGAAGCGGTCAGCACGCTGTTAGAAGCAATTCGTAATGGTAATGGCACGATGGCGCAATTCAATCACCCTGAATTGGGTGGTTTCGGGCAGTGGATGCTGAATGGCATGATTATGATCGGTGATATGTTCAATCAGAACTTAAAATCCACGGTAGAAAACCTTGGCAATGACTTATCTAGTGCTTTAGCCAGTGGCTCGAAATTAATCGAAACTACTGCTGAGCAGGTTGCAAGCGAATCTGGGGACGTGGGTTCGAGTGGCTCATCCAACCAAAGCAGTCAATGGTGGCCAAGTGATTTAGGTAGAGCTAGTACTAGCGGTGCGCAAAACCAAACACGTTATGCTTGGTTTCCTGCAACCGCGCGTTTAGCCATCGAGCAAGATGGTAAAATAACTGTCTATGACACTCAAGACCATCAAATTGCTGGAGTATCCCAACAACAAGATGGCTCGGGTTACAAACTCAGCTTTACCAGCCAGCATGGTACGGTCAAAGTTGATAGCTTGCCTGTAGTGAAGTAATCGATCTGGCACTCAACGGTGAAGTCGGGTTTAGATAAGCCTGTAAGCGCTGACTCTGCTCTCGTAAACTCGCCATTGAGTGCCGCAAGTTTTGCAACTGCTCGCGCGCTTGCTCTAATTCTGCCTCACCCCATAAGAAATCTAATAAATTAGTTTCCTGTTTAGCTACTTCAGTTTGCTCATCGGCATAAATTTCTGGCATTAAAATGCTGTTTTGGACTTGTAACTGCATGAGTTGATCAGCATTCCGGCGTCTTTGCCAAAAACTCAGTAAAAACAACAATAGAGCACTAGCACCACTTACCTGCCAAACTAAGGGCGAAGTCAACACACCTTGCCAAGTATTTTCATCGGTTAAAGATTTAGGCGGTGGTACAGATAACACCGTCTCCACATCAGGTTTCCCCTCTGGCCCTGCAACTCCTGCATTCATTAAAATTTGAGCTTGCGCTTGTTGTTGAACCACTTGAGCTTGCGCCTGCAACTCAGCTAACTCTGCTTCCCGCCGGCTTAGCAAACGGTTTTTTTCTTGAACTAACTCTTTCAGTTGATTACTTTCCTGCACACGTACTTGTAATAGCTGTTGCGCTTGAGTTAAGCGTTCCTGTAAATCGACCAGTTGAAGCTGCGAATTAACTTGTAATTCATGCACCGCACGTGCTAAGGGCGGATCAATCAGAGCAGGTGCACTGACTAACATCCGAGTTGTAGGCAATACCGGTGCAGACACAAATTTGTGTTTAACCGCTTGCGCCTGCACGGGGCGTTCAACTGGAAGAACTTTTCTAACAAGCTGAGTGGATCTAGGAATAGGTGTTGCTGAAGGCTTCTTCCCAACTACACTGGGTGTACGCAGCACAGCCCCCCGCTTTAATTGAGTAAGATCTCCATTCACAAAAGCCTTAGGATTACGCGCATATAAAGCTAGCACTTTCTCGTCTAAGTTTAATTGCCCTACCCTTAGACGCTCAGCAATACTGAAAATGGTATCGTTTTTGCGTACACGATATTTATATTTGAAAGCTAATTTAGGCAACGGAATCGCCACTTTAGCCGTAGTCGGTCTGATACCTGCGGAACGCTCAACCGGTATACTCACTGGCATAGGCACCGCAGCTTCAGGTTCGACCACTGCACTAGCACTGAGTTGATCAGTGTCCACAGCTAAATTCAAAGGCGTACTCGGTGCATCGACCACTGGTCTAGTTTCTACGACTGGGTTATTAGTAATCGCCTCGGGAGCGTGTGCCAACGCTAAGACAGGCTGAACCTCTTGATTAACTACAGTTGGACTGGCCTGTACTGGTACAGCTCGCTTTTCAATAGAGACTGGATTGGTTGGCTCTGTACCTGAGGGTTGAGCAGTCTCACCTTTAGAACTTGACTCAGCACTATCGTTTAAGCTAACCGCATAACGCTTAAGTAAGTCACCTTTAGAGCTAGTCACCTCCAGTAACAGATTAAAATCAGCTTCAGCAACAGGCTGAGGAGAACTAATGATCAGATAGTGTTTACCGTTTTTAGCCGAACGAGCAAACTTTAAACTATCTATAAACGCGGGACGTTGGAGTTGAGCTTGTGCAAAAATACTCGGGGGTGCGATATGTACTTGCAGCTTGCTTAGTTCTTGCGGAGTCGCATGCAATAACTCAATACGTGCCTTAAACGGCTCGTTCACTCGCGAGTTAAACTGGATGTCCCCTAAGCTCAAAGCATGGGTTAAAGCTGGGTAGCCACTGGCTATGATTAACACTAAACCAAGCGTTTGTTTGTTCACTAATCGCCCTCATCATTGCTAAGTTTTTTTATTATCATCTTATTAAAGATTAGTATTATTAATATTAGCAGCAAATACGTTAACTAAACATGCTTAGTGACTGAATGGCTCTGAATGACATAAAAAAAACAGGCTAAAAACTCAACTCCTTAGCCTGTCTTCATGAAAAAACTACCCTAGTTGCGCTCTTTCGCCTTGGCAAAAGCTGCTGCAAAAGCATTATTCCCTACTAGCATAGTTTGCTGTGGACGTACCGTTTTACTTGTAGCAGTCTGAGCTTTAGAGTTGCTTGGTTGATTGGCTGACTTTGGGTGAATGGTCAGCTTATTGCCTTTATTAGCAGGCTCATCCAAACGCATACTTAAAGCAACCCGCTTACGCTCTTGATCCACTTCAAGCACCTTCACTTTGACAATATCGCCCGCTTTCACCACAGAGTGAGGATCTTTAACGAAGTGATGGGCTAGCATCGAAATATGCACGAGACCATCTTGGTGCACACCAATATCCACAAAAGCACCAAAGTTTGTCACGTTAGTAACGACTCCTTCTAACAGCATATCGACTTTTAAATCAGTAAGGCTCTCAACACCCTCTTTAAAACTAGCCGTTTTGAATGCAGGACGTGGATCACGTCCGGGTTTCTCCAACTCTGCTAAAATATCATTAACGGTAGGCAAGCCGAATTTTGCACTAGTAAAATCGGCAGCATTTAAAGATTTTAGGAGTGCTGAGTTACCAATCAAGCTATGCAGATTAGTTTGGGTTTTAGCAGCAATCGCCTCCACTACAGAATATGCTTCAGGGTGGACTGCTGAGCTGTCCAACGGATTTTCGCCACCATGAATCCGTAAGAAACCAGCAGCTTGCTCAAAAGTTTTTGCCCCCAAACGGGGGACATTTAATAATTTTTTTCGACTCGTAAAGCGACCATTTTTATTCCGAAATTCGACAATATTATCTGCAATTGTTGAATTAAGACCTGCTACTCGCCGCAATAAAGCAGCAGATGCGGTATTCACCTCCACCCCCACACTATTGACGCAATCTTCTACCACCGCATCCAGATTGTTGGCTAATTGCACTTGACTCACATCATGTTGATATTGACCTACCCCGATGGACTTGGGTTCGATTTTAACCAGTTCAGCAAGTGGGTCTTGTAAACGACGCGCAATCGACACCGCCCCGCGAATGGTGACATCCAGATCTGGAAACTCTTTCGCTGCCATTTCGGAAGCTGAATACACAGAAGCCCCCGCTTCACTCACCACTACTTTTTGTAGATTAAGCTCGGGATACTGCTTAAGCAGCTCAGCAACTAACTTATCGGTCTCGCGTGAAGCCGTGCCATTACCGATAGCCACGAGCTCTAACTGATATTTTTTAGCTAAATTGGCTAAGATCGCGATTGACTCCTTCCATTGATTACGCGGTGCATGTGGGTAAATAGTAGTGTGGTCAACAAATTGACCCGTGCTATCAACTACTGCTACTTTCACACCGGTACGCAAACCGGGATCAAGACCTAGGGTCGCCCGTTGCCCTGCTGGTGCGGCTAACAGCAAATCTTTCAAATTATGCGCAAAGACGCGAATCGCTTCAGTTTCAGCCGCTTGACGCATATCACCTAACAAATCAGTTTCGAGTTTAGTATGGAGCTTTACCTTCCATGTCCAGTGCACAACTTCCGCTAAAAAAGCATCAGCAGGCCGTTGTTTGTTTTGAATACCAAGCCGTTTAGCGGTCAAAACTTCACAGGGATGTAAGAGAGCCTCAGCAGGCTGCTCAACATCAATGCTCAATTGTAGGATGCCCTCATTGCGCCCCCGCAGCATGGCTAAGACTCGATGCGAAGGGGCGTTCTTTAGAGTATCTGCATTGTCGAAATAATCACGGAATTTAGCCCCTTCGGTTTCTTTACCCTTAACCACGCTAGATTTGAGTTGCGCTTCTGATTGCAAATAAGTGCGCAGCTCACCGACTAATTCAGGATCTTCGGCAAAACGCTCCATCAGAATATACTTAACTCCCTCCAACACCCCTTTAGCATCGACAAAAGCCTCTTTAAACTCTTCTGCTTTATTAAGATATTTTTGTGCTTCAAAGTTGGGATCAAGCTGTGGATTCGCCAACAAAGCCTCTGCTAATGGCAGCATACCTGCTTCAATGGCAATCTGGCCTTTAGTACGGCGCTTTTGTTTGAAGGGCAAATACAAATCTTCCAAACGTGTTTTCGTGTCAGCCGCTTGAATCGCGCTGGCTAAATTGGGGGTCAGCTTTCCCTGCTCTTCGATGCTTTTTAGTACCGCTGTACGCCGTTCTTCTAGCTCACGTAAATAGCCTAAACGCTCTGCTAAATTCCGCAATTGACTATCATCTAGCCCCCCCGTCACTTCCTTACGATAGCGAGAAATGAATGGCACGGTAGAACCTTCATCCAATAATTGAATAGCAGCAGTGACTTGGCGCGGAGCAACAGCTAGCTCCTGCGCAATGCGATCAGCAATCTTGAGCATGAGATTTAATCTTGTTTGAATTTAATGAATAGGATGCATTATAACGACAGCAGCCATAGTAACTCCTCTAAAGCATGCTGCTCTAGTCGTAACTACAAATCAACGAAACACTAGACGCTATAACTTGGCTATAACGTCTAGCTAGAACAGATGTAAACTATCTAAATTCGCGCGAACTAAGCTCTAAAGCTTGGAAAACATAATCTGCAAATGACCAGCGCGGCATGAGATAAACATGCTGCGCATCCAGACGATAGATCAGAACTGTAGCCTTAGAAAATAGGGTCGAAACCACTTTGCCTTCGCTTAAAAACTGCGAACAATCATAGACACAGTTTTTCGCTAACACCTCATACAGATGCTGGCCCGACAGCCTCAGTAATGAATAGCCCCCAGAATTATCTACCACCGCCGCAAAAATACCCTGCAAAGCTGCTTTAGCATCTTTAATAAAGGCATCTTTTTGACTCAAGGGTAAGGTAATTAAATACTCATCCGGGCTAATCCACTTCACGAGCTTGGTATCCAAAGAGCCGGTCATGCCTAAAGCCTTTGGTAATTGAATCCCTAATTGAGTTAAAGCTGCCGTCGCGCCCGTAGTGCTAGAGCGAATACGCAGCACGACATAGCCATAATGACGCTCTTCACTCACTTGAAAGCCGTTTCCTGCTAAGGCATTAAAATCACGACCTTCTAAGGCTGTTTCAAACTTCGCCATCCATTTTCTCCTTGCCTTGATCGTAGAACACGCTATCAACGATAGTGACTGGAATTACCTCATAAGATAAAGGCTTCGCGTAAATCTTCGTACCCAGTAAATCCAAGCCACTTTTCACTACCGCTAGCGCAATCGAGCGCCCAAGCACTGGACTGAAATAGCTCGAAGTAACATGACCAAGCATGGCGGTACTACCTGTTTCTGCCACTAATTGGCAACCTTCCCTCAAGACTTTATTGGGATCATCTGTCAATAAGCCAACGAGCTGTTTACGCCCTAGACGCGCGGTATCACTACGCGTTAAAGCTCGTTGCCCCAAGAAAGGATAAGGCTTATTCAAAGACACCGCCCAAGCCATATTAGCATCATAAGGCGTGATGGATCCGTCGGTATCTTGACCCACAATCACATAGCCTTTTTCAGCCCGCAGAACATGCATACTTTCCGTGCCATAGGGCGTGATATTAAATACCTTACCCGCCTCCATCACGCTATCCCAAATGAAGCGCCCGTAGTTGGCTTGCACATTAATCTCATACGAAAGTTCACCCGAGAAGCTAATGCGCATAATCCGTGCAGGTACGCCACAAACCGTGCCTTCGCGCCAATCCATGAAGGGGAAATTCGCCGCACTGAAATCCACATCCTTACAGAGCTGCTCCATCAAACGTCGCGCTTTAGACCCCACCACTGCCGTCGTAGACCAATGATCAGTCACGCTAGTGATATACACATTGAGATCAGGCCACTCGGTTTGCAGCCAAGTTTCTAGATGATTATAGATACGCGCAGCGCCACCCGTGGTCGTGGTCATTAAGAAATGGGTATCGCTAATACAAGCCGTCACCCCGTCATCAATGATCATGCCGGTTTCATCACACATCAAACCATAACGGCATTTACCCGGCGCAAGCTTCGCCCAAGCATTGGTATACACACGAGCTAACAGTTCACGGGCATCGGGGCCTTGAATATCAATTTTACCCAGGGTTGAAGCATCCATCATCCCAAGACTATTACGCACCGCTAAGCATTCACGCGCCACGGCTTGATGTATATCCTCTGAGCCTTGTGGGAAATACCAAGGGCGCATCCATTGCCCGACCACTTCAAACTCAGCTCCCTTAGCCTGATGTGAAGCCTGTATGGGCGTAAAGCGCTGGGGATCAGAATGCAGCCCAATTTCGCTCCCCGCCAGTGCTCCCATCGTGACGGGTGTATACATGGGNCGGAATGTAGTAGTGCCTACTGCTTCAATCGGTAAATTCATGACTTTGGCAGCCACCGCAATACCGTTCACATTACCGGTTTTACCCTGATCGGTACCAAATCCTAAAGCGGTATAGCGTTTGATGTGTTCAATTGAACGATAATTTTCCCGAATGGCTAATTCCACATCGGAGGCTTTCACATCGTTTTGCATATCCAAAAAGACTTTATCGCGTCCCACATCAGGGCAAATAAAGTCAGCAACATTCAGAAGCTTAGGAGCACTTGCAGGATTAGCCGTTTGCCCAGCCGCTAGCAGGCCGACATATTCGCCTTCTGCCGCAGCACCTTGCCAATCACTATGCCCATTCACACTACCGGCTACATAACGATTCGGCTTATCACAAGCAGGCATAAAGGCTTGATAAGCTGTTGAGAACCAAGGTTTAGAACCGGTGTGGCAATCCAAATGCACTAAGGGGCTGAAACCACCGGAACAAGCAATTAAATCACACGCAAGGGTTTCTAAAGCATCACCCACGACCCAACCGTGAGTGTCGCTATAAGCAGTCTTAGCAATCAAAGCACGTTCGACACTATTACGCCCCTCTGCTTTAACGATGGTATAGCCTTGCTTAACAAGCACACCCAATTTAGTTAAATCGCTGGCGTCATAGCCCATACGGCAGTCCACTACCACGGGGCGTGTACCTGCTTTGACTAAATCCCGTGCCACATCATAGATACTATCGTTATTACCAACGACTAGCGGCTTACTACCACACAGTACCGAATACTCGTATTGATAACGACTGACTGCACTCGCTAGCATTACCCCGGGCAAATCATTATTAGCAAACATCAAGGGGCGTTCGTGACTACCTGTCGCTAATACGACTTTATTCGCCCGAATCCGATGTAAACGCTGGCGAGCTTGCTTCGGATTACGCGCCCCAAGCGTCAGATGATCTTGGCGACGCTCTAAAGCTAATAATAAGTTGTAATCATGTAGCGCATAAGCGGTGGTGCGTAGCAGAATTTTGACATTCGCATGTGCATCCAAAGCCGCACGCGTTTGCTCAAACCATGCTTGTGCCGCTGGATCACGCCCAGCATCCACCACTAACTCACCACCTAATTGCACACGCTCATCCAGCAACAAAACCTTAGAACCTGCATTGGCCGCTGCTAATGCCGCCGCTAAACCGGCTGCTCCACCACCAATGACAGCAACATCCACATGCTGATTATAGTGATCATAAGTTTCGGCATCCGGCTGACTGGGTGCTGTAGCAAAGCCTGCTAATTTACGCAGTTGCTCTTCATATTTCGGCCATAAAGAAGCCGGTGACATGAAAGTTTTATAGTAAAACCCCGCTGCCATGAAGCGATGCAGTGGTTTTAACCAAGCCCGTACATCTTCATTAATGGAAGGAATGCCGCTGGCTGCTGTAGCCACTAGATCAGAGTAGATTTCAACTTCAGTCGCACGGGCATTCGGTACGTGATAGCCCGTATCCGGCTCAAGAATAACCAAAGCATTCGGCTCTTCCACGCCTGCCGCCATAATCCCGCGCTGACGACCGTATTTAAAGCTACGCCCTATCAGCTTCACGCCATTGGCTAATAAGGCTGAAGCTAAAGTATCCCCTGCATAGCCGGTGTAATGTGCGCCTTGCCAAGAGAAATGGATTTCTTGTGAGCGGTCAATACGTTCACTAGCTTGTTTATATAAGCGCTTCATGCTTGCTCCTTGTAGGACTCAAAGGTGCGCACTGCGTAAATCTCATTGGTCACATTATTGGTGGGCTCCTGGCGGATCCTCGCCGGCGAGGTCGATCGCCAGGGTCGATTCCAGCCGATTGCCGTCGACCGGGTGGCGATCGTCGCCAGTGGTCGCCCGGCGATTCCCGTTGTGCGCATCGCCGCGCCGCTGGCAACGCTCGACGACGCGACGCTGATTGCCGATCTCGTCGCTCTGCGCGGCGACTGGCCGACATCGACGACGCTGGAAATCGACCACGATTGCGGTAGCCGCCAACTCGCCGACTACACGCGTTTCCTCGTCGCCTTGCGCCGAGCCCTGCCGCCCGGGCAGCGCCTGTCGCTCACCATACTGCCCGATTGGCTGGGCGCGCCAGAGCTGGACGACCTGCTGGCAACGGTCGACGAAGCCGTGCTACAACTGCATTCGCTCGACAAGCCGGCCCGCCGCCTGTTCGATGCCGTCGGCGCGCGCGCCTGGACGGCGAGCCTCGCCCGTCGCACCGACAAGCCCTTCCGGGTGGCGTTGCCGAATTACGGCTCGCGCGTCGTGCTCGACGGGCAGGGTCGTATCGCTGCCGTCGAGAG
>AATN01000304.1_pt1 | contig 10722 bp, 11 predicted proteins | sample 270648 | NCBI WGS metagenome assembly AATN01 (sample SAMN02954269, study PRJNA17659) | bioreactor sludge metagenome | biome: terrestrial; feature: bioreactor; material: sludge; isolation source: Enhanced Biological Phosphorus Removal (EBPR) bioreactor sludge | place: Australia: Brisbane, Queensland
TACCGAACAACTACCTTGGTAGGCGCGTACTGTGAGCGTCAACGTCGGTCTGAAACGCACTCAAGAGAGGAGATTGAAACATGCGTAAATTGACTTCAGCTATTTTATTGTCTACTTGTTTAATCCTGCCAGTGTTCGCAGATGAGCAAAAGCCTATCAACCCTATTCTCAAAATGGCAACCACCACCAGCACCCAAGACTCTGGTTTATTAAATGAATTACTTCCAGCTTTCCAAAAGAAAACCGGCTATGAAGTACAAGTGACAGCGGTTGGTACAGGTAAAGCCTTAAAGCTTGGTGAAAATGGTGATGTGGATGTCGTACTCGTACATGCGCGCGCTGATGAAGATAAGTTCGTCGAAGCAGGTTTTGGAGATAAGCGCTATTCCGTCATGTATAACGATTTCATTTTCGTTGGCCCCGAAGAAGATCCAGCTAAAGTAAAAGATACTAAAACCACAGCCGATGCTTTAAAGCAAATTGCCGATACTAAATCCCCCTTCGTTTCGCGTGGTGACGATTCTGGCACGCACAAAATGGAGAAAAAACTCTGGGAAAAAGCCGGTGTAAAACCTGAAGGTGAGTGGTATCGCGAAGCCGGTCAAGGTATGGGCGAAGTTCTACAAATGAGCGGTGAATTAAAAGCTTATACGCTCACCGACCGTGGAACTTGGTTAGCTACAATGGATAAATCACCGCTCAAAATTGTGTTAGAAGGTGATAAAACTCTAATGAATCCTTATGGCATTATTGCGGTTAGCCAAAAACGCTATCCCGATGTCAATCATGCGGGTGCACAAGCTTTAATTGACTGGATGATTTCTCCTGAAGGTCAACAAGCCATTGGCAACTATAAAATCAATGGGCAAGCTTTATTCACACCAAGTGCTGACGCGGCTGAGGCTAAACCTGCCACTGAGCCTGTCAAAACTAATTAGTTCATGGCATCGATCAGTAGTGCCACTTGGCAAGCTATTCAATTGCTACTCAGTGGTGATGCAGACCTGTGGGAAATCATTTTGATTTCCTTCCGGGTCTCACTTATTGCGATTGCCCTCGCTACCCCTCCTGCTATTTTAATGGCTTTTTTACTAGCCTTTGGCAAGTTTCCGGGGCGGCGCTTGCTAATTGCTATCACTAATACCGCGTTGGCTATTCCCGCAGTCGTCGTCGGCTTAACTTTATATTTAGTGCTTTCGCGCAGTGGCCCTTTAGGCGAATGGCGTTTGCTGTTTACCCAAACCGCGATGATTATTGGACAAATCGTGCTCGCATTTCCGCTGTTAGTAGCCATGGCACATACTGCCTTACAAGCAGCAGATCGACGTGCTTGGGAGACTGCTCGGATGCTCGGTGCTTCCAAAATACGTGCAATTTGGACACTTATGTATGAAGTGCGTTTTGGGCTAATGTCTGCCCTACTCGCCTCTTTTGGCCGGATTATTGCCGAAGTGGGTGCATCGATGATGCTTGGTGGGAATATTTTGCATTACACCCGTAATATTCCTACCGCAATTGCTTTAGAAACTAGCAAAGGCGAATTCGCGCAAGGGATTGCTTTAGGCTTAGTACTCTTATTGTTAGCCTTCATTTTGAATCTCTTACTGCATTATTTCCAAGGTAAAGGCCATATTGCCGCATGAAGCAACTGCTCTTTCGGAATCTAAGTAAGCATTACGGCAAGCGCTGGTTATTTACAGAAGTAGAAGTGTCACTCACTGCAGGGCAATGTTTGCTCTTGACTGGCAACAATGGCGCGGGTAAAACGACCTTGATGCGAATTCTGTCTGGTTTGGATAAGCCCGATAGTGGTGAAATTCAAGTTGATCAAAGCTACTACGCATGGCGAACTTATCGTCCTCAATTGCAGCGCCAAATTCTTTATTTGCATCAGCAGCCTTATTTATTTGAAGGCAGTGTTTGGGATAATTTAGCGTTTGCTTTAGCACGGGGCTTATCTCGTCTTGAACAAACTCAGCAGATTGAAGCGGTAGCCGCTTGGGCGGGGTTAAGCACACTGCTTAAGAATAAGGCCAAACAACTCTCAGGCGGTGAAGCTCAACGTTTAGCAATGGCACGCGCTTTATTACGCAAACCCAGCGCTTTATTATTAGATGAACCCACGGCCAATATGGATCATAGTGCACGTTTATTGACCTTAGAAATGCTCGAAGACCTCAAACACCAAGGTTTAATGCTCATGGTTGCCAGCCATGATCCAGCTTGGTTTCAAGCAGTGACTAATCAGCAGATAAAACTCTAAAGCCTCAGTAGAATGGGTTATAGTCCTACTAATCACGGAGGTGTTATGAGTATCAAAACTTTATTTTTTGCGAGCTTAAAAGAACAAGTCGGGCTAAGCCAAGTGCACATCGCTTGGCAGGCAGGTTTAAGCGCCCAGCAGCTCTGGCAACAAATCACACAGACCGAATTCCCGACCAATGTATTAGTGGCACGCAACCAAGAATACTGTGATGCTGCCACTTTACTCGCTGATGGTGATGAAGTAGCCTTTTTTCCACCCGTGACCGGTGGCTAAAATGATTGAAATTACTGTCACGAACACTGCCTTCGATCCTTGGCAAGCCATTCAAGTCTTTCAACGACAACCGAGTTTTAATGCGCAGCAAAGTGGTGCTAATGCGGTATTTGTCGGCACAATGCGCGACTTTAATGAAGGTGACCCAGTACAGGCGATGCGTTTGGAGCATTACCCTGCCATGACGCAGAAACATTTGCAGCAATTAGTAGATAAAGCGTGCGTGGATTGGAGCTTGAATCATGTGCTATTGAGGCATCGGGTCGGCGAACTGACTCCAGCAGAGCCAATTGTGCTTGTAGCTGTGTGGTCTGCACATCGACGTGCAAGCTTTGAAGCTTGTCGCCAAATTATGGAGGATCTTAAACATCAGACGCCATTTTGGAAGCAGGAAACTTTAAACGATGGCAGCAAACGTTGGGTCGAAAAAAATACCGCAGGCTAACGTGAAAACACTCAATCGCCGCCAATTTCTCCAAAACAGCCTCGCTTGCAGTTTAACTTGGCCGTTACTTGCCCTCTCTGCTGAAGATAATACCTTTACCCTACCCGCCGAATATACCAAACATCATTCCACTTGGATGGCTCATGGGGCAAATCTGCGCTTTTGGCCGGAAAAATTTCTACCTGCTATTCGCAAAAACCTAGTTCTAATTGCCCAAACCATCGCTAAATACGAGCCAGTTTCTTTGTTAGTGCGCCCGAGAGAATTTGAACGTGCTCAAGAATTTTATGCAGGGACTGTCACCTATGTGAAGAGACCTCTAGATAATATCTGGATACGCGATACTACACCTAGTTTACTGCTCAATCCTGAAGGAAAATTACGGGCAATCGATTTGCACTTCAGCGGTTGGGATACGCCAACAGAATATAGTCGTGATATTAAGCTGGCTGCGTTTATGGCAAAGCAACTACAAGCTGAATTAGTAGAGGCTGATTTTGAACTGGATGGCAGTAGCCTTGAGGTAGATGGTGCAGGCACTGCTATTTTAACGGAAAGCAGTGTTTACTATCAGGGGCGAAACCGTGATTTAACCAAAGCCCAAATTGAATTTCGTTTAAAGTGCTTAATGGGGTTAAAAAAAGTGATTTGGCTGCCGGGTAATCCTACTGGCAATTTAGCAGAGCGTCGCACCGATTATTACGCCCGTTTTGTGCAAGTGGGTAAGGTTTTGGTTAGCCATGAACCCAACCCAGCTTTTAAAGAACATGCCATTAGTTTGCGTCACCAAGAAATTCTCAACCACGCCACCGACGCAATTGGCCAAAGTTTAGAAGTAATTACCTTAAATAAACCCAAAGGCGCACGTGTTGAATTCATTGCTCCTGATTTTGCCTCCAGTTATTTAGGTTTTTATGTGTGCAATAAGGCGGTTTTAATGCAAGAATTTGGTGATGTGCTAACTGATAATGCGGCACGTCGCGCCTTACAAGCTGCCTATCCTGAACGCAAAATCGAGCTATTGAATATCGATGCTTTAGCCTCAGGGGGTGCTAGTATTCATTCTGTCACCCGTCAACAACCCAGCTTATAAAGCGAGTACCTGATGCAGCCTAACACTCAGCTACAAGACTACAATGCACTCGGTCAAGCAATTGGTTTTTCTGTGAATTGGCAAGCTAAACCTATACCCAGCTTTCCAGTCTTAACCGGTCAATATTGCCGACTCGAACCCTTGAGGTTACAGCACGCTAAGGATTTATATACTGCATTTACTGCTGACCAAGAAAACCGCATTTGGACTTATCTACCTTATGGCCCCTTCATAGACTTCCCAAGCTTTACTACTTGGCTAGAAAAAAACACCCATAGTAAAGACCCCTTTTTCTATAGTATTTTAAATCCAGACGGTAGAGCATTGGGTATGGCGAGTTATTTGCGGATTGATCCTGCCAACGGTGTGATTGAAGTTGGGCATATTAACTTCTCGCCTGCTTTACAAAAAACTCGTGCAGCTACCGAAACTATGTATTTAATGATGCGTTATGTGTTTGAAGACTTGAGTTATCGACGCTATGAATGGAAATGTGACGCCTTAAATGCGCCTTCACGCCAAGCGGCTGAGCGTTTAGGCTTCCAGTTTGAAGGTGTATTCCGCCAAGCGACTGTGTACAAAAACCGCAATCGTGATACTGCTTGGTATGCAATTTTAGATAACGAATGGCCAATGCTAAAGCAAAAATTTGAAACGTGGTTAGCTGCTAGCAACTTTGATACGAAAATATGGCAAATTAAAAAGTTGGAAGCTTGTTAAGTCTTTTTGAATAGCTTGTACCAAAAGCTGTTTTTTTAGATGGATTATTTTGCTTAGACAAAACCTCTTCTTCTTGTAACATTTGTTTATCTAAAGTTTTTTGCGTAAATCTGATACTTTGGATGCGATCACTTCACTAAGTATGTGAAACTCTGTTCTTGCTAATAAAATGATCTCATCATCAATTTTTGCTGCTAAACAAAAAGGTGGTGCTTCTCTATATAAAAAATTTACTAAGTTAGCAATATCAACTTCAATCTCATATTTTTTAACTATACGAGGTAACTTGGCTTTGCTTTCAATAAGATTAATTCGTGCATCAAGTGGTTCTTTATTGAAACTTTTGGTAATCATTAGATCATAATCAGACTCCTCACTAAGAACAATGCAAGTTAAATTACAACAGTTTTTATGTTCATCAAAGTAAACATTTTTAATTTTAACTTGTATAGGATACTTTATCTGCTTAGGTAAATAAATTTCTGATGACAATCCAAACATTTTACTTTCATGCAGACTATTTAGAAAAACATCATCTTTTAAATAATTTAAAACCTTATTTCTTCTTTCCAAAACAAACTGTCTGGATATATCTCGTTCCATCTCGAAATTTTGAATAAATGCTTTATAGCCTTCTAGGTAATCGGCTAAAATACCTTCTGTAATCCGCCAAATAAGATTGTATTCTAAACTATAAGAGCTAGCAAAACCAAAACGATTATTTTTTAATAGGGAATCACTACCACATTGCTTGTTACCTCTTAATAAGCTTGAAACATACTCATCTTGTGATCGAAAAATTTGATGATAAATAAAATACTTATCAACTTTTAGGCGATTGTCTTCAAAAATTTTAGATGAGAGAATTCCCCTAGTTCGGTCTGTGTCTAAAAAATCAACTTTAGCTAGATTAGGTAGAATGTATCGACCTCCTTTAATAATATAATTATGAACTCGAACAGTTTTTACCGATGCCTGCATATTTAACAAACTTTTTACATGATCACTTTTTTGTCCTGTTATGATTGCTTGGAAAGCAAAATCATTAATTTTTCTTTCCGCATTTGGTGATTCAATTAACCACTGAAACATACAAACATCAAAATCATTTACTTCAGCTAAAAAATCTTTGATAGTTGAAGAGAAGTTGGCCGAACACCAATATTCATCAATGTCTAAAAACATCAAATGTGTAAAATCCTCATTCAAAGTTTTCTGATAGATTTCATGATAAATATAAGCTTGAAAATTAATATCTTTAGTTTGGCACTCCTCCATCTCTCGATCAGCGTAACTGAACGTTAAACGCTCACCGTAGATAGTTTTGAGTTCCTCAAGAACTTGCCAAGAATTGTCTGTGGTATCGTTAATACGTATATCTAGAACATCAAAGCCAAACCGTAGATGGTGATAAACCCACAAAGGCAAGTAAAAACCTTCATCTTTAGCAATCGCAGCTAGTTTAATTTTGAATGTTTGACTCACTCTGCACAAATTCCTTTAAACACTCCTTAAAAGATTCAGTTTAGCCCTTATTAAATAACTTCTGCCAGAAATTTTTCTTTTCAGCTTGGAACATTTGTAGAGCGATCCTTTTAGGATGTTTAAGTTCTTTTTTATGTGTAGTTTCGCGCATCCGCATAATTTTGGGTAGAATTAAGGTACTTAATTCACGAAATTGATACATCTCTAGTAAAAATAACTCATTACTTACTCGTGCAGCCAAGCAAAAAGGAGGCGTTTTATTGTAAACGACATCAGTCAATTGACTAATATCAATCTCAATATCAAATTTTCTAATATCGTATGGAGACCGCTGCTCTATGCTAAGTAGGTTAATTTTTGCGATCACTGGCTCTTTGGCAAAACTTCGAGTAATGACGAGTTCATAATCGATTTGCTCGCTAGTGACTTCACAACTAAACTTACAGCATCCTATCTGTTCATCAAAGCAAATATTATTAACCTTAGCCTTGATAAAATAACTTATCTTTTTTGATTGATAAATCCCTTCATCTATGCCACGCATTTTATTTGCATTGACTTGTTGAAGGAATACATCATCTTTTAAATAATCTAATACAGCTTGCTTTCTAACTAAAACAAATGAACTGGCCTCAATAAGATCAGCTTCAAGCAACTTAAGAATTCTAAAAAACCCACGCTTATAAGGCATTAAGTTATCTTCTGGAAGAATCCAACGTAGAATATACTTACGTGCATAAGTAGGAGTAAAGCCAATTCTATTTCTTTTTAGGAAAAAACTCCCACCGCTTTGTTTATTACCACGTAACAAACTGGCTATATATTCATCTTGAGAGCGAAAGACAAAGTGAAAAACAAAGTAATTACTTAAAATTAATCTTGACTGCTCATGCAAATCTATTGGCAAAACACCGCGATCTTTGTTATTTTCTGCAAAATCAACCCTACCCTGATCTGATAGAATATAATTACCTTTATCAATTATATAGTTATGGATATTTACTCCTTTAACCTCTGCTTTGAGATTAAGCAAGCTTTTCACATGGTTACTTTTTTGACCTTTCATGATCAATTTAAAAGCGAAATCCTCCATATTTCGCTCAGAATTGGGTAGTTCGATGAGCCATTGAAACATACAAACATCAAAATTGGATACCTGCGTTAAGAAATCTTTTATTGTTTTTGAAAAATCTGCTGAACACCAATATTCATCAATATCAAGAAAGATTAAATGTGTAAAATCCTCCACTAAGGTTTCTTGATAAATTTGCTTATAAATATAGGTTTGAAAATGAATACCTTTATTCTGACACTCTGCCATTACCTGATCTGCAAGGCTAAAGCGTAACCGCTCACCATAGATTGTTTTAAGTTTTTTTAAAATTTCTAAAGAATTATCTGTCGTATCATTAACTCGAATATCAATCACATCAAAACCAAAATGTAGATGATGGTATACCCATAAGGGTAAGTAAAAGCCTTCATCCTTGGCAATGGCGGCTAGTTTGATTTTGTATGCTTGAGTCATGCACAAAGTCCTTAAAAACAAGTTCAATTAGGATAGCGTGTTTAGGCTTAAGTTTCGATTGGAGCTAGGCGCTATTTTGATTTAAAACATGGGTTGGCTAGTCTACAGAATGTTAGAGTTTGCAAGGTCTTTCGCTTCGACAGCGGGTGGTTTGTTAAGGTGTAAGTAGTTCTTGCGGAGAGATTTAAGATGAAATTTACAGTAGAAAATATGAAATGTGGTGGTTGTAGCTCAGCCGTGCACAGCAAATTAGATGCTTTAGCTGGAGTTGAGCAAGTATCAGTCGATTTAGCGACTAAAACGGTTGAAGTACACGGTCAACTTGAAGCAGAGCTGATTATTGAAACCTTGACTGAAGCAGGCTATCCAGCGGAATTGATTGACTAATGACTGCCCCCCTGCGCCTTTCGATTGCCGGTATGATGTGTGCCGGTTGTGTAAGTTCAGTAGAAGCTGCCTTAAAACAGGTGGCTGGCGTCGAATCAGCCAACGTCAACCTAGCTGAGCGAACAGCTTTAGTCACAGGTAACGCCCAGCCTGAGACTTTACTCATGGCGGTTAAACAGGCTGGATATGACGCAGCGTTGATGCAGGGTCGGCAAGCCGAACTGGAAAAAGAAGCTGCTGAAGCCGTTTATTATCGCAAGCTTTGGCAACGGGTGTGGGTAGCCGCTATCCCCGGTAGCTTCCTGATGATTGGCGATATGCTCTTACATGCCTTACCACATCTGCATGGCTCAGGGCGCTGGTTTTGGTTGCTGATGGGCGTCATTACCTTCGGGGTTTTAATTTATTCAGGTGGTCATTTCTTCCGTGGAGCTTGGCAACAACTCAAGCACTACTCGAGTAATATGGATACCCTGATTGCCTTAGGTACAGGAACCGCTTGGTTCTATTCCATGCTAGTTGTGTTGTTTCCTAGTGCTTTTCCTAGTCTCGCTCAACATGCTTATTTTGAAGCGGCTTTAGTCGTGCTTGCTTTAGTCAATTTAGGCCATGCTTTAGAGATGCGGGCGCGGGGACGAACGACCGCAGCCATCAAGCATTTAATGAATTTGCAACCACCGATGGCTCATGTGCTGCGCAATGGTGAAGAACTGGATCTTCCTTTAGAAGACGTCGGCTTAGAAGAAATACTGCGTGTACGTAGCGGTGAAACCATTCCCTTAGACGGCAAAATTATCGAGGGTAACTCGCATGTAAATGAAGCCATGCTCACAGGGGAAGCACTGCCAGTGGCTAAACTCAAAGGCTCACTCGTCACAGGCGGGACGCAGAATGCAGAGGGCAGCTTTTTAATGAAAGTCAGCTATATTGGTGCTGACACTGTACTTGCAAAAATCATCGCTATGATTCGCCAAGCGCAAAGTTCTAAACCTGCGCTGGCGCGTTTGGCGGATCAAGTCGCCTCTGTATTTGTGCCGGTCGTGGTATCGATAGCGGTTATCACTTTTCTATTATGGCTCTGGCTTGGCCCAGAACCCGCATTAAGTTACGCCTTAGTCACCGCCATGACCGTATTAGTGATTGCTTGCCCTTGCGCCTTAGGCTTGGCTACACCGATTGCCATTATTGCGGGTATTGGTAAAGCGGCTCAAAATGGCATTCTGATTCGTAATGGCGATGCACTCCAACAAGCCGCTAAGCTCAATACCATTGTCTTGGATAAAACCGGCACTCTAACCGCAGGCAAGCCGATCCTAAATGCTATTTATCCCGCAGAGACTTATGAGGCCAATACCGTTTTACAACTTGCAGCTTCTTTAGAAAAAGGCTCTGAGCATCCCTTAGGCCAAGCCTTACGCACTGCAGCTAAAGCTGCTCATTTGCAAGATTTAAAGCTGAAAGATTTTACGAGTATCACGGGGCACGGCGTCCAAGCGAGTATTGCTGAGCAAAGCTATTTCATTGGTAATACCCGCCTGATGCAGCAGCAACACCTAGACCTAGCTGCTTGGCAGGAACTGTTAAAAACCTTGGATGCTGCTGCACAAACGCCGGTATTTTTAGCCACTCCAACTGAAATTATTGCGCTGTTCGCGATTGCAGATGCACTCAAAACGGATGCTTTAAGCAGCGTAAAAAGCTTACAGGCAAAAAGTTTAGAGCTAGTCATGCTCACCGGCGATCGACGTGAGGTTGCTGAACATTTAGCGGCTCAGCTTGGTATTAAGCAGGTCTACGCTGAAGTGTTGCCGGCTGATAAATTAGCGGTGATTAGTCAGCTACAACAGCAAGGTAAAACCGTGGCGATGGTAGGTGATGGCATTAATGATGCCCCTGCCCTAGCACAAGCGGATGTCGGTTTTGCGATTAGTGCAGGCACGGATGTCGCGATTGCCGCAGCCGATGTCACTTTAATCGGCAGCTCCTTAAGCGGCATTGAACGCGCAATTCGTATCTCCAAAGCCACAACGCATACGATTTGGCAGAATCTATTTTTTGCCTTTGCCTACAATGTCGTCGGAATTCCAATTGCAGCGGGCATACTCTATCCAAGCCTTGGGATCTTGCTTGACCCGATGTTAGCAGGTGCAGCTATGGCGTTATCCTCAGTGACCGTCGTTTTGAATGCAAATCGCTTAGCACGGCTCAAGGTTTAAGCTTTTACCTTACACTCAGTCTCAAGCTGAGTGCTGGGGTAGATAGCATACAGAGAGATTTAGAAATCGCCCTCTGCACCGCGCTTCATGATATCGGTAATAATTTCTTGTACTTTTTTAGCTTCCGCTAATAACTCAGGAGGCAAAGTTTTGCCGCCATAGATCATCATGTCCATATCCAGCGAATACAAATTATATTTGCCTTGTTTGTCTTGCACCATCGCGATTCGCGCAAGGTAAATAAGCAGAATAAGCATCACTGTAATCGACCATTCGCATGGGGGTCTGAGGATTGCAGAATTGGAAAAT
>AATN01000307.1_pt1 | contig 10608 bp, 7 predicted proteins | sample 270648 | NCBI WGS metagenome assembly AATN01 (sample SAMN02954269, study PRJNA17659) | bioreactor sludge metagenome | biome: terrestrial; feature: bioreactor; material: sludge; isolation source: Enhanced Biological Phosphorus Removal (EBPR) bioreactor sludge | place: Australia: Brisbane, Queensland
CCGTACTTGGAAAGCATTGGTTTTCGGATCAGCATAAGGGAAAATCGTCATTGATTTAACTGGCAAATAATCACCGCTATCATCCGCCTGCACCACCGCTTTACCACGTGCACGCACTTGATTAATCATCCGCTGCGGTACTTCCACCACCACCCGTAACTCATCCAACGAAAGCCCAGTCATGATTGGAGTGCCCACATTGACCGTTTCGCCCAACTGCACATGGCGCTTGGTCACAATACCGCTGTAGGGAGCAATTAAACTGGTATAAGCCAATACTTCAGTGGCTTGCGTCGCCTGAGCTTTGGCGGCTTCTTGGTTCGCTTTGGAGGCGTCGACCGTGGCCGAAGCAGCCGCCAAAGCAGCATCGGCTGAACCCACACGTGCAGTGGCGGCCTCTGTCAAGGAACGTGCTGAGGCAATTTGGGCTTTGGCTGATTCTGCTTGCGCTCGCGCCGCCGCAGCTTGAGCTTGAGCCGAATTAACCCGTGCTTTTGCCGTTGAAAGCGCAGCTTCTGAGCGATCATAATCGGCACGTGGAATTAAACGCTGTGCATAAATCTCGCTGACTCTATTGAAATCGGCTTGAGCTTCTTTCAGCAAAGCTTGAGCTTCTTGTACCCCCGCTTGCGTTTGTTGCAAGTTAGCATTGGCTTGTTGACTAGCTGCTTGTGCACGCTGTTCTTCTGCTTTAGCTTGGCTTAAACCGGCTTTAGCCTCTGATAAACCTGCTTGAGCTTGGCCTAAACTCGCTTTGGCTTGATTAGCCCCTGCAGTCGCCTCGCTAATGCCGGCCTTAGCTTGCTGCACACCGGCTTGCTGATTTTTAGAGCGAATTCTTGCAATCACGCTCCCCCGTTCGACACGATCATCTACATCATAGGGCAATTCTTCAATGACACCATTGGTTTGTGCTGATACGGTTGATTCATTGACGGCCTCAAGATGTCCGTCCAAATATAGAAGCTCTGGAACAGTCTGTTCAGAGACTTGCATGGTTTTTAGCGCTAAGTCATCCGATAAAGCATATTTATTAAAAATAAAAAATCCGACGATTAGCATGTATATCTGAGCTAACTTCATGTGATAATTACCCGCTAGAATAATTTAAACTTATTAAATATAGCATAAGATATTTAGAAAATTCTAATATACTTAAAAATAAAAGGAAGTCACGCAGAGGTATATGCATTATGAAAACAACAGTAATTAGATTCTGTGCACTATCTGCTCTGTTATCCTGCATGATAGCGAACAACGTACAGGCGGAGATTTATAAATGGACTGATGCCTCAGGCGCTGTGCATTACACACAAACTCCACCACCTGATTTATCTAAAGCCAAAGATATTGCTCAAGATATTAGCTTGTCGACGGGTAAAGCAACCCACCCCACCAAAGCTGATGCGATGACTAAATCTGAGGAGCAAGATAAAGACCAGTCTAAAGATGAAATGGAACAAGCTAAGGATGAAGGTGCTAAAAATGCAGAGAAGCATCGTCAATTCTGTGAACAGCAGAAATCCTCTCTCAAACAATTACTTTCCAATCCAGTCATTCGCTGGCGCTCCACCGAGAATGAAGAAAAAATTCTAAGCGCCAAAGAACGTGCTGACAAGATTGCTGAAATTGAAAAGAGTGTCAAAGAACTCTGTAATTCTGACGTGCTACCTGAGAAAGTCAGTAAAGCACAATAACTCTTAATTTACTCCCTGCAGGCATCAGGGATAATTTACAATTCCATAGGGTAGCCTACTCTAGGCTACCTGCTGGGCTGCATAACTCTATAGAAAAGTAAATGATCCGAATAAATTACTGGTTAGCAATTGCTGTACTCCTGTTCAGCCAATGGCTAACGCCTGCTGTTGCGATTGAACAAGCTGATGAAAGCGTAAAAGTCACTTTATCAGGGCAATTAGAAAGCTCAATTCATCGTTTTGGTGAAGCTCCACGCCGCATCTTGTGGATCTCTAGTACTGAAACACAAACTGTAGACTTTAGTTTAGCCAAACAATTGGCAGCGGCTGATTTGGAAATTTGGCTAACGCCTTTACAGGGCACAAGTAAGACTTCTCAAACACCTAAAGAACTGTCCTCAGCCCAACTGGCTGAATTAATTCAGGAATCCTTACCTAGTAAAACCGAGAATAAACTTTATATTTTTAGCACGGGCAAGCAAGCCAAAGCAGCCGTAGAAAGTTTAAAAACTTGGCAAGACGCACGTGGTAGCTCTAAGCAGCTAGCGGGTTTAATCCTTGCCTATCCTGAACTAACGCTGGGTCAAACTAAACAAGCAGATCCACAATTTATTGAAGCTGCCTATCAACTAAAGCTACCGATTTATATATTCCAGCCCGCTAAAAAGCTTAACTTAACAGCGCTTGAAGGTTTAGTTGCTGCGTTTGAAAAAGCAGGCAGCATAGTCTACGCCGAAGTGGTGAATGATGTTGCAGCCGGATATTTGCAACGTGAGGCAAATTCAGAAGAAGAGGCTTTACAAGCTAGTGTATTTCCAGCTCAGTTCACTCAAGTGCTCGATAAACTAGGCGAAGCTGCTAGCCAACTAGCTGTGGCTAAAGCAGATGCAACCGATGAACAAACTCTACAAGAGCATCCAACTAAAGAAGTAGCACCTGAACTGCGTTTGACTGACCTCAATGGAAAAATGCAGGATTTAAAGGATTATCGTGGCAAAGTCGTGCTTCTAAACTTCTGGGCTACTTGGTGTCCACCTTGTATCAAAGAAATTCCATCATTGAATAATTTGCAGAAGCGATTCTCTCAAAAGGAGTTCGTCGTGCTGAGTGTCGATGTGGGCGAGGAACCAAAAGATATTCAAGCCTTCTTAGAGCATCTACCTGCAGACTATCCCGTTTTGGTGGATAGTACCAATAGCTCCACTGAACCTTGGCAATTGAAAGCTTTCCCTAGTACCTATGTCCTTGATCGCAAAGGACAGTTGCGCTATATGTATTTTGGGGGCTTAGAATGGGATGACCCAGAAATTATTAAGTTTTTAGAGAAAAATTTAGAGGTGATGGCAAAATAATTGCATCCTTACTAAAGGTTTAGCTGCAAGGATGCAGTGGCTCTGCGATAATTAACTGTAATGGCAGACATAGTGGGTAGGTTCAATGACTTCAATATCAAATGAAGTATTCGCACCCACCGAAAATGTTTGCCCACCTGTATAGTCTTGCCATTGTTCAGAGCCTGCCAAGCGTACACGGCAATGTCCCTGCTGAATCTCCATCACTTCCGGAGCAGCAGTACCAAAAGTCAGAGTAGCAGGCAAAATAACGCCTACACTTTTCCGTGTGCCCTCAGCGGTAAAAAAAGTATAGCTGATACATTTACCCTCAAAATATACATTAGCAGTAGTTTGGAGGCGGACATTTTCAATGTGGCTCATAAAGTTGATCCTTAACAAAATACAATAGGAATAAGTACCCATTGGAAGGGTAAGAAAAAGCGTAGGCAGTGTAACAGTAGCATCCTCGGCTTGGAATACGTACCAGCCCCCCTCTACACCTTAGCCCTATGCCGACCATCACAACGGTCTAGAACAACTAGAACTAGCACCCACTTATTAGGATTAAGCATGCAGGCTTTAAATAAATTAACAGCGCAGGACATTAGTAGGCGCTTACAAGCAGTGAACCCTCAGCGTAGTTTTGATGTACCCAGTAATTTAATCGGCGATCAGTTTCGCGAGGCTGCGGTCTTAGTACCGTTTGTGCGCCTACGGGATGAATGGCAGTTATTGTATATTCGGCGCGCTTGTTCGGAACGTGACCGACATAGTGGACAGGTAGCTTTTGCAGGCGGCAAACGTGACCCACATGACCCTAATTTATACAGTACCGCCCTACGCGAGGCTCAAGAAGAAATTGGGATTAACCCGCAAGATGTGAGCATTTTAGGGCATTTAAGCGCTCACCATAGCATTAGCAATTTCAAAATCACTCCTGTCGTTGCTCAAGTACCTTGGCCTTACTCTCTACAACTGCAGCACAGTGAAGTCGACCGTGCCTTTACGATTCCCTTAACTTGGTTAGCTGACACGCGTAATCATGAACTGCATTTGCGTGAATTAAAAGGCACTAATGTTCCAGTAGTTTACTTCAAAGAATATGATGGTGAGCTATTATGGGGTGCTACAGCAAAGATGACTTTAAATCTATTGTCGATGCTAGGTGTGGATGTGAGAAAACCCAATCAGCCTATGGCTAAAGCTGCTTGAAAAGCCTTAATTGAAACCCGAGGCATCTATTGAACTATAGATGCCTCTAAAACTAGCTTATTCGCTGCTGTCGCCTTCGGTGTCTTCTAAATCAGCATCTTCATCACCCGTACTAAAGATCGGAGCAATTTGTACCAACTTCTCGCCTTCATTTAAGCGAATTAAAGTCACACCCTGAGTGTTACGCCCAACTAAAGATACTTGTGCGACCGGCGTCCGAACTAACACGCCGCCATTGGTAATGAGCATAATCTGATTACCCTCGGTGACTTGTACCGCACCAATAGCGCGTCCATTACGCTCAGAGGTTTGAATTGCAATCACGCCCATCCCACCACGAGCTTGTGCTAAGAACTCATCCACCCGGGTACGTTTACCATAGCCATTTTCGGTTGCCGTTAGAATCTCACCCTCACCCAGAATAATCAGAGCATTAACCTGTTGATCATCCTCTAATTTAATCCCACGTACACCGGCAGCACCCCGCCCCATCGCGCGTACATCACTTTCAGGGAAACGAATCGCTTTACCGGCTGAAGTAAATAGCATGACTTCGTTCGAGCCATTGGTGAGAGCTACATCGACTAAGTAATCATCGCGTAAATCAATCGCAATAATCCCTGCATTGCGTGGCCGCGAGAACTCTTTAAGTGGTGTCTTTTTCACCGTGCCATTCGAGGTGACCATGAAGATAAACTTATCTTCTGCATACTCTCGAATCGGCAGAATTGCATTGATACGCTCACCCTCTTCCAAAGGCAATAGATTCACCATGGGTCGCCCACGTGAATTACGGCTAGCAAGGGGTAATTGATAAACCTTGAGCCAATACATGCGCCCACGGCTAGAGAAACACAGAATCGTATCGTGTGTACTAGCGACAAAGAGCTTTTCAATGAAATCCTCTTCTTTCATGGTCGTTGCGGTTTTGCCACGTCCACCACGGCGTTGGGCACGATAAGTATCTAAAGGCTGAGCTTTTGCATAGCCTTCATGCGATAGCGTAACGACTACCTCTTCATCAGCAATTAAATCTTCCAGACTTAAATCTTCACCAATTACATTAATTTCAGTACGGCGCTTATCACTATAAGTCTCACGCAGCTCTAGCAATTCATCACGAATCACCTGCATTAAACGCTCAGGATTACTTAAAATATCCAGTAAATCCGCAATCCGCTCTAGAAGCTCACGATACTCTTCAAGGATTTTATCTTTTTCTAAACCCGTTAAACGATGTAAGCGCAGATCAAGAATCGCTTGGGCTTGTTCTTCAGAGAGCCAATATTGGCCTTCACGCAAACCTAAAGCAGCATCTAAATCATCAGGTCGGGACATTTCTGCACCTGAGCGCGTGAGCATCTCCGATACAATCCCCGGACTCCAACCGCGCTTCATTAAGCCCTCTTTCGCTTCGACAGGACTGGCTGCACGTTTGATTAAATCAATAATCTCATCGATGTTTGAAAGCGCAACTGCTAAACCTTCTAAAATATGTGCCCGCTCACGTGCTTTACGCAGATTAAAAATCGTGCGGCGCGTCACTACTTCGCGGCGATGACGTAAGAAAGCTTCAAGAATCTGTTTTAAATTGAGTAATTTCGGCTGAGCCTCGACCAAAGCCACCATGTTAATGCCGAACACGGTTTGCATCTGCGTTTGCTTATACAGATTATTGAGCAGCACTTCGGCCGATTCGCCACGCTTGACCTCAATCACCATACGCATACCGTCTTTATCAGACTCATCGCGTAGCTCAGAAATGCCTTCGATTTTCTTATCTTTAACCAGCTCAGCAATCTTTTCTAAAAGCCGTGCTTTATTCACTTGGTAAGGCAATTCGTGTACGACAATCGTTTCACGTCCTGTCTTTTCATGGGTCTCGACTTCAGCACGTGCACGTACATAAATCCGCCCACGCCCTGTGTGGTAAGCCTCTCGAATCCCACGTGAGCCATTAATAATCCCTGCGGTGGGGAAATCAGGCCCTGGTACATATTCCATCAGATCATCAATTTCCAACTCTGGATTATTGATGAGTGCTAAGCAGGCGTTGACTACTTCTGTGAGATTATGGGGTGGAATATTGGTCGCCATCCCCACTGCGATCCCTGAGGAGCCATTCACTAAGAGATTCGGCACACGGGTCGGGAAAACGGCTGGCTCTTGTTCAGCGCCATCATAGTTAGGGACAAAATTAACGGTTTCTTTATCAATATCGGCTAACAGCTCATGTGCAATTTTAGACATGCGCACTTCGGTATAACGCATTGCCGCTGGTGCATCACCATCCACCGAACCAAAGTTACCTTGACCGTCCGCGAGCATATAGCGCAACGAAAAAGGCTGAGCCATACGCACTACAGCATCATAAACGGCAGTATCACCATGAGGGTGATATTTACCGATCACATCACCAACGACACGCGCTGATTTTTTGTAGGGCTTATTCCAATCATTGCCCAGCTCACTCATCGCATACAGCACACGGCGATGCACCGGTTTTAAGCCATCACGCACGTCCGGCAGCGCACGTCCAACGATGACACTCATGGCATAGTCCAGATAGGACTGACGCATTTCATCTTCGAGGTTAACCGAAATAACTTCCTTGGCAAAAGCAGCCATATTTATTGTTCGACCGTTCAAGATAGAGGCGGCTATTGTACCAGAAAAAGCTTAAAAAAGGACAAAATACACGGCTGAAACTCACGTGGAATGCGGTTCAGAGGGCATTATTTTAAGTCTGAACTCAGTAGTTTTACTTTAGACTTAGCGTTGATCCAAAGCAGGGTGCTGAATTTTAAAACTCATTAAGACTACACCGATTCCAGCGAATCCTAAAGCCAACAAAGCTAAACGTAAACCCATAAAATCAGCCAAATGACCAATCAAAGAAGGGCCTAATAGGAAGCCGATATAACCCAAAATAGTAATGACTGAAATGACTTGCCCGGCTTGTTTGGGAGCAATATCACCGGCTAATGAAAAGACAATGGGCACAACGGCTGCCAGTGCTAAGCCAGCAATTAAGAAGCCCGTCAGAATAATCAGCGGGTATAAAGTGCTCACAGAAATCAGAATGCCCACGGCTGCCATTATCCCTGAAACCCTTAATACCCAACGCCGCCGCCAATGCAATAAAATCCAACCTGAGCCTAAGCGTCCAATCATCATGGCAAAATGAAATACTGCAGGCCCTGCAGCACCAATCATCGTTGGCAAATCTAAAGACAAGCGCAAATACACGGCTGACCACATTTCTAAAGTACCTTCTGAGAAAAAAGTTAGACCCGTGATAGCTGCTAAGAGAAGTAAAATAGGTGTCCTAAATAAAACTGCACGACTTGTAAGCGTGACTTCGACTTGTGACTCTTGTTGATGGTGACTAATTAAGCTATCTAACTTAGAACTCAAGGCATAAATGAAACCTAAGAGAATGAGCAAACCTGCAACTAGCAAATAAACTGTGCGAAACTCTAAACCTGTAAATAAGAGAAAACCAGTCGTCAAAGCCGCTACTGCCGCCATCCCGCTATACCCGGCATGAAAGAAGCTCATGCGCGTATCACCGGTGTTCTGCTCGTAATTAACCGCCGCCGCATTGATGCCCACGTCTAAAGCACCTGAAGAGGCCATTAAGCAGATAATAGAGATCAGTAATAAGGGATAGCTATTCACCCAATGAAAGGACGCGTAGGCTAAAGCAGAGCATAAGATACTAATCAACATTAAACGGCGCGCGCCCCAACGATCTGCTAAGCGCCCTGTAAGAAGCATGGCAGGAAAAGAACCCACCACGCCTAAAGTTAAGGTTAAGCCCAGTTGACCTGAGCTTAACTCAAAAGCACGCTGCAAATCGGCCATCATTACTTGCCAAGAGCCAAAAATCGCACCCAAGGCAAAAAAACCACTAATCACGACCCAAAATGCAGCTCTTTGCACTTAAGTATCCATCCGCCAGATATGTTCTTTGTCACGACTACTTAAAGACTGTCCAAGCATTTCTAAGGTGACTAACACAATGCCTTCATCCGTGACATAGAAGCGTTTTTTATCCTCTTCCAGATTCTCACCAATGACCGTACCATCTGGAATCACACAACCTTTATCAACGATCACTTTAGTGAGACGACAATTATTCCCAATACTTACTTTCGGCAAAATAATACTGTCCTTAACTAAAGAATTATTGCCAATCGTAACTGCAAAGAACGTCACTGACCGCTTCATGCGTGCCCCAGATAAGATACAACCTGCAGAAACAAGTGAATCAATCGCCTCTCCCCGCCGTCCATCTTCATCAAATACGAATTTTGCAGGTGGATATTGAGGCTGGTAAGTCCAAATAGGCCACAAACGATCATACAGATTTAGCTCTGGCTCAACCGCACACAGCTCCATATTAGCTTTCCAGTAGGAATACACCGTACCCACGTCACGCCAGTAAGCCGGTTCACCCGTTGCCTCATTACGGAAAGCATAGGCTTGTGCTTTAGCTGTATGAATATGATTTGGGATAATATCTTTGCCGAAATCATGCGAAGAATCATCACTTAACGCGTCTTCACTTAGAGTTCTAAATAAAAATTCGCGGGAGAACACATAAATACCCATTGACGCGAGTGCAATGCCGGGCTTTCCAGGCATATGCTCTGGCTGTTTAGGCTTTTCGGTGAATTTGGTGATACGCATATCGGTATCCACCGACATCACCCCAAACCCTGTCGCTTCTTCCACTGGAACCTCAATACAACCCACTGTGAAATCAGCACCCGAAAGCACATGCTTTACCAGCATATCGGAGTAATCCATTTTATAAATATGATCACCGCCTAAGACGATGACATATTCCGGATCATGCCGATGTAAAATATCCAAGTTCTGATAGAGCGCATCCGCCGTGCCTTGATACCACTCTTTTTTCTCAGTGCGCTGTTGGGCAGGAAGAATTTCTACGAACTCACCAATCTCAGCCCGCATGAAATTCCATGCACGCTGCATATGGCGAATGAGAGAATCCGACTTGTATTGTGTCAAAACACCAATCCGGCGAATTCCCGAATTGACACAATTAGATAAAGCAAAATCAATAATGCGGTATTTACCACCAAAAGGCACTGCTGGTTTAGCACGACGTTGAGTCAGGTTCTTTAAGCGTGAACCCTCTCCCCCTGCTAGCACTAAAGCCAAAGTGTTGCGGCTTAATTCCCGCGCCAAATTTGGGCGGGAAAAGTCCATACGACCTGAATTATTATCTCTATCACTCATGCTAACCTCCTCTGGTATCTAACTTGACAGCCTCCACTGTTAAAACATTGTGGCTACCTGCCTATGCGCTAGGCTTATCATACTCTTTGGTAACTTCGACCAAGCGAATTACATTAGTTGAACCGGGCTGACCAAATGGAACCCCTGCTGTCACCACAATGCGATCCCCTAACACTGCAAAACCTTTACGCTGCACCACCCGTGCTGCTTTCCCCACCATATCCGAGAGTGACACCACATCACGGGTTTGCACTGCGTACACCCCCCAGACCAAGGTGAGCTTGCGAGCAACATGGTGTGAAGGCGTAGACCCCAAGATAGGCACCAAACCACGAGCACGCGCTGCACGTAAAGTGGTTGATCCCGTACTACTAAAGGTCACAATCGCGACACAACGCCGTGCCGTAGCAATATCCGAAGCCGCACGTGCAATCGCATCCGCATCGGTTGGCTCACCTTCTAGTGGATAAGTTTTCAGGGCATGGTTACTGCGCACATCACGCTCAGTTTCAATAATAATTCGCCCCATGACCTCAACCGCTTCAATAGGATACTGACCTGCTGCTGTTTCTGCCGAGAGCATGACTGCATCAGCTCCATCATAAATTGCTGTCGCTACATCTGAAGCTTCCGCCCGCGTCGGCACTGGCGAATTAATCATAGATTCCAGCATCTGCGTTGCCACAATCACGGGACGGCCTAAAGAACGTGCAGTCTCCACAATGCGCTTTTGAATAGCCGGTACGCGCTCAGGCGGTAACTCCACGCCTAAATCCCCACGGGCAACCATCACGGCATCCGCTAATTCAATAATTCGATGCAACTGATCCAGAGCAGACGGCTTTTCTAATTTGGCTAAGACCCCCGCACGACCATTCACCAAATTGCGTGCTTCTATAATGTCTTCTGGACGTTGCACGAAAGACAGAGCAACCCAGTCAACCCCCAGCTCTAAGCCAAACTCTAAATCGGCACGATCTTTTTCAGTTAAAGCGCTAATTGGCAACTGTTTATCCGGAACATTCACGCCTTTCCGGTCAGAAATCACACCGCCTACAACAACAGTGTTACCGCTACTAAGGGATGGCTTGAGT
>AATN01000308.1_pt1 | contig 10593 bp, 8 predicted proteins | sample 270648 | NCBI WGS metagenome assembly AATN01 (sample SAMN02954269, study PRJNA17659) | bioreactor sludge metagenome | biome: terrestrial; feature: bioreactor; material: sludge; isolation source: Enhanced Biological Phosphorus Removal (EBPR) bioreactor sludge | place: Australia: Brisbane, Queensland
GCAAAATTCGGTCATAGTTGCGCTTGAGCCAAGGTTCTTGGCTTAAATCTTCCGCCATTAAATTGCAGGCATAATAATCGGTATTTTGAATCTGATTGGCATGGGCAGCCGCACGGGCACGCTCAACCATCGCCTGATCACCCTCTACCCCAATCACTTGAGCCACTTGGCGGGCTAAAGGTAGGGTGAAATTACCCAAACCGCAAAATAAATCTAGCACCGTATCCGTCGACTTTAGTTCTAATAAATCCGAAGCACGGATGACCATTTTGCGATTTAAGGCTTGATTGACTTGAATAAAATCCAAAGGCGCAAACTGCACACGGGTATTAAACGCTGGATGAGCATAAAACAAATCACCCTCACCGAATACTTTGTGCACGGTCTGTGGCCCAGCCGGTTGCAGGTATAATTCAAACTTAAATTCGCGGGCAAAATTTAGTAGTTTTTCAGTATCGCCTGCGGATAAAGGTTCCATGTGGCGCACGACTAAAGCAGCGACTTCATCATCACCAATCGCGACTTCAATTTGTGGCAGCGTCTCACGCGCATCCATGCTAGTCACAAGTTGCTGCAATTCAGTAATGCGCTCACCGACTAAAGGATGCAAAATTTCACAGCGGGAAATTTCCGCAATTAAGCCACCCGTTTTTTCCCGAAAACCTACTAGGGCTTGCTGTTTTTTGCGTACCCAACGCGCCCCTAAACGGGCTTTACGCCGATACGCCCAGCCATCAGCCGTCAAAGGCTCGAATACAGTTTCGGGCTGGACTTTGCCAATATGCTGCAAATTATCGAGTAAAATCTGCTGTTTATAGAGAATCTGTGCTTCCAGTGAAATATGTTGCCAACTGCAACCGCCACAAATTTCAAAATGCTGACACTTAGGTTCAACACGATTTGGAGAGGCGGTTAATACCGTTTCCACTCGCCCTTCATCGTAATTCGCTTTGTAGGAGGTATAGCGGAAAGCCACTTTTTCTTCAGGCAAAGCACCGTCAATGAACACCGTTTTGCCATCGACCCGCGCAACACCTTTACCTTCCAAGGTTAAGGCGGTAATTTCGGCCTCAACGAGAGGGCTATTTTGGACACCACGGGGTTTGTGTTGACGACGACTCACTCAGTAACCTCTAAGATACTTAAAATAGATCGATTAAATAGAAAAAAATTAAGGGGCTAAGCCCACTTCCTTACGCACTTTCCGATAGATTTGCTCCACAGGCAGCACTAAACTTATCGCCTGCAAAAAAATGCTCGACTTGCCACGCATTCCGGCGGCGATAAATCTGTACATGCGGGTTATCTTGATGCACAACGACATATTCCAACAAGCTCGGAATATAGCTGTAATTCATCAGCTTTTCAGTCAGATCAGTACGTCGAGTGGAAGGGGAAAGCACTTCCACTAATAATAAAGGATTAGTCCGTACATAAGGATCACCTTCATTCACCCCACAAGCCACCATAATATCTGGGTAATAGGCAAAGTGTTTATTATCTTGCTCGACTTTGAGCTTCATATCCGACATAAAAGCACGGCATTCATCAGGTAAACCTGCATAGATCGCTGCAAATAACTCGGCATTCACGGCATTATGCAGCTCACTAGCCCCACTCATGGCATAGATTTCGCCATCAAGATATTCATGCCGAGTCATGCCATCACGTTCAGCCTCTAAATAAGCTTCAAAATCAGTGTATTGATACTGAATCGCATGTGCCATCCTGCTCACCTAAGTTAGCTAGTTATGATCTTAATTTTATCAGGCTTAAGCCCCCTGTTCCCAAGCGGCTGCAAAGGCCTGCAAATGCGCCTTCCCTGATTGCATCAATACCTTACGCACTAAAGCACCTTCACTGGCATAACGCTCGGCATCAATCTGCCCACGCATCAGTTGGAAACGCAAATAAACCAGCCAGGTATTCAGCACATCGGTTTCGCAATAATTACGGATTTCAGTGATTTTACCCGCTTGGAAAGCCTCCCAAACTTTCGAGCCATCCATGCCCATTTTGCCGGGGAAACCATAAAGGGTCGCTAATTCATCTAAAGGTGCATTGGCGCGCCCACCGTACAAAGCGAGTACATCCATTAAATCGGTATGGCGCTGGTGATAACGGCTAATATAGTTATTCCATTTGAAACTGCTATCGTCATCGCCCAAATCCCAATAGCGGGGCGCTGCAATCTTATGCAGCATCGCCCGATAATGGATCACGGGCAGATCAAAACCACTGCCATTCCACGACACTAAAGTGGGGGTAAAGCGTTCAATCCCGTCAAAAAAGCGCTGAATAATATCCTTTTCACTCGCCTTTTCATCGCCAAGTGACCAGACTTTAAACTCATCGCCGCGCCCACGGAAAGTCACGGAAATCGCGACAATGCGTTGCAAATGATGCGCTAAAAACTCCGAGCCACCGGTTTTTTGTGCGCGTAAATGGAACATGGCTTTAGCAACACCGCTTGCATCCAAATCGCCTAAGTCATAAAGCTTACGCCCGCCTTCAACGTCGGGAACGGTTTCAATATCAAAAACGAGCGTGTTCATCGCCTCAAATCCTGCTAGTGCAAAGTTGGCTCATCATACAACAAGCCATACTTGAGGGGAAAAATGGTTTTTCTGAGTTTTAGACTAAGTTATTGCGGATACCAATAACGCACTTGCGGATCGTCTTTCTTAATCAGCACAAACTGATTCGCAAAGACGCGATATTCTGCACTCCACTGACCATCAGGCCATTGGATGCGGATGGTTGCACGCTCTGCCACCCCCAAGCCCACATGCACGAAACCGGATTCTCCCGAAGCATGTCCGCCCCCGACTTGAATGCGCCGAATTTGCGAAGGCACTCCAGTTTTAATCGCAATAGTTGCACCTACTGCATTATGATTTGCGCCTGTTTGTGCCAATTCAATCTCCAGCCAATTCCCCATGAGCTGAGTGCCTTGAGCGGTTTTTGCGCCCAAATTACGAAACACACTCACCGGGTCTTTACGATTCACCACCATCAGATCGAGTAAACCATCCGCATTAAAATCATGCAGTGTCGCACCGCGCCCATGCCGGGCTAGATCAATCCCAGCCTCATGCCCTGCTTCGTAGAATTTCTTATTCCACTGCCCAAGCAACAGATTATCAGGATCAAAAGCCGCAAAATCAGGCATCGCTTCAACATTACCTTTAGCGATGAACAGATCGAGTTTGGTGTCATTATTCACATCATCAAACTCGGCATGCCAGCCTGTCGATGGCTTTAAATCCTCGCCAATATAAGGGCGATGTGCGGTGGCTTGGCGCTCATAAGCAATATCTTTATAGATGGGTCGATCTTCTGCCGCTTCATCATCTAAGACTTGTAAGCGCGTATCCCCCATTGAAGTTAAAGCATACTCAGGAAAACCATCACCTTCTAAATCCCCTTCAGCAATCCCCATCCCCCAAATCAAGACACGCTGCCAGCCATCATTACGACTATACAGCTTGGGTGGATTATCGGCTGGAATACGCCACAGTTGCTCCTCCCCTTCACGATAATATTGGCGATCATTGGTGATGCGCAAAGCTGGCTCGCCACTTTTATTCCAATCGGTGAAGAGCATCGACAAAGCGCAAAAGCCGGGGGCTAAAGCAGTACGCTCATGATAATCCGCTTGAACTTTGGAGCTGGGGCGAAATAAATCATTTTCATGACAAGTGCCCCACGGTGAACCCGGCGCTGATCGGTCGACATAATTACCAAAAGCTAAGGTTGGATAGGTTTGACCTTTTTCAAAGGTAGCAGCAAAAGCCGTCGTCCAAGCATTGCCACCTTCATAATTCCAAAGTTTATTCGCTTTAGTGAAGCTACAATCAGCACCACCTTTTAAGAGTAAATTGCGCCCTACTCGCAGTAACACTAAATCCTGAAAGCCATCATTATCAATATCCAGCGGATAAGCCCCCGTGACTTGCTTAAGATCATTGTCGTCTAGGACTAAGGGTTGTGGCTTAAATACTAAAGTCTCCCCCGTTTTGCTAGCATTCTTATAAAGCTTTGCGGGCTGCTCACCACCAGCGATAAACACATCAGGCATCCGGTCTTGATTACAATCTAACACCGCTAAGCCCCCCCCCACGAAAAACTCCCAAGGCCCAGTGTATTGCTGATCGATACCAGAGCTTGCCGTTTCATTCTGCATTAGGGGAATATCCATCGGTGCAGTTGATTTAGCGGCCTCTTCCGCAGCGAGTAAAGGTGTCAAGAAGCAACAGCTTGCTAGCACTAAAAACTTCAAAGCATGCATTATTCGATCACCAAGGTTTTCAGATAGGCAATCAGAGAGGAACGTTCCACATCAGTAAGCGCTATATAGGCATCACGTGCTGCCCGACCTTCGCCCCCATGTGCTCGAATGATTTCATTTAAGGTGAGTTGATCACCGCGATGCCCATAAGGTGCGGTGGAAGCAATCCCCCAAAGTTCAGAAGTCATAAATTGGTCACGTTCCACAAAGCGCTGGGAAAGTAACTCATTCCCTAAGCTTGCCACTTGTTCATCAGCAATCACATGGCGTTTTAAATCACCAAATAGTGGAATTAAATACTCACCTTTTTCATTCTTTTTCAAATCTTTAGCCCAAGTTTGTGAAGCAAAATTATAACTGATTTTGCTTTGCGCATTTTCACCTTGGCGCACAGTGCCAGCCGTATCCCATAACCCGGGATCAGTGAAAGTCAAACTGTTTAAAGGTAAAGCTGGGATATGGCAGTGAGCACATTGAATTTTCTGAAAAAGCTTTTCACCAGCAGACGCAGCTTGTTGCCATTTCAAGTCTGCAGGCTGTTTTTGAATAGGCGGTGGAAGACTAGCCTGCCAAGCAACTAAAGCAGCAATATCGGCCGGGCTGAGTTCATTCTTAATACCATCTTCATCAAAGTCATCCTCACCCGTCCAACGTGATCCAAAGCGCTCAAGCGCTTGCATCCCATGATGCTGATTCATGGCATTCACCGTGAATTGGCGTAAAGAAGCAAACACGCCTTTTTGACTAAACGGACGAATAATTAAATCAGTGTCAATGCCTTGGAGTGCACTAAGATCAACTACTCCATCAGGCTGCGCAGTAATAAAGCCGTAGGACACGCCTTTGGTGAGTAACTCGGCCTTAACTGGCTGTTTAGTATTACGTGCTTCTTTCAGAGCTTGTGCACGAATGCTATGCAAATCAGTCGTCATTTCTCGTGCTAATAGTTCAATTAAGCCAGCACCAAATAGATGGTTAGCATTGCGCTCATTGGAGAATTGCGGGTCAAGGCTATCGAAATCGGCATTCACAAAGCCTTCAGACACAAAAACATTCGCCGTAAAATCTCCAGCCCCACCTAGTTTCGGTTCATTATGACAACCTGCGCAAGCGGCAGCATCTAAACCAGCGGTACGACTAAAGGTAAACTCACTGACACGCTTGCGCTTAGTAGGGATAATGGCTTGGGTTGCTTTGGGACGGCCTGCGCCTTCTTCACGGGTAAAACGAGCTGTAAATAAACGCTCGCCATAGTTACGAATAGACGCTAAGTCTTCCTCAGAAGCTGCGCCATTCGGCAGTTGAAAATCAGCTTGTAAATGTTGATCTAACCATGGCTCATTTTCGGCACTTACTACCAGACTGCTCATGCTCACCAAGGTAGCTATTAACCAAATGCGTTTCATTCGCCGATTCCTAAGGTGTGATCTAAAGTTTGTAAGGTAGTCATGGCACAACCGAGATGAATTAAGGCTTGCGAATCTTCATAGCAATATAAAGTAACATCACTGGCTTCCAGCATATTTCCATTGTGGCGCAAGGCATTGCGAATCTCTGGCTCCATTAAATCGAAAGCGCGTACCCCACCCCCAATAAACGCAATCGTGATCGGATCAATTAAAGCGAATAAACTGCGTAGCGCTTTACCTAAAGCGCGCCCAGCTTCTCGATAAGCCTCTCGCTCAACTCCTTCGTTCTCATGGGCACGCCGCGCTAAATCAATCATCGCTACTGGGTCAATTTCGCTCACTGGTGGACTTGTTTCTGGCAAACCTGAAACTCGTCGCCAAATAGCATAATCGCCAACATAGGCTTCTACGCAACCATATTGACCACAGCGACACAAGGCCCCTTCCTCCATCGCATGCACCATATGCCCAAACTCGGCAGCGGATGATTGGCGACCAATAAAGCGTCTACCCTTCAACACTAAACCCATGCCGATCCCTGAACCTAATAAAATCGCTGCAAAATCATCTCCAAAGCGCTGTGAGTCTTGCCAATGAAGCGCTTCAGCCGCCATATTGCAATCATTAGCTACCCAAACAGGCACACTGAAAGCCTTATGCAGCATCTCGCCCAAAGGTAAATTCAGTAAGGTAGTCATCGGTGACCAAAGCATAATTTGTCCCCCTGCATCTACGACACCCTGCACGCCTAGGCTTATATAACGTAAGGGGATCGGATTCCCACCTTGCTGACTCATCAAGCGCGTTACTATGCGTAATAAATAATGCTCAAAATCATCCGCAGTGGCTGAACGGGACTCAAAATGATCGTTGGCTTTCGCTAAGACTTGTCCTGAATAATCTTGGAGCCAAGCGGTCAGTTTATTAATGGATAAGACTATGACCACAATGCAACCGATTTCTGGGTTTAGCGATAAGGTCACACGGGGTCGTCCACGACGACTCACGGTTTCTTGGCTTTGGCCAAGCTCAGAACGACTGAGTAGCAGTCCATCCGTGATCAGAGTAGACGTAATAGTTGAGACCGTGGCAGGTGACAAGCCGGTGTACTCTACAATTTCAGTGCGGGAGACACAGCCATGCCGTCTCAGCACCTGAATAATTGAACGTGTGTTTTGGCGTCTTACATCATCCGTACGGACTAATGCAGGCATTAACCGCCCTCCATAAATATGCTTGACTGACAAACTAAATACGGTCAGTAGCCTAATAAATTCATTTAAAAAGTATATTGACACAGGTTTTTTTTTGCGTCACTATTTTTTTCGAGACTTAAAATAAAGTAGTCACCACTCAAACCAAGCATTACCTTAATATATCTCTTTGGAGGAGATCACATGAAAAAGTCTGTTATTTTAGTAGCTAGTGCCATGGTACTAGCAGGTTTAGCTGCCCCAAGCTTCGCTAAAGACAAAATCATCGGTGTGTCTTGGTCAAACTTCCAAGAAGAACGGTGGAAAACTGATGAAGCGGCCATGAAAGCAGCGATTGAAGCGGCGGGCGACAAATATGTGTCTGCTGACGCACAAGGTTCAGCTTCTAAACAACTCACTGACGTTGAAAGCTTGATTGCACAAAAAGCAAATGCACTGATTATTCTAGCGCAAGATGCGAGTGCCATTGGGCCAGCCGTTGAAAAAGCTGCCGCTGAAGGCATTCCAGTCATTGGTTATGACCGTTTGATTGAAAACAAGGATGCTTTCTACATCACTTTCGACAACAAAGAAGTCGGTCGCTTACAAGCTAAAGCCGTATTTGCTGCTAAACCTGAAGGTAACTATGCCTTTATTAAAGGTTCTTCTGCTGACCCCAATGCTGACTTCTTATTCTCTGGTCAAATGGAGGTACTGAAAGAAGCGATTGATGGCGGTAAAGTTAAAAATGTCGGCGAAGCCTACACCGACGGTTGGAAGCCAGAAAATGCTCAAAAGAATATGGAGCAAATTCTAACCGCTAACAACAATAAAGTGGATGCAGTAGTGGCTTCTAATGATGGTACGGCGGGCGGTGCTGTCGCGGCTTTAGCCGCTCAAGGTTTAGCAGGTTCTGTACCAGTTTCAGGCCAAGATGGTGATCATGCTGCTTTAAATCGTATTGCTTTAGGTACACAGACTGTTTCCGTTTGGAAAGACTCACGTGAACTGGGCAAAAATGCCGCCGAGATCGCTGCTATGTTAGCCGATGGCAAGAAAATGACTGAAGTGCCTAATGTGGTGAAATGGGCAGATGGTCCAAACAAAGTTGAAATGAGCGCTATTTTCTTAAAACCGGTTGCAATCACCAAAGATAATCTGAATGTGGTCATTGATGCAGGTTGGGTGAAGAAAGACGTAGTGTGCCAAGGTGTGAAAGGCGATTTGGCAGCTTGTAAATAAGAACAGCATCGAGCTTAATTAAGTGATGTATACCCTCTTCTTCTACAGAAGAGGGTTTTAAGGATGATGCTATGAGTACCACTATTGCTCCCGATAAAGCTCGTGCAAGTGAGCTAGGTCCCGTTGCCAAATTTTTCAAAGCCACAGAACTCGACACCCGTATGCTGGGTATGGTTGGGGCTATGTTGATCATTTGGTTTGTCTTTAATATTTTATCGAATGGATTGTTTTTAACTCCACGGAATTTATGGAATCTATCTGTGCAAACTGCCTCTGTTGCAGTGATGGCTACAGGTATGGTGTTAATTATTGTTACTCGACATATTGATCTATCTGTTGGCTCGATTCTAGGCTTTGTAGGCATGATTATGGCGGTGACTCAAGTCGAGCTGCTACCTAAACTAGTCGGCTTAGAAAATCCAGTGACTTGGTTTATTGCCTTAAGTGTTGGGATTTTAATTGGTGCGGCGATTGGTGCTTTCCACGGTTATATCATTGCCTACCTAGGCGTACCCGCTTTTATTGTCACCCTAGGTGGTTTGTTAGTCTGGCGGGGTGCTGCATGGTGGGTAACCTCTGGACGTACAGTTGCACCCATGGATGAAACCTTCCGCTTAATGGGCGGTGGCCCGTTCGGCTCGATTGGTGCGACCGCTAGCTGGATCATAGGCTTGGTACTTTGTATTGGAATTATAGCTGCGATTATTAATACCCGCCGCCAACGCTTACGCTTTAACTTCCCTTTACGGCCGATGTGGGCAGAAATTTTCCTAGCCGTTTTAGGTTGTGCGATTACTTTAGGGATTATCGCCATTTTCAATGCTTATCCTTGGCCTGCCAAAATTGCTGCCGATTACGCACAAGCTAATAATATTGCCGTCCCCGAAGGGGGTTTATTTATCGCCCACGGCATAGCCATACCGGTGATTATTGCTTTGGTAGTCGCCTTAGTGATGACCTTTATTTCTAATCGTACTAGCTTTGGTCGTTATGTTTACGCCATTGGTGGTAACCCTGAAGCTGCAGAATTAGCTGGTATTAATACCCGTTGGATTACTATGAAAATCTTCATTCTAATGGGGATTTTATGTGCAATTGCTGCTGCAATTTCCACCGCACGCTTGAATGCAGCGACCAATGCGCTAGGGACTTTAGATGAGCTCTTAGTCATTGCTGCTGCGGTTATTGGCGGAACCTCTTTAGCAGGTGGCTCAGGTACGATTATTGGCGCGATGCTCGGTGCTCTGCTGATGCAATCTTTACAATCGGGGATGATTTTGTTGGGCGTGGATACCCCCTTGCAAAACATTGTGGTCGGGATTGTACTAGTCATTGCGGTTTGGGTTGACACTCTCTATCGCAAGCGTACGGCTTAAAACCGGAGTAAACAGAATGACTGAAGCAAAAACACCTCTGGTTGAAATGCGTGATGTTTCCATCTCGTTTGGAGGGATTCATGCCGTCGATCATGCCTCGGCTGATTTATATGCAGGCGAAGTGGTAGCACTGTTAGGCCATAATGGTGCGGGTAAATCAACCTTTATTAAGATTCTTTCCGGCGCTTACAAACGTGATGGTGGGCAAATCTTTATTAATGGCACGGAAGCAAGCATTAATAATCCACGCGACGCTAAAGCTTACGGAATTGAAACCATCTATCAGACCCTAGCCTTAGCCGATAATGTTGACACAGCGGCTAATCTCTATCTTGGACGAGAGTTAAAAACCAGTTGGGGAACTTTAGACGATGTAGCGATGGAAGCTGAAGCCCGCAAAGTGATGGGGCGTTTAAATCCACGCTTCCAACGCTTTAAAGAGCCCGTGAAGGCTTTGTCCGGTGGTCAGCGGCAATCGGTCGCGATTGCGCGTGCGATTCTATTCAATGCACGTATTCTGATTATGGATGAACCTACTGCTGCCCTAGGTCCACAAGAAACCGCTCAAGTTGGCGAACTGATTAAACAACTGAAAGCGGATGGAATTGGCATTTTCTTGATTAGTCATGATATCCACGATGTATTTGACTTAGCGGATCGAGTAACGGTGATGAAAAATGGCCAAGTTGTTGGTACTGCACATGTCAATGATGTCACTAAAGATGAAGTCCTTGGCATGATTATTTTAGGCAAATGCCCACCCGGAGCCATCCCAGGGCCCTGGAGCTACGTATTAGCTTAACAGCGCTTCTCCTTTACTCCCTAGCCACACTCGTATTAGCTAGGGAGTTTTTTTAATAAGTTCACCTATAAGCCTTAGTTTAACCCCCTACTAGTAATTAATTACTTGCACTTTTTGGCCGGCATTTACACAATAATCTTGTCTTTTTTATTCAATTAGGCTGTTTATTCTCATGAAAAAATCCTCTTAATAGCTGCATGCCTGCCGCTATCTGCTGTCGCGGCGGAGTTCGATACGGTTTATTTTTACTCATCCAACCCTGCTGCTAACTCGGTAGCTG
>AATN01000309.1_pt1 | contig 10591 bp, 8 predicted proteins | sample 270648 | NCBI WGS metagenome assembly AATN01 (sample SAMN02954269, study PRJNA17659) | bioreactor sludge metagenome | biome: terrestrial; feature: bioreactor; material: sludge; isolation source: Enhanced Biological Phosphorus Removal (EBPR) bioreactor sludge | place: Australia: Brisbane, Queensland
GAAGTACAATGGTTGGATTATGACGAGCCGTTTGGCAGTAATACACCAGTCAAACTTTGGAGTGAGGCGATTGATCCGAACTTACGCCTACAAGTGCTACCGCGTGCTTGCACAACTAGCCCAGCAGGCTAAATAAAAATTTGGAGGAGGACAAGATGGAGCCAACTACACCTTTATGGGCACCTAGCCCTGAGCGCATGGATGCTGCTTTAATCGATGATTTCATTCAGTTCGCGCAAGATCGTAGCGGACGCAGTTTAAAAAACTATCCAGAACTTTATCAATGGTCAATTGATAACAGCGAAATGTTCTGGTCAGCGGTTTGGGATTTCTCCAATATTATTGGCGAGAAGGGCTTACGCATTTTAGTCGATGGGGATGATATTGAGCGTGCCCAATGGTTTCCGGATGCCCAATTAAATTTTGCAGAAAACCTGCTGCGTGAGCCTGCAACGGGTAAAGATACTGTTGTCATAGAATTTAAAGCAGAAGACCAAGTACGTTCCAATCTGACTTATGGACAACTCTATGATCAAGTTTCACGGGTTGCCAATTGGTTAAGCTCACAGGGTGTCGTGAAAGGGGATCGCGTCGCAGGCTATCTGCCGAATATGCCGGAAGCGATAGTTGCTATGCTCGCGGCCACTAGTTTAGGCGCAATTTGGACTTCAACCTCGCCTGATTTTGGTGAGGATAGCGTGATTGAGCGCTTTGGACAAACTACACCCAAAGTCCTGTTTGCCACGGATGGCTATTTCTATAATGGCAAGCGCATTGATATTCGCGCGAAGGTCGAGGTAGTTAAACAAGCCTTGCCAAGTTTAGTTCAAACTGTGGTGATTCCCTTATTAGGCTCCAGCCCTGAGTTACCAGGTTTAGCTTGGGGGAATGTGTTGGAAACTAATCCGTCTGCAGAAATCAATTTTGTCCGTTGCGGCTTTAATGATCCGCTTTATGTGCTGTATTCCTCAGGCACAACCGGCAAACCAAAATGCATCACGCATAAAATCGGTGGTGTGCTCCTCCAGCATCTGAAAGAACATCAATTACAAAGTGATGTACGCCCCGGCGATAAAGTTTTCTATTTCACCACTTGCGGTTGGATGATGTGGAATTGGCTCGCGAGTGGCTTGGCTTCACAGGCCACCGTTGTACTTTATGATGGCTCACCGTTTTATCCGAATGGCAATGTGCTTTGGGATTACGCGCAAGAAGTGGGGGTAACTTTGTTTGGTACTTCCGCCAAATATTTAGAGGCACTTAGCAAAGCAGGTTTGGAGCCGATTAAGACCCATGATCTGTCCACCTTGCGCACTTTGTGCTCCACAGGCTCCGTGTTGGCGCCAGAAAGCTTTGATTATGTCTACCGTTCAATTAAGCAGGACGTATGCTTATCCTCGATTTCAGGTGGGACAGATATTGTTTCTTGTTTTGTCTTAGGTTGCCCCATTCTGCCGGTGTATCGTGGCGAGACACAGTGTCGTGGTTTAGGGATGGCGGTTGCTGTTTTCAATGATGAAGGTCAGTCAGTAGTGGGTGAGAAGGGCGAATTAGTTTGTACGAAGACCTTTCCAAGCCAGCCCGCTTTCTTTTGGGGTGATGAAGGCGGGCAAAAATACCATGATGCTTATTTTGCACGTTTCCCGAATGTTTGGCATCACGGTGATTATGTGGAGTTTACCGAGCATGGTGGGGTGATTATCTTTGGGCGCTCGGATGCTACTTTAAATCCGGGGGGCGTGCGCATTGGTACGGCAGAAATTTATCGTCATGTCGAACAACTGGAAGAGGTGCTTGAAAGTATCGCGATTGGCCAAGATTGGGATAATGATGTGCGGGTAGTCTTATTCGTCGTGCTGCGTGAAGGTTACCACTTAGATGAGGCGTTGAAAAAGAAAATCCGTGACACGATTCGCACTCAATGTACTCCACGCCATGTACCGGCAAAAATTATTCAAGTGACTGCCATCCCACGCACTAAATCCGGCAAGATTGTGGAATTAGCCGTCCGGGAAGTGGTGCATCATCGTCCGGTGAAAAATACGCATGCTTTAGCGAATCCAGATGCTTTGGAGTTGTACCGGGATTTGGCGGAGTTGCAGGTTTAGGCTAAAAAATATAAAAGAGCCAGTTAGGTAGCCCATTCTAACTGGTCTTATTTCAGCTTCTACCAACAGCGACTTTGAAGTTTCTTTAACACATGTAGTTTAAGCTAGCTATACCGGACTGCCCATCCCGCAAATTGGCTACAAGTCTTTGAAGTTCTAAGTATACCCATCACTTAGTTAAGGTATTGCGATGTCTTAACTTGAGTGCTACGGATATTTCTTCCTAAATGACTTACAATAAGCACCTTAATTTCTGACTCAAGTCTGATTCATGTTACGCATCACTGAACTGCGCTTACCTTTAGAACATAGCCCTGAAGCTTTACCTGCTGCGATCTTAGAAAAACTTGCGCTTGCAGCAGTAGATTTAGTGAGCTTCACCATCTTCAAGCGGGGCTACGATGCGCGCAAACGCGATGCCATTATTTTGGTATATACCTTGGATGTTGAGGTTGCCAATGAAGCTGAGATCTTGAAGCGCTTTGCAAAAGATCCGCATGTTTCAGGCAGTCCGGATACGAGTTATCACTTTGTGGCTCAAGCACCTAAAACACTTCCACATCGACCGTTGATTATTGGTTTTGGCCCCTGTGGAATGATGGCTGGACTAGTACTTGCACAAATGGGCTTTCAGCCGATTATTTTAGAGCGCGGGAAAAAGGTTCGGGAGCGTACTAAAGATACTTGGGGGTTATGGCGTAAAGGTGTGCTTAATCCAGAGTCGAATGTGCAATTTGGCGAAGGGGGCGCAGGGACTTTTTCCGATGGCAAGCTGTATAGCCAAATCAAAGACCCCAAGCATTATGGGCGTAAAGTTTTAACCGAGTTTGTGAAAGCGGGTGCACCTGAAGAAATTCTCTATGTGAGTAAACCCCATATTGGGACGTTTCGCTTAGTAAAAATGGTGGAAAACATTCGCGCCCAAATTGAAGCTTTAGGTGGAGAAATTCGCTTTCATCAGCAGGTGACCGATGTATTGATTGAAAACGGGCAGATGCGTGGCGTGATCCTCGCAAATGGTGAGGCGTTACATAGTGATCATGTGATTTTAGCCCTAGGACATAGTGCGCGTGATACCTTTAAAATGCTGTTTGAGCGTGACGTTTTTATGGAGGCGAAACCTTTCTCCATAGGCTTTCGCATTGAGCATCCGCAAAGCTTAATCGACCAAGCACGTTTTGGAAAACAGGCTGGCAATAAATTATTAGGTGCTGCAGATTATAAACTCGTATACCACGCCAAAAATGGCCGTTCAGTGTATAGCTTTTGTATGTGCCCGGGGGGGCAAGTCGTTGCCGCGACCTCAGAGGAAAAACGTGTTGTCACGAATGGTATGAGCCAATATTCACGGGCAGAGCGTAATGCCAATGCCGGGATTGTGGTGGGCATTGCGCCTGAGGATTATCCGGGTAATGTGTTGGCAGGTTTAGATTTTCAGCGGAAATGGGAGTCACGCGCTTTTGAATTAGGGGGTGAGTCTTATCAGGCGCCCGCACAATTAGTCGGCGATTTCCTGAAAAATTTACCTTCTAAACAATTAGGGGAAGTCGAACCGTCTTATCAACCGGGCGTGCAGTTGACGAATTTAGCCACGAGTTTGCCTGATTATGCGATCCATGCAATTCGTGAGGCTTTACCTGCTTTTGAGAAGCAGATCAAAGGTTTTTCTCGGTATGATGCTGTGCTCACTGGCGTAGAAACACGCACTTCTTCACCGATTCGGATTACACGTGGACTGGATTTCCAAAGCCTAAATATCAAAGGTTTATATCCTGCGGGTGAAGGGGCAGGCTATGCAGGCGGAATTTTATCGGCAGGTGTCGATGGGATTAGAATCGCTGAGGCGGTGGCCTTGAGTTTGATGAAGTCTCAAGCAAACCCTCAATGCTAAAGTTGATTACTAAAATTTAATTACTTCCCAGCCATTGGGTTGAATTTTTCCATCCGAAAGTAGTATTTTTTGCTTGGCAGGTAGCTCCGTGTAACGAGCTAAACTTTCTGCAGTCATACTGCCGAAGGAGGTACGAAAAATCACTGTTTTTGATTTTAAGTCTGCCAGATTACCTAGCATGGCTTTGTCAGTGCCAATCAGTAAATTTTTGTAGCGAGCTTGGGTTTCATAATTTTCAATCCAGTCTTGCATCGCAGGGAATTTGGGTTTCATTGCATAAGAAGTATCAGCCACGATTAAGACCGTCTCGCGATGCTGGTTTTGGTAAACATGAGCACCTGCCCAAGCTGCCGCTTGAATGAGAATGAATAAGGTAAAGACTTTGATAAACTTCATTTAAGCTGCTCACATTTCTGCGTTGAGTAAGTTACCGATGCGATAGGAGGCATTACCTGTAGTGGATTCAATATAAGCTCCCTCTGCTAAGCCGGATAGCGATTTCAAGTGCTCAGACTTGAGTTCATAAGCAATCGTGTGGATAGGAATACCAGCGGCCTCTAATAAACCTTGGACACTATTAAAGTCAAAACCTACGTTGGTTTCGCCATCCGATAACAAGAAAATAACTTTCTTGTATTCAGGGTGCTGCTTGCCAAACTGCTCTAATTGATCGACTGCTACGAGCACGGCATTATTGGTCGCGGTTTTTCCACCCGTTACTAAACTCTCTACTGCACCGGTAAACAAGGCTTTTTGCTGCACGTTAAATGGGCGAATTTCTAAGTCGACATTTACAGAGTCACTATAGGTAATCAAACCAATCGCATTGCCAGAGCTGATTAAATCTGAAGATTCGACCAAGGCCTTTTTCAGATTTTTAATCCGTTCCCCTTCTTCCATCGAGCCAGAAACATCCGCAATAAACACGGCTGCAATCGGTTTACCACCGGATTTTTTCTGTTTCCACAGCTTTTGTGCCTGACCAATCACCGTGCCATCTTTAATGCTGTACGCATCTTGATAGTCCGCTAATTGCCCGAAGCCAAAATTATTCACTGTAGTTTGTTGCTGCTCAATAAATTTAGCAAACTGCTGTAAGACTTCACGCTCAGCAGGGTCGGCCTCGCTGGTTGCATAGAGGGGGCTATCGTGACGTACCCCAAAGGGGACAAATTGATAGTCATTCATGCCAGTGACATTCACCCAGGATTGATGTTCCATGACTAAAGCATCGAGCACACCACTACCCACTGCTGCATCCCGCATTTGCAAAGTATTTTGGGCAACGAAGGGCACGCCGGCTTGGAAGGCTTCAAAAGCGCTGGCTACATCCGGTGAAAGCATCTGACTTTCATCACCTTGGGCAAAAGCGTTGAGTACATTTAACAGGAAGTTTAAGCCAGTGCTCGATTGATAAGGGTTGGTATAGCCCATTGCAAAAGAGCCGTTGCTGACATTCGTTAATAGCTTGGCGATGTCTAGTTTGCCATTGCTAGTAATTTGATCAATTTTATCTTTTTTGACGACAATGCCTGCAATATTCGGGGCGGTTTTTGCGGCTATAGTATCCACCTTAACCCCATTAGCACCTAATAACATCCCCCACAGATAATTACTGGGGGTATAAGCTTCAGGTACATAGCGGTTCGCCATCATGTATTGTGCGCCTAAGCCTGAGTCCATTTTGCGAATCGCAACTTGGGCAATTTTACCGTTGCTAAGCGTATGATTTTGCTGGTTAAAGGTTTTAGCTAGTTCTAGATAAAAGCCATCACGTCCTTGACCGGCTTTTTCTGGAGAAGTAAAAATCTCAGCCACTTCTACTCGGTCGCTATCTTGAGCGTCTAAAGTGATCGGATATTCTTTTAAGTCAGGGAGTAAAGATAATAAGTTGGTCTGGGTTAGCTGAATATTAGCGCGTACCGTGTTCTCATTATAAGTTGGGCGCACCTGATCCTTGACCAGCTTAGCGATTTCTTGAGTGGCTTGTTCAGATGAAGGCTTGGTACTACCACCTAAACTCGCAACTGGATTGGAGTCACCGCAGGCGACTAAGAGCACAGCACTCAAGCTAACAGCAAACAAGGGGGCTAGTCTTTTCATCATTTTTTACCTGATCCATTGGCAATCTCAGCCAGTGCTAATAGGCGAGCTAGGGTATCAGTACGCTCAAACTCGCTAATCGATTGCATATTAGCTACTTCGACTGCAGTTTCGGTCAAAGCAGAAAAAAGTTGTTTATTTTCATCTAAGAGCGCGCGAATCCGCTCAGATTGTTCTAGATAGCGACTATCTTTTTGGTCACCACCTGCTTGCAGATTGTTTTGGATACTAGACATACTATGCCCAAGGGTCACCATGTCGGCTAAATTCTGAATCGCTTGATTTTGTACCGTACGTGCAGCACTTAAATAAGTCAGAGGGCTGGCTTGTTTTCCAAAGAAGCGTGATTTCACCACCGCATGATAATCATCAATCATATCAGTGAGTGAGTTGGCTTGGCGTACAGCTTCTTTTAAGCCTAAGGCTTCTAAATCTTGAGTCACACCCTGTAAGCGCTGCATTAAATCAGTGTGCTGTTGGTTCTCACGATTTTTGAGCCATTCATCGTCATCGGCGGCTGAATAGCCGAGTAAACGATAAAGTAGGGGAACGCTTAAGGTAGCCAGTACAGCCGCAACCAGATATACAGCATTAAAGACTAAACTGCCTTGAAACCACCAGATAAATAATCCGATGAGGATCAAAGCAAGGATAGCGGCAATCAGGGTGTAATATTTTATCATGCTCAAAGTGTCTCACGGAACGGCTAGGCTGTCATCTAAGCCACCGATAGGCGTCAGCTTATTAATGGCCTAAATAATTAGAGTATATGAGTTTTCTGCTGAGCGGACATTTTTCTTGATATAAACAAGCAGCCTAAGCTAGCTGCAATATAGCTTTAGAGCCGGCTCTTAGTGTGTTTGCTTGAATTGAGTATCTTTTCGAGTAGGCTATATGAAAATTTCAATTATCTGAGGTTTGTATGGAGCAACAAGCAAGCTTTTCTCACCAGCATATTGCGATGGCCTTAAAGTATGGTGGTATCAGTTTTATCGCAGGCTCAGTCAGTCATGGGGTATTTTCAGGGCAGCGTTCGCTGATCACGGCTGGCCTTGGCCTTATCGCTTTTATACTAGGCATATGGCTAGAGAATAAAGATAAAGGCGAGCAGGGTGCGGCCCTGATTAAATCTTTAGCTATTAGTACCTTATTAGCCTTAAGTTTGGGTTTATTTACCGGTAGCTTGCAGCATTTCCCTGATTCACCGAGCCGTAGTTTATGGGCAGTACCTTTGGGCTTTGCGGTGTCGATTCTTGCTTTAGTCTGGGTGTCACAACAAACTTGGACTAAAACCATCCGCCGTTATACCTTGGCTTCGTTCGCAACGGTTATGATCGGGACGGTAGTGGCTTATCAATATTATAGTGCTCATCCAGTCACTGCGCACGATCACGGCGCTGAACACTCTGATGTGCAAGCGAACCTAGCTCATGATCATGCCGTAGCGGGGCATAATCATCAGGCTGAAACAGCGATTGGCCTACCGGGGAAGACAACGGAGGTTGAGCGTACAGTGGTGGTAGATATGGCGGACACCATGCGTTTTAGCCCAGAAAGTCTAAGGGTGAAGCAAGGTGAAACGGTGCGTCTGGTAGTACGCAATCAGGGCAAGTTACGCCATGAATTGACCTTAGGGACGATTTCTGATCTTAAAGAGCATGCAGCTTTAATGCTGAAGCATCCAAACATGCAGCATACTGATCCTAATATGGTGCAAGTAGAGCCGGGTGAAGTGAAAGAGGTGGTTTGGAAGTTTAGTAAAGCGGGGGAAGTCGATTTCGCTTGTCTACAACCTGGGCATTTTGAAGCAGGTATGAAAGGTTTAGTACAAGTAATACAGTAATTTAGTACTTTTTGCTAGGGTCAAGTTAAGGCTTGACCCAAATCAACAGTTTCCTGCTGACCTCGATTTATGATGTTCGATTATTATTAAGTTTTTAGGAGCTGCTACCGTGAGCACCACGACAAGTCCACTGGAGAATTTTTCCGGTTGCCATGATGGAATTCTCAAACATATACAACAATTAGACCAACTGGCTAGCTTAGTCGAGCAAGATAGTTCCAATTCGCAGGTAAAAGCCTTAGCTACTGAGCTAGAAGATTTCTATCACAAAGTGATCATCAATCATCACCAAGAAGAGGAACAGGAGCTATTTACGGCAGTGCGCACTGCTTTGCACCCCGATCCCATCGATTTAGCGGATGCGAAATTACATATTGAGCGCTTAACCAAAGAACACCGCCAAATTGAAGCATGGTGGCGAGAAATCGAGCCTGCTCTTAAAAAACTGGCTAAGGGTAAAGCAGCGAATTTAGATAAAGTCATTGTTGAGCAAATTGTCACTCACTATGCAGCCCATGCTTTGTTTGAAGAAGCTGTCTTTTTGCCTTTAAGCGCCCGTTTATTAGATAAAAATGGCCTGTCTGCCTTGGGTTTGTCTTTACATATTCGTCATCAAGAGCATTTTATACCAGCTTATATTTAAGCTGGTTAATGCTGTCGTTTAGGCTTGGGATTCAGCCTTAAAGCTGGATTCCCTCCGTCAAATAGCATAACCTTGTGCACCACACAAATACAGTCACTGCACCCAGTAAGCCAGACTGATTATCCGACGGAGGACATTATGACTATCATCAAGCAAGCTGACGTAATTGCCAGTGTAGCCGATGCGCTGCAATATATTTCTTACTATCACCCGAAAGATTTTGTCGATGCCATGTATGCCGCTTGGCAACGTGAAGAGTCTCCTGCTGCGAAGGATGCGATTACCCAGATTTTGGTGAATTCCCGCATGTGTGCTGAAGGTAAACGCCCGATTTGCCAAGATACGGGCATTGTCACGGTGTTTGTGAAAGTCGGGATGAAGGTACAATGGGAGGGTGATATGAGTGTCACCGATATGATTAACGAAGGCGTGCGCCAAGCCTATCTCTGGCCAGATAATGTGCTGCGTGCCTCGATTCTGTCTGATCCCGCCGGTGCGCGTAAGAATACTAAAGACAATACTCCAGCCGTGATTCACTATGAAATTGTTCCCGGCGATACCGTATCGATTGATGTGGCGGCTAAAGGTGGTGGCTCTGAAAATAAATCGAAAATGGTGATGCTCAACCCTTCAGATAGCATTGTCGATTGGGTCTTGAAAACGGTACCTACGATGGGTGCTGGTTGGTGTCCGCCCGGTATGCTTGGAATTGGTATCGGTGGTACGGCTGAAAAAGCAGCGCTGATGGCAAAAGAAGTGTTGATGGAACCGATTGATATTCAAGAACTGATTGCTCGTGGTCCGAAAAATCGGGTTGAGGAATTACGCATCGAGTTGTATCACAAGGTGAATGAGTTAGGTCTAGGCGCCCAAGGCTTAGGTGGCTTAACGACGGTGTTGGATGTGAAAATTATGGATTATCCAACCCATGCCGCTTCTTTGCCGGTTTGTATGATTCCAAACTGTGCAGCAACTCGCCATGCACATTTCACCTTAGATGGTTCAGGCCCGGCTTTCCAAACTCCACCGAGTTTAGAGGATTGGCCAGAAATGACTTATGTCGCGGGGGAAAGCTCCCGCCGAGTGAATTTAGATACTGTTACGCCAGACGAGGTGAAAACTTGGAAGCCGGGTGAAGTCTTATTACTTTCCGGCAAAATGTTGACCGGGCGTGATGCCGCGCATAAGCGTATGGTTGATATGCTGAATAAGGGTGAAAAGCTGCCAGTCGATCTGAAAGGGCGCTTTATTTACTACGTAGGCCCTGTTGATCCGGTGCGTGATGAAGTCGTCGGGCCTGCCGGTCCAACAACAGCTACGCGCATGGATAAGTTCACGCGGCAGATTCTGCAGGAAACCGGCTTATTAGGCATGATCGGTAAATCTGAGCGTGGCCCCGTTGCGATTGATGCCATTAAAGAGTTCAGTGCGGTGTATTTAATGGCTGTTGGTGGTGCTGCTTATTTAGTTTCCAAGGCGATTACAGGGTCAAAAACACTCGCTTTCCCTGAATTAGGTATGGAAGCGATTTATGAGTTTGAAGTTAAAGATATGCCCGTCACTGTAGCGGTAGATAGCCAAGGTGAGTCGGTACATACCACAGGCCCTGCTAAATGGCATCATATTATTGAGCAGAAAATCGCCGCCCATACGTTAAAAAGCTGAACATTGCTAGAAAATTTGATAGGCTAAGTCCATGTTTCATCCCTTGCTCCTTTTAGTTGGGCAAGGGATATTTTTTGAGGAAAAGCCTTGAGCAATTCACGTATCTACCGTATTTCTTTTGCTAACCATAATAAGATTTACGAAGTTTTCGCTAAGCAAGTCTATGAATCTGATTTATATGGTTTTATTGCTATTGAAGAACTGGTTTTTGGTTCACAAAGCGAATTAGTTATCGATCCTGCCGAAGAGCGCCTCAAGTCTGAATTCGCGGCGGTGAATCGTACCTTCATTCCATTGCACGCGATTATTCGCATTGATGAGGTTGAAAAACCTGGGGT
>AATN01000310.1_pt1 | contig 10582 bp, 8 predicted proteins | sample 270648 | NCBI WGS metagenome assembly AATN01 (sample SAMN02954269, study PRJNA17659) | bioreactor sludge metagenome | biome: terrestrial; feature: bioreactor; material: sludge; isolation source: Enhanced Biological Phosphorus Removal (EBPR) bioreactor sludge | place: Australia: Brisbane, Queensland
GATAGGGAAGAACCGCCGACTGGGTGAAAAAATAGTCGGGAACCGGCCCTCGCGGCTCATCGTCGTCGACCTTGGGCTCCCTGACCGCAATGTCGTCGGGCACCTGGCCAGGCCGCGTCAGCGAGATCAGGCTGGCGCAGCCACGCCCGAGGTTCTGCCAGTCCTCGACCATTTCCAGTCGGGCCAGTGCCGAGGTCGGCAACACCTTGCCGTCATCGGGAACGGTGAAGCCGCCGGCCGCCAGATACTCGACCAGTTCTTCCAGGCCGGGATTGTGGCCGACCAACATTACCCGATGGACGTTCTTCGGGCACTCGGCCAGTGCCGCCAGCAGATCCTCGACCGGCGCCGCGTAGAGGCGCTCGTCCCAGCGCACTTTGTTCAACGACAGTCCCATCGTTTTGCAGGCCGCCACCGTGGTCGCCCGCGCACGCTCCGCCGGCGAACTGAGAACGGCGTCGGGGAGCAACTTCTCGTGCTTGATCCACGCCCCCATCTTGCGGCTACCCACCTCACCACGACTGACCAGTGGGCGATGAAAATCTTCGTGACCGGTAGTCCAATCCGACTTCCCGTGCCGCAATACCAGCAATGTCTTGCCCTTCATGTCCAAACTCCTTCTCCCCGTTGGTACACACTCGCCACGGCAACGGCCGCGCACCGATGGTCTACGGCCGCTTCTGGCGGCGACCCGTATGATAACGGATAAGGCGGCGTCGCCAGCACCGCCGGCTAGGCGCTACCTCCGCGCAGCGCTTCGAGCGGCGCGGCCTGCAACAAGCGTGCGGCGGCAAACCACCCTGCTCCGGTGACCAGCAAGGCACCACAGAGAATCGCCGCCGGCGGCAGCCATGGATCGATCGCCACCTCGAAACGGAATACCTGGCGCGCCAAAAACTGGCCGACGGCGATCGCGCCCAGCGAGGCGATCAGCCCCGAGAGCGCACCGATGGCCGCGAACTCGGCCAGCAGCGCGCGCCGCAACTGCTCGCGACGGGCGCCCAGGGCGCGCATCACCGCCAGTTCGTAGCGGCGCTCCTCGGCCGCCGAAGCCAATGCGGCATAGAGAACGATGACGCCGGCAGCCAGCGTGAACAGGAAAATGAACTGCACCGCGCGTGCCACCTGATCCATGATCGACTGCAACTGACGCAGGATCGCCGCGACATCGATGACCGTCAGATTGGGGAACTCGCCAATCAGGCGATTGACGAAATCCGCTTCCTCGGGAGCCAAGTAGAAGCTCGTGATCCAGCTGGCCGGGTAGCCATCGAGAACCACGGGCGGCGTCAGGACGAAGAAGTTGGCGCGCATGGTATCCCAATTGACTTTGCGTAGACCGACCACACGCAAGCGGATCGCCTCGCCAGCAACGACGAACTCGATTCGGTCGCCGACTCCCAGGCCAAGCGTCTTGGCCAGACCGTCCTCGACGGAAGCTGCCCCGCCATCGCCATCGCCCGCGAGATCGGCGCTCGAGAACCAGCGTCCCGCACTCAGCCGGTTGCCCTCGGGTAGACCGGCGCGCATCGACAGATTGAACTCGCGATCGATCAGCCGCTGCGCCCTGTCGTCGCTGTAGCTGGCGGCACTGACCTCGACGCCGTTGATGCGGGTCAGGCGCCCACGCACCATCGGTGCCAGTTCCGGCGACAGGCCCTGCGCCGTCAGTGCCGCACGCACCGGAGCCACCTGCTCCGGCTGGATGTTGATGACGAAGCGGTTCGGTGCTTCCGGCGGAACGGCGCGCCGCCAGGCATCGAGCAGGTCGCCGCGGATCGCGGTGAGCAGCAACAGGGCCATCAGACCGAGGGACAGCGCGACAATCTGGACGACGCTGGCGCTCGCCCGTCGCTCGAGACTGGCCAGGCCATAGCGCCAGCCGATCCCGGCCTGTCCGCCGTTGCCCGAGCGGCCGCCGCCGCGCGCCGCGGCAGCGAGCCTGACGGCCAGACGCGCGATCCCGGCAAACACGAGTAGCGCAACGCTGAAACCACCGACCACCCAGGCGCCGAGTTCGACCTCGCCGGCCACCCAGAACATCAGGCCGGCGAGTGCCAGGAAGCCGATCACATAGCCGCCCAGCAGAGCGCCGCGCGGACTGCCCAGCTCGCGGCGCAGAACGCGCAGCGTCGATACCTTCTTGAGCTGCAGCAGGGGCGGCACGGCAAAACCGAAGAGCAGCACCAGACCGACGACGACGCCCTGCACCGCCGGCAACAGGCCCGGTGACGGCAACGGCGTCGCCAGCAACTGCGCCAGCCAGGCGTACAAGGCAAAATGCGCGAGGTAGCCGAGCCCGCAGCCGAGCGCCGCCGCCAACACACCCAGAACGGCGAACTGTCCCAGATATAGGCGCAGCAGCAGGCCCTGCGTCGCGCCGAGACAACGCATCACGGCGCACGGGTCGAGGTGGCGCTGGACGTAGCGCCGCGCCGCCAGCGCCACGGCCACGGCGGCCAGGACGACGGTCAGCAGCGCCGACAGACCGAGGAACTTCTGCGCCCGTTCGAGCGCGACACGGATCTCCGGCCGGCCGTTCTGCGGGTCCTCGATCCGTTCGCCGCGCGCCAGGCGCGGCTCGATCTCACGCTGGAAGCGCTGCACGACTTGCTGGTCGCCGGCCAGCAGCAGGCGGTAGCCGACCCGGCTACCCACCTGCAGCAGGCCGGTCGCCGGCAAATCGTCGAGGTTCATCAGCAGGCGTGGGGCGACGCTGAAGAAATTGATGCCGCGATCAGGCTCGAGCGTCAGCACCGCAGCGACGCGCAGCGGGGCCCGCCCGACGACGACCGGATCGCCGACGCGTGCCGCCAGCGCCGAGGCCAGACGCTCGTCGATCCAGATCGTGCCGGCAGCCGGCACACCGCGCGCCGGAGCGTCGGCCACATTCAGCGCCGGAGCCGTGCGCAGTGTCCCGCGCAGCGGATAACCGGTCTCCACCGCCTTGATCTCGGCCAATTGCGCGCGCAGGTCGTCGCCTGCAGCGCGCGTCACCATGCTCGGGAAGGTCCTCGTCTCGACCACCTGCAGCCCGCGCGCGCGCGCATCGGCGGCCAGTTCCGCCGGCCACGGATGATCCGCCGTCAGCAGCAGGTCGGCACCGAGCAACTGGTGGGACTCACGGTCAAGCGCCTGACGAACACGGTCGGCGAAGAAACCGACCGCCGTCAGCGCCGCCACGGCCACCGCCAGTGCCGCCGCCAGCAGCCGCAGCTCACCGCCACGGGCATCGCGACGCAGCATGCGTGCGGAGAAGAACAACAGTTGCAGGTTCGGCATAGCGCGCCTCTTCGAGTGTGTCCGACTACATGGTCATGCAGAAATGCTAGACTTCAGCGTAGTACGACCAAGGGAGTGAAATATCGTGCCCGGCATCCGTAGTCAAGCTTGCCTGCTGTTGCTGGCCCTCGGGCTGGGCCTCCCCGTCGCCGCCGACGAGCGGACGTTACGCGTCGCCGTGCTGAGCAAATCGCCGCCAATGTCCTTTGTCGACGCCGCCGGCAAGCTCGCCGGCTTCAACGTACGCGTGGCACATGCCCTGTGCGATGCGATGAGCGTGCGCTGCGAGTTGACGGCGATGCCGCTCGAGCGCGTGGTCGATGCGGTAGCGGCAGGCGAATTCGACTTCGCCGCCGTAAGCCTGCTCGATACGGCGGAACGGCGCTCCCGGATCCTGTTCTCGAAGCCGTATTATCGCTCGAGCAGCATCTGGTTTGCCCGGCCGGGAGTCGAGCCGGGGGCTGCCGGGATTCGCGTCGCCGCCGTCACCGGCAGCGCACAATCGCGCTACGCCCGGGCGCACGGCTGGAACATCGTCAACGTGTCGCATCACGCCGAGTTCCCCGCCTTGCTGACCGAGAGAAAGGCCGACGCCGTGCTGCTGCCGATGGCCAGCGCCCTGACCTTGCGCCAGGAACCATCGATCCAGTCACTGGGCCTGGTGACCACTGTCATCCGGCGACCCGAACTGAGTGGCGAGGTGTGTTTCGGCATCGACCCGCAAAACCCGGAACTGCGCGACCAGATCAACAAGGCCTTCGACAGGATCAAGCGGGATGGCCGGTTCGACCGCCTGAACAGCGAATACCTTCCCTTCCGCCTGCAGTAGCCAATGCCGAGGCCGCACACCGTCCTGTGCTGCACCGCTCGACTGTGCGTAGCGAGTGCCGTCGCGCTCGCTCGGCGGCTCGCCAGGCATCCGCATGGCGGCGATGATCAGCGCAACTGGCGGCAGCGCTTTCCTGTCGCTCTCGACCGAGCATGCAACATCGATCTTTGATCGCGCGCCTGAGCCGGCGCGCATGGCCTGCTGGCAAAGCCTTTGCCCTGGTGGGCGGTGCTTTCGGCTGCACTTTCCTGGCTTTGCTGTTCTGGCTGGCTGTGGACCAGCATCTGGTGCTCGAGGGATCGCAACGCCTGCTCGACCACGCCGTGCCCGCCACCCTCGAACGCTTTCGTCTGGCCCGCAACGTCGAACAACTGCGTCTAGAGGGAGAGCACGTCTTCTCGGGCCGGACGCCCGTCGCCCGCCAGCAGGCCTTGTTCATCGTCAGCCTGCTGGCCAGCCATCCCGCCGTGCTGGCCGATGCACGCGCCGCCGGCCTGGCCGGAGAAGTCGAGCATTTCCTCAGCCGCTCCATGCACGAAGGCATGAGCGAAGCGCGCCACGCCGAATGGGCGATGCTGGCAAGCCGCTTGACGCTGCTCGCCGACGACGTCTCCAGCGAGGGCGTCAACCTGGCCACCGCCGACTTGCACCAGATGTCGGCCACCATGCTGCAAAGCCGGAGCAAACTGCTGCTCGTCATCGCGCTGGTTGCCGTCTTTGTCGGTGGCTTCGTGTTCCTCATCCACCGCCATCTGATCCAGCCCCTGCAGGCGATCGACCAGGCCTTGTCGGCCCTGGGCTCCGGGCAGGCGGTCACACCCTTCGCCCCAGCATCGATGCTGGAAATCCGCGCGGTCGAGCGCGCCATCGGGCAACTGCGGGAGGTGATGCAGGAAAACGAGACGACGCGAGAGCAGCTGGAACGTCTGGCCAGCACGGACGGCCTGACCGGCATGTTCAATCGGCGGCATTTCCTGGCGGTGGCCGAGGAGGAAATCAAGCGCGCCCAGCGCTATTCCCGGCCGATCTGCGTCGGTATGGCCGACCTCGACTTCTTCAAACACATCAACGACAGCCATGGACACGCCAGCGGCGATCTGGTGCTGCAGTCAGTCGCCGAGATCTTCGCGCGCACCCTGCGTCACTCGGACTGGGGCTGTCGCTTTGGAGGCGAGGAATTCGCCTTCGTCTTCCCGGAAACCGGGCTCCGGGAAGCCCATCGCCTGGCCGAACGCCTACGGCAGAGTGCCGCCGCCAGCCAGATCGCGCTGGCTGACGGCAGCCGCGTCGACATCACCTTGAGCCTCGGCTTGGCCGAAGCCTCGTCGTGCCCGCTCGAGATCGCTCTGCAGCGAGCCGATGCGGCCCTCTACGACGCCAAGCAGCAGGGACGCAACCGGGTGGTCACAGCGCCGGTCGGCCATGCCACGGGGGAAACCGCTCGGCAGCCGTTCAACGGAGACGCTCCGCCGTCCGTCGACACGGCGTCGACCTAGACGCGACGCCGCACGCCGACGCGCCGACTCGCCGCCTTGCCGCTGCGGCTCAGCAAGCCCCAAAGCCAGCCGGGCGTGTCCTCGCCGGTAAGGACGTAGTCGAGGACGGTGCGATTGTCGAGAGTCAGGTTCTGCGCTGCCTTGGCGGCGCGCGTTCCTGCAAACAGGAGTTCGTCGCCCGCTTCGAGCAGTGTCTCGTCGTCAGGTAGTTCCTCGTCGCGGTCGTCGCGCACCAGCAGCAGCGGCAACACCGGCAAGGGCTCCTGACGGGCAGCCGGATCGCGCCGCAGGCTGCCGAGGGTGATCTTCGCCTCCTCCATCACCAACAACCTGTGCACGGCCGGTGCGTCGGCGGCATTCAGCCGGACACCCCAGATCACGGGAACCCGCTGGCCGAAGAGCCCCTCGATCCGGCCGACGACCGCTGCCGCGCGCAGCTCCGGCCAGGCGCGAACGAGCCGGAGAAAGCGCGACAGCAGCGGCGAAGTGATCAGCGCCAGGCACTCGCGTGCGACGATGCGCGACGGCACCATCGTGAAGTCGGCGTCGTAGGCGTCGAAAAGGACCTGATTGGCGACCCGGTTCTGACGCACCACGACGAAGAGGTCCGCGTTGACCTCCTTGGCGGTAATCGCAATCGACAGGTTGTTGGTGTCGTTGTCGCTGGCGGCGACGAGTCCAACCGCCGTTTCCACGCCGGCCTGGCGCAGCGGCGCCGCTTCGGTGCCCTGACCGACGATGTGATGGACGCCGACCGACAGGTTCGGGTCCGGGTCGATGACCGTCAGGCCAACCCCGTGCCGCGCGAGATTGCGCACCACCGCCTGCCCGAAACGGCCATAGCCGCAGACCACCCAGTCGCCGGCGGGTGGGTCGTGCCGCTCGGGAATTTCCTGACCTGGCAGGCCGGTGAGCAGATCGACCAGACGATACCAGTTCGGCGACTGGATCGCCTGCGCCAGATAGTCGGCGAACTTCTCGAAGTGATTGACCACGTAGTGCGTACCGAAGGACATCATGTTGGCTTCGATCGACGGACTGGCGACGCGGGCAACGATGCGCAGGCGTGGGCTGATCAGGCGACTGGCAATCGCCACCGCGAGATTGGCCGAATCGTCATCTGTCATCGCCAGCACGCCGCGGCAGCTGCGGTGCTTCAGTCCGGCCATCAGCAGGTGCTGCGGCTGCGCCGCGTCGGCACAAAGCGCGAGAATGTCGGCCGAAAAATCCTCCAGTTCGAGTTCCTGGATGCGCAGTTCGTTGCGCTCGACGGCAACGACGCGAATTCCCTCACGATCGAGCGCCCGGGCGATCAGCAAACCGGTCTCGCCACAGCCGCAGATGATGTAGAAGGGTTCGCCGAGCAGCTTGACGCGGCGGGCAAAGCGACCGGTCAGCAATACCTGCTGGAAGCCTTTCTCCTGCACCAGCGCCAGCAGGCTGATGATCGAGTACGACCAGCCGACGACCGAAAGGTAGATGGACACGGTGACCCACATCCGCTGCGCGTCGGAAAAGGCGTTCGGCAGCTCGCCGAAACCTATCGTCGTCGCCGTATAGCTGACGAAATAGAACGCGTGGAAGAAGCTCATCGGTGGCGTCGGCTGGCCTTGCGCGTCGACCCCGGCAATCAAGGTCAGGCCCAGTGTCGATACCGCGTAGATGACGATCAGGACGATCAACGGCGCGCGCATCCGCCGCAGGGCCAGGAAGAACACGCTACTGTTCATGCCGCTGCGCCCGTCAGCGCCGCAACATCACGGTTTCCGCAATCAGCAGGACCACTGAAACGATATTCGCCAGGAGCGCGCCGGCGCTCAGCGAGACGACGCTGGTCGTGATCTCGCGCGACATTCCCTCGCCGGTGACGTGGAAGGCGATGGCCCACACACAGGCGGCAGCCACCAGTTGCAGATCGGCGACCAGGCTGGTCGACAGGTGCACCGCGCCGATCTGCGTACGATCGCCGAACTTCAGGACCGTGGCAATCAGGTTGACGACGATCGCCGCAAACAACTCGTAGATGTGGTGATGCATCGGATTGTCGATCTCGCCGATGACAAAACCGAAGTTGAGCGTTGCGGCGAGCACGATAAAGAAACCGAACACCACCTTTTCCAGGTTCATGAGCACCCTCTCCACGCCAGGGACCGCCGCCACGCCAATCGTATGGGCATAGTTCGAGAGCATACTCCGGGGCCTGCCGAAAGAAAACCGGGGAGTGCCGGCGCGCCTCTGGCGCACCCTATCGGCGTGGCCCTTGTAGCAGCCCAGAGCGCCGCCTACCATTGCCGAACGAACCGCTCTTCGAACTGCCGTCGGAGAGGGTCGCTCGTCGCGCCAGAGCAGCGCCGGAAACCGGCGCTTCCCGAGCAGCGGCAAAACCATCTCCTTGCCGGGTCATGCCATGTCCACGATGCTTCGCGCCATTTGCGCCGATATCACCACCCTGGCCGTCGACGCCATCGTCAACGCCGCCAACTCGTCCCTGCTCGGCGGAGGCGGCGTCGACGGGGCGATTCATCGCGCCGCCGGCCCCGGCCTGCTGGCGGAGTGTCGCCTCCTCGGCGGCTGCCCGAGCGGCGAGGCCAGGCTTACCCGAGGCCATCGCCTGCCCGCCAGATACATCATCCACACCGTCGGACCGGTCTGGCACGGCGGTGGCAGCGGCGAGGCGGAACGACTGGCCTCCTGCTATCGCTGCTCGCTGGAACTGGCCGTGGCCAACGATCTCGTGACGCTCGCCATCCCGAGCATCAGCACGGGCATCTACGGCTACCCGATCGAGCAGGCCGCCGAGGTCGCCGTGTCCACCGTCCGGGCGTCGGTGCGCGAAGCCGGGCGTCTGCGCGAGATAGTGTTCTGCTGCTTCTCGCCGGGCGACCTGCGGGTCTATGAGCGGCTTCTCGGCGAAACGGCCGCCTGAGGTGCCACACGGCCCGCGGCAGGCCGGCGCCGCGCGCCGTCTCAGCAGCGGGATCCGGCCGCACAGCTGACCAGGGCGGTCGGCGCCGTCACCAGCGGCCGCCCGTCGCCGGCCCAGGAGCGAATGCCGTCCTTGACGTTGTATACCTTCTGGTAGCCGGCCTGCTGCGCCAGCAACTGGCTCGCTGCCCGGGTCCGGTTGCCGCTGCGGCAGATGACGATCACCGGTTGCTCGGGCTTTGCTACCGCCTGCACTTTCGCCAGCCAGGCGGCTGCATCGGTGCGGCCACGCTCGTCGACGAAGGTGAGCAGCCGGCTTCCCGGAATGATCCCGCTCTCCTTCCACTCGCCTTCGGTGCGGATGTCGATCACCGGCACCCCGGCGGCGGCAAGACGGGCGAGCTCGGCATTGTCGATGTCGACTACATCGGCACGCGCCGACAGCGCGACCAGCAAGGCGAAAGCACAAACAAACCGGTGGCGCAACATGAGCGAGACTCCCGAAAAAACTGATAGCGCTATTTTACAATGCCGATTTCCTCCAGCGATCAACAGCATGAGTTCCTCCAGCACGCTCTATGATGTTCTCGGCGTTGCCGCGAAAGCCAACAGCCAGGAAATCGACACCGCCTACACGACCCGTCGGCAGTCGCTCGAGGGCAGTCCAGACGATCTCTCGCTGCTCGCCGTCGCGTATGACACGCTCCGCCATCCCGCGCGGCGCGCCGCCTATGACCGCGCGCTGGCACGTCGCGCGACCACTGCCCAACCGCTCGGCAGCGCCACTGCCGAAGCGCCGGCTCACCGCGCCCTGCGGCCGGGCGCGTGGGCCGCCTTGCTCCTGGTGGCGGCGCTGACAGGCCTTCTCTGGCGTGCCAGACCTGCGCCGACACCTGCTTTCGCCGCAGCCGATCGACCGCCAGTGCCGGCGCCTGTCGCCGCAGCGGCCGCAACACCGCCGGACGAAGCCCGAGCGGAGGCGCCGCCCACCGCGGCCGACGCCCCCGCAGCCACACCACTACCCGAATTGCCGGCAAGCCCTGACGCCAACGCCGCTGCGCTTCCCGTGCCATCGGCGACGGCAGCGACGGCAGCGGCAGCGGCAGCGGCGGATTCCCTCGCGCCGGCCATAGCCGCCACCCGCCCCAGCCGCGCCGCCAAGCAACCCGGCTTCGACGCGCGCTACCTGGCCTGGTCCGTGTTCTTCATCCAGCAGCGCAGTCGCACCGGCTCCGGCGTGCTGATCGGGCCTGACCGGATCCTCACCAACTGCCATGTTCTCGCAGGCGGCGCCACCAACAATCTGGTGGCCATCCACAGCGTCACGCGAACGCTCCACCGAGTGGAGAAGTATGCGCGCCTCGAAGACGAGGATGCCTGCCTGCTCTTCGCTCCCGGCGCCGGCAACGACACCATCGCCTGGGGCGATTCGGCCAGCCTGCGCCCTGGGGACACCGTGCACACCTTTGGCCATCCGGGCGGTTCGAGCGATGTCATCTGGTCCGAAGGGCGTTTTCTCGACCGCGTCGAACTCAAGCGCGAAACCTTCCTTTTCTCGAACAACAACTGCCGGCCCGGCTCGTCCGGCGGCCCCCTGCTCGACAAGGACGGGCGCCTCGTCGGCATCGTCATGGCCACGCGCTATTTCCAGTCCAGGGCCGGCGATACGCGCCAGTACCGCGACTGCATTTCGGTGACCGAAGCGACAGCGCGCGCGCTCATCGGCAAACCGCTGTTCCCGATCGCGCTGGCGCCGGCCCAGTACTTCCCGAACTACTGAGCGCCGGCGAAGCCCCGGGTGGTGTGGGGGCCGGAGGAGAGAAACCTCCGGCCAACCGATTGGACCTCGATGGGCAAGGCGTAACCCTGGACAAGCCTGGACAGACTCATCGAAAGAAGAATGTACCCACAAGACCGGCAAGAAGGCCACCGACTACCCCGAGTGAAGCCAGACGGCCAAGACGAGGCCAGGTCGGTGGGATGACAAAAGCCAGCCCGGTAGAAAGGAAAGCGATACCGAAGCTGAGCACCTGCCAGTGGTACGGGTCGC
>AATN01000311.1_pt1 | contig 10535 bp, 10 predicted proteins | sample 270648 | NCBI WGS metagenome assembly AATN01 (sample SAMN02954269, study PRJNA17659) | bioreactor sludge metagenome | biome: terrestrial; feature: bioreactor; material: sludge; isolation source: Enhanced Biological Phosphorus Removal (EBPR) bioreactor sludge | place: Australia: Brisbane, Queensland
CGGACTGCTGGGTGCCATCGTCTGGAACCTGGCGACCTGGTGGTTCGGCATTCCTTCATCATCGTCGCATGCGCTGGTCGGTGGTCTGGCGGGTGCCGTGGTCGCGGCTGTCGGCGCCGAGTACGTGATCTGGGGCTGGTCGCCGCTGATGCACGAAGGAAAGCTGCTCGGCGTCATGAAGGTGCTGGTGTCGCTGTTCCTCTCGCCACTGCTCGGTTTCTGGGTCGGCTTCCTGGTTTTCCGCATCGCGCGAAAGCTGATGGCCGGCGCCAAGCCGACCGCCAACGACACGCTGCGGAAGCTGCAGTTCGTCAGCGCGGCTACCCTGGCCTTCTCACATGGGGCCAACGACGCGCAGAAGAGCATGGGCATGCTGACGCTGGTGCTGCTGCTTGGCGGTTTCATTCCGAAGTTCGAGGTGCCGTTCTGGGTCGTCCTGTCCTGTGCCGCGGCGATCACCCTCGGCATCCTGTCCGGTGGTTGGCGCATCGTGAGGACGCTCGGCTTCGCTATCTACCGCGTACGTCCGCTGCACGCCTTGTCTTCGCAGCTGACCTCCGGGCTTCTGATCCTCTCCGCCTCGGTGGTCGGCGCGCCGGTATCGACCACGCACGTGGTCGCCACCTCGATCATGGGTATCGGCTATTCCGAACACCCACGCGCCGTGCGCTGGAAGAAGGCGGTTGACATTGCCAAGACGTGGGTAATTACCATCCCGGCTTCGGCACTGACTTCTATTGTTTGCTACGCCCTGGCCAGAATCATTCTTGGCCACACTAACTGAGGAGATGAACCATGGATGACAATCAAGCCGAAGACAAGCCAATTTTCCGCCGTCTCTATGAGCGGGTGTTCCCGACCGTTGCCGATTTCTTCGGCATGCTCGCCGAGCAGAGTGCGAATGCGGCAGAAACGACCCGCCTGCTGGTCGAATTCATGGAGACCGGCGACGTATCAGTCAGCCAGAAGGTCCGCGATGACGAGCACGAGGCTGACCGGATCAAGGCGGCCAACCTCAGTGTGTTGAGCGACGCCTTCTCGACACCGATCGATCGCGAAGACCTCTTCCGTGCGATCACGACGCTCGACGACATCGTCAACTACTGCAAGTCGACCGTCGTCGAGATGGACATGCTGAGCCTGCAACCCGACAAGCACAGCCTGCAAATGGCTCTGCACATTCGCGAAGGCGCCGACGCGCTGGCCAGGGGTTTTGCGCATCTGGCGACCGATCCGGGAGGTGCCGGCGTCGAGGCCAACGCCGCCCTGAAGGCCGAGCGCACGTCCGAAAAAGCGTATCGGCGGGCGATTGTCGAGCTCTTCGAGGGTGAAGATTATCTGAACATGTTCAAGCGCCGTGAGACCTATCGCCACATGTCGAACGCCGCTGACCGTGTCGCCGATGCGGCGCGGGCGCTGAACAACATCGTCGTCAAGCTGTGTTGAGAGTCATTGAAGCGATCGGGGTTGTATTTCGCACGGGTTCGTCCTACATTGGCGTTGCCAATCTCGGCAGCCACAAGGAGAAGCGTATGGGGAAACTGATCGCCGGCCTGATGGCCTTGGCGCTGGCGCTATCAAGTGCAACTGCTGTCGCCTGCTCGGCTGAGAAAGCCAAGGATGGCAAGAGCGAAATGAGCACCCCGGCGCAACCCAAGAACTGACTTGTCGGTGTCCGTAGCACGCGCGGCGCGTACCTCTGGTATCGCGCCGCGTTAGTTTTTGGCCGCCAGCGGCAGCCGTTGCGAAGTCGCCGGGTCAGGCGGCAGCCACCACTCCGGCGGCTTCAACCCCTTCCAGATCTCCAGTCCTCCGGTTCTACTCGCAGCTTGCCCGGCAAGCCGTGGGGTCGACAGCGCAGTGGCCATCGCCGACGACCGTGCATTCGCGGCGTGACCGGTGCGTGAAGGTGATTCCCTGGTCATAGTGGCAGGCCAGTATGGTGATCTTCCCCTGTCGCGAGACCGAGACTTGCGACGCGCGTGCCGCCTTGATCCGGTCGGCCGGCAAGTCGCAGGACAGATAGGCCATGAAGGTGCCGTCCGCCGATTCCCAGGGAACGACGCTCTTGAGCTTGCGGTATTCCTGGTAGTCGGTGCACACCGCGGTGTCCTGCTGGTACATTCGTCGGTCGTCGCTGCAGTAGCCGGTGAACGTGTATTGGAGATCGCTTTCGCGCGGGCAGTTGCCGACCGGCGTTGCGGTAGCGAGATCGGGGCAGGACAGCTTTTCGCCGGCAGTGGCGGCGACCGCGCCGGTGAAGAGCAGACAGAAAACGAGTCGGCTTGGGTTCATGGAGTCGTCCTCCGATTGAAATTGGTGGCCCGCTGATCGCCGGCAGCCATGATCTCGCGAATGCGTTCGCCGATCTCGGCCGGTGGCACGGCATAGGCGAACTTGCGGATATAGCTGCCATCGGGTCCGAGCAGGAACATCCCCGCGGAGTGGTCAACGGCGTACTCGTCCGGTGGCGCACCGGGCTCCCGCACCTTCTCGTAACGGACCCGGAAGTTGTCGGCAGCACGTCGAATCAGCGCCGGCGAGCCGCGCAGGCCGATCATCCGTGGGTGGAAGAAGGTCACATAGGTGCGCAGGACGCTCGCCGTGTCGCGTTCCGGGTCGACGGTGATGAACACCGGCTGCAGCCGCTCGGCGTCGCTGCCCAGGCTGCTCATCACCAGCGACATCTCGGCGAGTGTCGTCGGACAGATGTCGGGGCAGAAGGTGTAGCCGAAGGAGATCAACTGGAAGCGACCGGGGAAGTCCTCATTGCTGACCGCGCGTCCGTTGGTATCCATCAGCAGATAGCGGCCGGTGATCCCCGGCGGTGGCAAAGCGTGCTCCTGCTCCGGGTCCAACTCGGAGGCCAGGGCCAGCACAGTCAGCAAGGTCGACAGCAGCGCGACGAGCAGACGCGTCAGCGGCATGCTCACCGCTCCGCGGCTGGCTGGCTGCCAGGCAGGACGGCCGGAAGGCGCTTCGCCAGACCCTCGAGTCGGATGGCGAAATCTTCGGGCGGTGGGCACCTGTCCGTATCCTTGCCTTGCGCAAGGAAAGCGGTGTTGGTTTCCTCCTCGAAGATCCCGCCGTAACGGCGGGTTTTCGGCGCATGGCGGATCATCAGCGCCTTGGCTTGACCGGCGATGGCCATCTGACCACAGGCCAGCGCCTGCCCATTGAGCTGTCCGAGTTCACGGATGGCGGATGCCGCGGCTTCCGGATCGGCAGCGGCCGCAGCCACGAACAAGCTCAGGGTGACCAGCAGGGACAGGCGTTTCATCGGGGCTCCAGCGCTGATGGTTGATGCGGGGCGCTCGATTATAGTGGGATTGGCGGACGGCATTCCTTGATCGGCCTCAAGACGCGCCGCGGCCGCTCTCGCGCAGGTGGCGCTTCGCCATCCACTGTGGCGAAGCGCATGGAGTACATGGAGTACACTGCACGGTCCAACCCACCTCTGTCCGGTCATCGCCGGGCGCCGGATACCTGCAATGGCTCAACTCGTTCTTCTCCCCGGCAAGGATCGCTCGCTGGCCCGTCGGCACCCCTGGATTTTTGCCGGGATCGTTGACCGGCTGAATGGTCGCGCCCGACCGGGTGACACGGTCGGCGTCGTCGCCGCCAACGGTCGGCCGTTGGCGAGGGCGGCGTGGAGCCCCGAGTCGAAGATACGCGCCCGTGTATGGACATTCGACCCGGACGAGACCATCGACGACGTCTTCTTCAAGCGCCACATCCACGCCGCCGTCGCACGTCGTCAGGCGATGCCGGGTTTGCGGGGGCAGGGCGGTCTGCGGCTGATTCACGGCGAGTCGGATGGCCTGCCGGGCCTGATTGTCGATCGCTACGGTGACACGCTTGTGGTGCAGCTGACGGCGACCGGTCCCGAGAAATGGCGTCGGGCGATCCTTGCCGCGCTGCGCGAGGCGAGCGGCTGCGCACGCATCTACGAGCGATCGGATTCCGATGTGCGCCGGCTCGAAGGACTCGAGCCGGTGACCGGCTGGGTGTTTGGCGAGGCGCCGGCCGAGCCGCTGGTGATCGTCGAGAACGGCGTGCGTATCGCGGTCGACGTCGTCGCCGGCCACAAGACCGGCTTCTATCTCGACCAGCGCGACAATCGCCTCTTGACGCGCGAGCTGGCCGGCGGCCGCACGGTGCTCAACTGTTTCTGCTACACCGGTGGTTTCTCGCTACAGGCCTTGGCCGGCGGCGCCACCAGCGTACTTTCGATCGACTCCTCCGGGCCGGCGCTGTCCACCGCCGTGGACAACCTGGCACGCAACCCCGAGCTTGCTGCCGATCGCGCCGAGTGGCGCCAGGCCGACGTCTTCAGCGAGTTGCGGGTGCTCAAGAGTGCGGGTCATCGTTTCGACCTGATCATTCTGGATCCGCCCAAGTTCGCGCCTTCCGCCCAGCACGCCGAACGCGCCGCGCGTGCCTATCGGGACATCAACGTCTGCGCATTTCGCCTGCTCAATCCCGGTGGCCTGCTGATGACCTACTCGTGTTCCGGCGGCATCCGCAGTGAGCACTTCCAGCAGATCGTTACCGATGCGGCAATCGATGCCGGGCAGCAGACACGCCTTTTGCGCCGCCTCGCCGCGCCTGCAGACCATCCGGTGGCGCTCAATTTCAGCGAAGGCGAGTATCTCAAGGGTCTCCTCTGCCAGGTCGATTGAGCCTGCTGCCGGTAGCACCGGCGCCGCCTAGCCGCCTCCCCAGATCTGCTGGACGCGTGCGTCGCGGCCGCAGCCCTGGCGATAATAGGCATAGCGGATCGGGTTTTTCTTGTAGTAGTCCTGGTGGTACTCCTCGGCCGGGTAAAAGGCCGACGCGGCGACAATCTCGGTCTCGATGCGCGGCAGCTTGCCGCTCGCCAGCAGGGTATCGCGGCTGCTCTCGGCGGCCTTGCGCTCGGCTTCGTTCTGCCAGTAGATGCCGCTGCGATACTGGCTGCCGACATCGCAGAACTGGCGGTTCTTCACCGTCGGATCGATGTGGCGCCAGAAGTAATCGACCAGTTGCCGATAGCTGACCTTCTGCGGGTCGTAGGTCACGCGGATCGCCTCGGTGTGTCCGGTACTGCCGGCGCTGACCTGTTCATAGGTGGGGTTGACGGTACGGCCGGCGGTATAGCCGGATTCGGCGGCAATGACGCCCGGCAGCTTTTCGAAATCGGCCTCGATGCACCAGAAGCAACCCCCGGCAAAAATCGCCGTGCGGACCTCTGACGTTCTGGCGTCCGGCGCGTCGGCCGCGCTAGCACCGGCGCCGGCGCCGAGGAAGAGCAGCGCCAGCGCGGTGGCGAAGCGGCGCCCGATCACGCGCGCAACTCCGGCAGTTTTTCGCTGCGCGCAACGAACTGCAGAGCCACGCCATTGTTGCAGTAGCGTTTGCCGGTCGGCTTGGGACCATCGTTGAAGACGTGCCCCTGATGGCCGCCGCAGCGGACGCAGTGATACTCGGTGCGCGGATAGATCAGCTTGAAGTCGGTCCGCGTGGCGACGGCTCCGGGCAGGTAGTCCCAGAAGCTGGGCCAGCCCGTACCGCTCTCGTATTTCTTTGCGCTGTCAAACAGCGGCAGATAACAGGCGGCACAGATGAAGGTGCCGTCACGCTTCTCCTGGTTCAGCGGACTGCTGCCGGCACGTTCGGTGTCCTCCTCGAAGAGGACGCGATACGCCGGGAGCGGCAGCAAGGTCGCCCATTCGGCCTTCGATTTCTGCAAGCGGTTGCCGCTGCTGTCGCTCGCCGACGCCTGGCCGGGAGCGGCCATGGGCAGTACGAAGGCGGACAAACCGCCCAGCCATTTCAATGATTGACGACGATCCATAAGGCTCTCCATAGATAGGACAGGTATACGACATGTTCGGACTCTGCGTGGTGCCGGCCGGCGCCTGGCGGCCGGCGACCGTGAGTTGAAGGGCAGGGCCAGAGCCCTCCGCTGTTCGGCTGCAAAGCGTTTCGACAGTTCCCCGAGCCAGCGCTCCTTCTGATGCATTGTCGTTGCCGGAAGCGCAAACCTTACGCCTTTCGCGTCGCGACGGCAGGCGAACGTCGACTGTGTTCTAATCTCAGACTTCCGGATCTCGAAGGAAACCCGGATGGCACTTTAGACGAGAGCAAAGGTCATTTTTGCTCCGGTTTCCGGATGCGGGAATTCCTGCTGGGTGAGTTCGTCCAGGAGAGCGGCGATGGCACGATCATGGACCGGACTGGCCATCCGGTGAATCTTGACGGTCAGTGTGTTGGCGGCGGTGTTGGGCTGGATATCAGCAGCAGAAACGAACAACTCGCGAATGAGCGCGCGCGCCTCGTCCTCGTTCTTCAAGTGGCGGCGTAATAGCGCCACCATCGCGGTCTCGGCCCGGTAGGCGACCATTTTTATGGTATCGCAGAGTATCTTGTTCAGCGGCGGCAGTTGGGTCGGCCGCTCGGCCTCGGGCAGGCTGTCGATCGTCACTTTTCGGGAGGTTGCCTTGCGCTTTGAGAGAAGTCGCTTGAGTTCCTCCTGAACGGCTTGAAGCGATTCAACCGACTCGGCGTTTTTCTGGATTTCCCCGCCGTCGTTCAGCGCCGTCCTGGCGAGTTCGGCCTGGAGCTTTCGTTCGCTCTGGCGGGTTTGCCTGACGGCTTTGTCGAGCTCCCGCCAGCGGGGATTGACGACTGGGTGAGTGCCGGGAAGAGATTCGGCTCCATACTCGACAAGTCCATCAATATCATAGTGTTCCATCATGTACGCGAAGTAGTTTTCCTGGCACCAACGGGCGAACATCCGGCCCGCGATGGTGGTGTTTCCGAGTTGCCTGGCGGTCGTGATCACGGCCGTTTGATGTCCGGTCTGGGTCAGCCGACGGACTTCGCTGACGGCGAGGCTGTTCGCGTCGGCGCCGAGTCGGGTTTCGCGCATCGCCAGTTTCATCCGGGTGCTGCCGCCGGCCGGCAGACGGACTTCCTGGTCCTGAAACTCGTCTTCGGGCCAGAGGTCCTTGACGTTCTTGCGGTAGGTCAGGGCGCCGATGCGCTGTTTCCAGAGTCTACCGAGGAGACTCTGGGTGGCCCCTTCGCGATCGAAGACCATCACAAACCGGTGCAGGGTTGGGTCGGCGTCCAGTTCGGCCGGTGTCGGCTGTGCCGGGACGATGTCCAGCAACTGGGGGACGATGTCCTTGAGCAGGGTCTCGGCGAGTCCGTCATTGAGCGGCTGCGACACCACGAAGAAGGGGCGACCCAGGGCATCATTGACCCAGTAGTCGGTGGTGCCCCGCAGGCACAGGCGTTCGCGCGAGACGTAGCGTCGTGAGAGATTGGCTTGCTTGCCGTGATACACCCGAACATGTCCATCGACATAAAGGTAACCGGCTTCTGCGGGCTCGCTTGCCATCCAGTTCTTCGCCAGGTCCCGCATCCAGGCCGCCGGGTCGCCCGTCTTGGCCAGCAGAGTGATCTTTTCCCGCAGGGTGCGGACCTCCGGCACCCGGTCCAGGCCGATGACTTTGCCCAGCTCTCCGGGCGGGGTTTGTCGCAGATGTTCCGGCCGCTTGATTCGCCCCAGCGCCATGAAGCCGAGGACGAGAAGGATATGCAAGGCGCTGTAGAATCCCCGTGGCAGCTTGAGATGGCGACCCAGGCCGGTCAGCAGCCCGTTGGCGCATAAGGCCGGTAGCCCGGCCAACAGCCCTCCCATCGCCACATCATGGCTCGCTTCGAAGCGCGTCGTTGCACCGGTCGCCAACCCCAGCGCAGCCTGGATCCTCTCGTCCGCGCGCGTGCAGGCGGTTCCCATCCCCGCAGCGGCTTCAGCATCCGCCCGGCTGCGCTCGCTCTTGGTACTCGCCGGTGCCGACTCCACCCGCTCTGGTGGCAGGGGCGCCAACTGCGGCACGCCCTGGCGACGGATCGCCTTGCGCAGCGTCGACTCCTTGACGCCCACCTGCCGTGCCACTTCAGACGGTCGCTTTCCCTCGCTCAGCAACCGCGCGCATTCGGCACTCTTGTCCGGCGTCATGATCCGCGGCTTGCTCGGCGCCGCCGGCCGAAAGAAAGACGATGGCCCCGCTTTGCGGCTTTGTCCCACCCAGTTCATCAGCGTGCGGTGCGGAATGCTCAGCGGTGCCCTTTCCAGTTCCACAGCCTTAACGTGCCCGTTTTCCATCAGGCTGGCCAGCGCGAATCTTCGGCTGGCGTCGTCTCCTGCCGCGTGCGAAAAATAGTTGTCCCCTCCAACGAAGTAGGTCACCTGGCCATCCTTCTCCAGAATCGCCAATCCTTCCCCTACCTTCTGCGCACCATCAGGAAAACCCGGAAGCCACGACTGTCTCAACACCTTCGCACTCCTTGGCAACGTGAGGCGCCAGATTATGCCAAGAGCAGCCCATCGCTCGGCAGAATAAAGTGCTACCTCGAATTCCTGAATTCTACCTCCATACCCCGCCGAGATCCGGAAATCTGAATCTACAGCCATGATGATCGTTCCTCGGCCCGTCGTCGCGACGCCTGCCGCATTCGATGCCCTGGGCTGGGCGCTGCGGACAGCGTTGTCGGCAGCCGACCGGGGTGTGCATCCATGCCGGCGCTGAGCGCCGAACGGGCCATCCCGGTAACTGTCCTCACCGGCTTCCTCGGAGCCGGCAAGACGACCTTGCTCAACCATCTCCTGCGCCAATCGGCGCTTGCCGACGCGGCGGTGCTGATCAACGAGTTCGGCGAAGTCGCCGTCGATCACCATCTGGTCGACAAGGTCGACGACAACATCGTCGTCCTCACCACGGGCTGCCTGTGCTGCAGCGCGCGCGGCGAGCTGGCGCGCAGCCTGCGCGACCTGTTCATGCGCCGCTTGCGACGCGAGATCCCGGCTTTCTCGCGCGTGCTGATCGAAACGACCGGTCTGGCTGATCCGGCGCCGGTGCTCTACACCCTGCTCGAGGATTTCTTCATCGCCGAGCGTTTTCGCATCGACGGCGTCGTTACTGTGGTCGACGTCACTCACGCCAACGGCCAGTTGGCGCGGCATTTCGAGGCCGTCCGTCAGGTCGCGATGGCCGATCGGCTGTTGTTGAGCAAATGCGATCTGGCAGTTCCCGACGCCGTTGCGGGGCTTGCCAGGCGCCTGGCGCGTATCAACCCCGGGGCACCGCAGATCCCGGTGTGTAACGGTGCGATCGATGCGGAACAGGTCATGGGCTGTGGTCTGTACGACCCGACCACCAAGACGGCCGATGTGCGCCGCTGGCTGGCCGCCGAGAAGGTCGCCGCGCAGGCGGCCGTGCCGCCTCTAGCGCACGGCGAGGACGTCAACCGGCACGACGCGCTGGTGCATGCCTTCGTGCTGCGCTTCGCCGAGCCCTTTGCCTGGCCAGAGTTTGCCGAGGCGATCGATGTCCTGCTCGCCACCTGCGGCGATCGTATCCTGCGGATCAAGGGCCTGGTCGAGGTCGCGGGTGAGAGCGGGCCGCGCGTCGTGCATTGCGTCCAGCACATGCGCTATCCGGAAGCGATGCTGTCCACCTGGCCGGACGAGGATCGGCACAGCCGCCTGGTGTTCATTGTCCGCGGGCTCGCGCGTGCAATCGTCGAGAAGGCTTTCGCCATGTTCTGCGGGCTTTCCGTGGTGACCGACGCTGAATCGCTTCCGTCAGCACGCTAAGCTGACTGGTGCCATTGGGTGGACGGTCGAAGTGGCTGCGCCAGCGAACACGGAAGACCTCGGGGCTGATGGCTGGCCGTCGGCGTTCTCCGCCGCCGCGAAAAGCGCGCGATTCTGACGATCGCCCGTTTCGCTGCCCGATCGTCGGGCAGCGCGCGGGTGACCTCCTGCAATGCCGTGATGGCCTGCTGATAGCGTCGCAGGCGGAACAGTATCAACCCCATGTCATACCAGGCGCTGGCCAGTGCGGATCCTTGGGTGCGGGCCGCCCGCAGGCAGTGAGTCGAAGCGTGCAGGCTGTTGGCGACGTCGGGCGGAGCAGAACCATCCGCGGAGTCGCCAGCGGCGGCGATGAATGCCCGCAAAGCGTCGGCGCGGCGCCCGGTGCGGTAACAGAGCAGGCCCAGGAATTGCAGGGATACGACGTCGCCGGGGATGGTCTGTTGAATGCCGTTGGCGATTCGTTCCGCCTGTGCGAAATCTCCCTTTTGATACAAGGTACCGAGGAGCTCGAACAGTGCGTCGATCACCGGGAGATCCCCGTCAGGGAGTCGGCGCGGTAACCGACCATCGCTGAGGGTGCCGTGAGGAGTTGACGCCTGGATGCCATGGCTGAATTCTGGGGTGTCGTCGGCGTTGCGGATAGTGCAAGACTTCCCGTCATTGGCGGGAATCTTTCCCGGTCGGTCTGCTGCGCGAGCATTCGCGATGCGCTGGTGTCTGGGTGATAATGAAGTCTGCGCGCGTCCCCACGTCCGGCCAGCCAGCACGGTCGGGCGCGCACGGCGACTCCCCGCCGGGCAACCTGCCGATGACCTTGCGACGCCATCTCCGGCAATGAGGCTAACATGTCCGCATTGATCGACCCGTGTCGGATACGATCGCC
>AATN01000312.1_pt1 | contig 10481 bp, 12 predicted proteins | sample 270648 | NCBI WGS metagenome assembly AATN01 (sample SAMN02954269, study PRJNA17659) | bioreactor sludge metagenome | biome: terrestrial; feature: bioreactor; material: sludge; isolation source: Enhanced Biological Phosphorus Removal (EBPR) bioreactor sludge | place: Australia: Brisbane, Queensland
ACCGCTACGGACTGACCGAGGCGGTGGGTGCGCAGGCATTCTACGGCTCCCTGCATGCGGTCGTGGATGCCTGGGAGCACGTTTCGGCTGCGCAGGTGACCACGACAAGCAGCACCAACGGCGCGTCACCGGCCTCAATTTGACCTACACGGAGGGAGTCATGGCAACACTCGTTGTAATTGGTTACGACACGGAAACCCAGGCCGAGGAGACCAAGCTCAAGCTTGTCCAGTTGCAGAAAGAGTATCTGATCGAGTTGGAAGATGCGGTCATCGCGATAAAGAAGCCGAACGGCAAGGTCAAGCTGATTCAGCCGATCAATCTGACGGCCGCGGGTGCGGCGAGCGGCAGCTTCTGGGGCTTGCTGATCGGCATGATCTTCATGATGCCTGTCGTCGGGGTGGCCATCGGCGCGGCCACCGGCGCCATCGGTGGGGCTCTCTCAGACCTCGGCATCAACGATGATTTCATGAAGAACATTGCCGCGAACCTCAAGCCCGGCGGTTCCCAGTTATTCATCCTTTTCAAGAGTTGGACGGAAGACAAGACGCTGCAGGAACTGCAGGGGATGGGCGGGACGATCATTCAGACGTCGCTGTCACACGAGGACACGGAGAAGCTGCAGGCCGCTCTGGACGCTGCCAAGGCCGCTGGCGTGGGGCCCACGCAGACGCCGCCGGACGTAGCAAGCTAACAACGCGCAGCGGGATGGCCGATACGACACGGAGGGGCGTCTGGGAGATGACGGTCACGGCTCCGCCCGTCGCCGCTCAGCCGCCCGCTGGCACGGCCGGAGTGGCGCCAGCTTCCGGCACGGCGCCGGCGGACCCGCAGCCGGTTCCTCAGACGATCGAGCGGCTGTCGAAAGACGGGCAGGCGCTGCCGCGAGCAGCGGACAAAGCCTCCGCCGACCTGGCCAGGGTGCCCGAGTCGGTCATCAGGACCCTGCCCGGGGAACTTGCCCCGGTGGAGGCCTACCTTGAGGCGAATCTGCCCATCGCGAAGGCGATGCCCTTGGTGGACATCGTCTACGGAGGTGGCGTCCTGGTCGCGGTGGTGATCGTTCAGGCGATCGGCCTGCGTCTGCTGACGGGCCACGTCGACAAGCGCGCGCCAACCATTGCCAAACGTCCGGCACTGTGGCGCGTCGACCTGATGTTCGGCGGCGCCGTCTTCATGTTGCTCGGCCTGCACCTGGGGTCGGTTCTCCTCTGGTCGGCGGCAGTGGTTTACGGGGGCGTCATCCCCGACTGGGTGCAGGCTGCACGCTTCGCCGCGCGCTCTTACACGACGATCGGCAGCGACCACCAGGTGCCGGAGAAGTGGCATATGCTGGCGCCGATCATCGCCATTTCCGGGATGTTCACCTTCGCCTGGACGGCCAGCGTCCTGGTCAGCATCGTCGAGCAGTGCAACCACCTGCGCCGCCTGGCGTGGGACGCGCGCCGCAAGAAGCGCGAGGCGACGCGGGGCCCCAGGCCGACCCCGTCGGCAGACTGAGCGTGGCTGGAAGGGATGCCCTGCCGCCGTGCTAGAATCTTCGGCAGCCTGGAACGGTCGGGCGCGACCGATCAACACCATGGCGTTGGCGAGTCGCGACCGGCCTGTCGTCCCATAGCAGTAACCCGGCCGCCGCCGGCGTGAGCGAACCGGCGCAACGAATCATGCTTAACCTTTTGCGGAAACCCTGATGACAAAATTTTCAATCCTTGCACGCGCGGGCGCCAGGACGACCATTCGCATGGTCGTCCTGGCCGGCTGCAGCGTCCTCGCCGGTTGTGCGACCGAAAGCGCCATCCTGGGCAGCGGCACCACCACCGTCGTCTCCGACACGTCGCACCTGACACAGAGCGGCTTCCTGTCCGACTACGCGCGCCTGAAACCGACCGCCTGGGGCGAAGGCGTCGAGTGCTGGCGTGACCCCAATCTCGATGCCGCACGTTATGACAAGATTCTCGTCTCGCGCATCCTGGTTTCGCTCAAGGCCAGCAAGGCGCCGCAGACCATCGATCCGAAGGATCTCAACACACTCACCGACTATTTCCACCACGACCTGGTGAAGGCGCTGCAGCCGCAGATGCGGGTCGTCGATAAGGCCGGACCCGGCGTGGTGGTGATGCGGGTGGCTCTGACCGACCTCGTGCCGACGACGGTCACCGACAGCCTGGCCGGGACGCTGATTCCCTACGCCTTCGTCGCCGAGGCGGGGTCGGGCGTGGCCACCGGCAGGCCCGCAGGCTCGACGCCGTACATGGGCGAAACCGGCATGGAGATGCAGTTTCGCGATGGTGGGTCGGGCAAGGTTCTCGCAGAATGCCGAGATACCGAGATTGGCCGCAAGTACGCGGTCGACGTCAATACCAGCGCCGTCGGCGCGGCGCAGACCTGGGCCAATGGCTATCTGAGTTCCTTCCAGGCCTGGACCTACGCCAAGGACGCCTTCGACAAGTGGTCTCAGCTGGTGGCCAAGCGTATCGCTCTACTGCGCGGCGCCCAGCCTTAGGCACTTGCGGTAGCCTGGGGTGAGGCGCGCCGCCCAGGGTTTCCAGGCAGGGTGACGCGGAGCTTGCTTGGCGTCACCCTGACGACCTTCGCCGACGCAGGCTGCACACCGCCGGAAATGCGCCACGCGACATGACCAGACGATCGAGAAGCGAGCCCCCCCCGCAGACAACTGCTGTGTCGGCAAGTCTTGTCGATCGACGGCCAAGCCGCCACTGGCTGCTTGTCGCCGGGTTGCTCCTGGCACTGGTGGTCGCCGGCGTGCTGTTCCTTGCCACCCGGTCGACGCCACCACCTCCAGTAGCGCCGGCGTCGCCGGTGCCCGTTGCCGCGGCCGAGGCGGCGCCTGCCGGCACACCCGCTACCTATGTCGGCGCCGAGACCTGCAAGACCTGCCACGCGCCGGAATTCAAGGCCTGGTCGGGTTCCCATCACCAGCTGGCGATGCAGGAGGCCAACGCCGCGAGCGTGCTCGGTGACTTCGCCAACGTCAAGTTCCGGCAACACGGTGTCGAGTCCACCTTCTTCAAGCGCGGCGAAAAATTCATGGTCCGCACCGACGGCCCGGACGGCAGGCTTGCGGACTACGAGATCGCCTACACCTTCGGCCTCTACCCGCTGCAGCAGTATCTGATTCCCTTCCCCGGCGGCCGCTACCAGACGCTGCCGATTGCCTGGGATACGCGACCCAGGGGCGAGGGCGGCCAGCGCTGGTTCCACCTCTACCCGAACCAGACGGTCGATCACCAGGACCCGCTGCACTGGACCCGCCTCTACCAGAACTGGGCCCTGCAGTGCGCCGAGTGCCACTCGACCAATCTGCGCAAGGGCTATGACGCGGCCAGCGATACCTACAAGACCACTTTCAGCGAAATCAACGTCGCCTGCGAATCCTGCCACGGTCCGGCGTCTACCCATGTGGACTGGGCCCGGAACGCCAGGGCGCCGTACGACGGCCGGGAAGACAAGGGCTTGCCATCGCTGAAGAGCCGCTGGAACGAAGCGTGGAAGTTCCCGTCGGCGGGCGCCAGGTTTGCGGTCCGCGATCATCTTGCCGACCCTGCCGGGATGAACACCTGCGCTGCCTGCCACGCTCGCCGCTCGACCTTGAGCGAAGGCGGCAAGGCCGGCGCGCCGCTCGAGGACACGCATCGCCTGGCGATGCTCACCGCCCCGAACTATCATGCCGATGGTCAGCAGCGCGAAGAGGTCTATGTCTGGGGATCCTTCTTGCAGAGCAAGATGTATCAACGCGGCGTGACCTGTATGGACTGCCACGACCCGCACACCCAGAAGTTGCGCGCCGAGGGCAACGCGCTCTGCGCGCGCTGCCACAATGCCGCCCAGTTCGACGCCCCGCAGCACCACCAGCATCAGGCCGACGGCAAGGGCGCGCAGTGTGTCACCTGCCACATGCCGACCCAGAACTACATGGTGATCCATGCCCGGCAGGATCACAGCATGCGTGTACCCCGCCCAGACCTGTCGATCGCGCTTGGCAGCCCGAACGCCTGTACTCAGTGCCACACGGACAAGAAGCCACAATGGGCGGCCAGTGCCATGGACAAGTGGTATGGCAAGACCTGGCGCGAGCGACCGCAGTACGGCACGACCCTGCACGCTGGCCAGACGCAGGGAGCGGCGGCCTTGCCCGGCCTGCTCGACCTGGCCGGCAACCCTGCCGCACCGGCGATCATCCGGGCGACTGCGGCGACACTTGCCGAGCCGCATGTCCATCCCGGCACACTGCCGGCAGCACGCGCCTTGCTGCAGGATGCCGACCCGTCGGTACGCATTGCCGCTCTCGGCATGATCGCGCCGATCGACCCACTGAACCGCGTGCTGAGCGCTGCACCGCTACTCTCCGACCCGGTTCGTGGCGTGCGCGTCGAGGCCGCGCGGGTTCTCGCCGACGTGCCCGACGCCCAGATCCCCGAGGGCAGGCGGGCGGCTCGCGCGGCCGCCTTGCAGGAGTACGTGGCCTCACTGCAACTGGAGGCGGACTGGCCTTCGGGCAACATCAACCTCGGCAACCTGCGCCTGCGCCAGGGGCGCATGGATGAGGCGGTGGCTGCCTTTGAGCGCGCCATCGCGCTTGACCCGGCTTTCGATGGCGCCTATATCAATCTCGCGGATGCCTGGCGTCAGCAGGGGCAGGAGTCCGAAGCGGAAAACGTACTGCGCCGGGGCTTGGCCGTCATGCCGCGCGATGCGCACCTGCAGCATGCGCTGGGTCTCGCGCTGACACGCCAGGGCGAGAAAGCCGCGGCGCTGAAGGCGTTCGTCGAGGCGGCCAGACTGGCGCCAGACAACGCGCGCTATGTTTACGTTCACGCGATAGCCGTGCATTCTGCCGGCAAGCCGAAGGAAGCATTGACGCTGCTGCGCGCCGCCGACAAGCGTCATCCCAACGATCTCGACATCCTTGCGGCGCTGCTGTCGATGAGTCGGGAGGCGGGTGACCGGCAGGCGGCGCTTGGCTATGCGAAACAGCTCGCCGGAATCCTGCCGGACAACGCCAATCTGAAGCGACTGGTGGCGGAACTCGAAGCCCGGTGATCTCGCCTCTTGCCGGCCAGGCAGCGCCGGCTCGATCGAGGCCGCCACTGACTACTGGAAAGGATTACCCGTGCCGAACCTCTCCGACTTCAACAGCGCGTCAGGTGCCGCTACCGATCGCGAGCACGACGTTCAGCTTGGCCTGTTGCAGGCGCTGTGCCGCGCCGTCGCCGACAATCGCGATGCCGCTTCGGTCAGCGAGATCCTGGATCAGTTGATCGCCTACAGCGAGGCGCACTTCATGTCCGAGGAACTGCTGATGCGGTTGAACAGCCATGACGACTACGCGGATCACGTCGACGATCACGGCCAGATGCTCGATGTGCTGCGGCAGATCGCCGCCGATCATGCGGCGGGCAATTCTCCGCTGCTGGCAGCACAGGCGGCAGAGATTCTTGCTTTCGTCCGCGGTCACATCGACACGCGTGATCAGCGCTTCGCCGACCGACTGCGCGACGGGCAGTAGCGCAGTGTGGATTGGCGAGGCCTTCTCACGCCTATCGCCGGGGCTTGCGTAGGCGTCCGCTAGCCTCAGCCGCTTCGCGGCGGCAGTTCGTCGAGCATGCGCGGCGCGTAGTGTTGCGTGAGGATCGGCCCGAGGATCGCCGTCACCAGCACGACGATGAGAACGGCGTTGAGCATGCGGCTGTCGACCAGCGGCTGGCCGCTGGCGTTGAACGTCTTGTGCGCGACCAGCGTCACCGCCAGTGTGGCGGCGACCTGCGGCAGCGTCAGCGACCACACCGTTCGACGCGCCGCCCGGGGGTAGCCGAAAGCCCGCCCACAGGCTTCCGCAGCAATCCATTTGCCGGCGACGAGGGCGCCGAGCAGTCCCGCCGCGAGGAGAAAGTCCTGGCTGATGCTGCGAACGACTGCAATAGGATCGATCAGGAAACCAGTCACGAGGAAGAAGATCGGGACGAAAAGGCTGCTGCCGAGAAACTCCAGCTTGCCCTTGGCCGGCTTGTCCTTCACCGAGGCGTTCACCGCCAGACCGGCGAGGAAAGTGCCGACGATCCCCGGCAGGTGGATCCACTCCGCCAGCAAGGCCGTGACGGCGAGAATGCCGAACATCAGCATGAAGTAGGTTTCCTCGTCGTTCTCGACGCGCCGCAACAGCCAGGCCCCGCCACGACCCAGCCCGAGCAATACGAGCGGGATGAATATGGCGATTTCGATCACCTGGATGGCGATTCCGGCGACTGAAAAGCCGCTGGCGTACAAGGGCAGGCAAGCAGCAAAAACGAGCAGGGAGAGGGTGTCGGAAGCCATCGTCGCGCCGAAAGTCACCACCATGGGTTCGAGATTCCTCGCCCCCAGTCTGGCGATGATGGTCGATCCGAGCATCGTGTGCGACGCGATCAGCGACCCGACGACGATTGCCGGCAGCAACTCGTAGCCGAGCCACAGGGTGGCCAGCGTTCCCAGCAGCAGGGGAAGCGAAGTCGTGATCACCCCAAAACTGAGCGCGCGAAAGATCTTTTGCCGGAACAGCGTCAGGTCGAGTTCCAAACCGGCGAAAAACATCAACAGCAGCGCACCCACTTCAGCGAAGAATTTCAGAACCGGATGCTCGTGGGAAAAGATGTCGAGCACATGCGGCCCGAACAGCATGCCAGCGACCAGCAAGCCCACCGCCTCCGGCAAATGGACGCGGCGCGAGAGGCGTGGAATGCTGACAATCAGCATCATGCATACCGCGAAGCTGGCCAAGGTTGGCAGAACGGCGACCGCCTTCCGCAGGTAGTCGAGGAGCCACATGCCGGTCTTCGGGGAAGACTTACTTCGGGAACATGAACTGCACCTGGGCGCGAATCTGCCAGTTGGCGCCGTTATCCGGCGTCACCACGTTGTAGTACGCCGATAGTTGGGTGTTCACCGGCAGCCTGCCGAGGTGAAAAATCTTCCCTAACCCGCCGCCCACCGGCACCGTCCAGCGCTGGCTGCTCTCGGCCTTCCAGTCGGCGGTGATGATCGGCGCGCTGGTCAGGTAGAAACCGCCGTCGAAGTTGTAATTGACGAAGGGCTGGATCAGGCCGTTGTTGTACGCGCCACCCTGCTTGTTGCTGGAGAGCGACCAGATGTTGTTGACCAGCACGCCGTAGACCCAGGGATCGCCCTTTTCGAGGTGGAGCGCCACCACCGACGGGCCGAGACCCCAGTTCTTGTTGCCGAGTTCGGAATTGCTGTTGGTCGGAATCTGCACCACCGGACCGGCTCCCCAGATGAAGTGTCCGGGCTTGGCCGGCGAGAGGAAGGCCGTCAGTACCGTATCGCCGACACCGTTGGTCCGGTCGTCGCCGGGGTAGAGCGAAGGCATCGAGATCACCGGCACGATGGTTCGCGTGATGACGTTCCAGTCGTCGCTCACCGAGATCGGAATCACCGGCTGGATGTTGAGGACGTTCTGGGTTTTCTTTTCCGGCCCGAAGTTCAGGTTCGTGTTGTTCTGGAACGGAACGCTGACCAGATTGCCGACCGGGTTCTGAGCCAGCTTGGCCAGTTCCTCGGCGCTCATTTCGGCGATGGCGGGGCTGGCCGCCAGCAGTGCGGCAAGAGCAGTGGCGGCAAGCCCGGGGGTCGTAGTGCGCTTGATCATGAAGTCCTCCAGCGTTGAATGAATTCCCGGTCGCTGTGCGGCCGGGGAAGTGACGATTACAGCGGCCGTGCCGGGCCGATCTGCGGCGCGCGCACCGGGTTGGCCATGCCGACAAAGATCACAACGCCCTGTCCGCCGCAGCGCGTCGACAGCGCCTCGGCCGCACCGGCGTAGCAGCTGTCGATGTCCTCCCAGTTGTTGATGGCCCAGACGTCGCCCGCCGGGCTGACGGCAATCTCGGTCTGCCACTGCAGGCCACCGCCGACGTAGCCGCCCGGCACCGAGCACTTGGCCGTTGAGGCCGGTAGCCGCTAGAACCGGTGCTGGCGGCAGGAGGCTCGTCGCGGCGAGCACCAGGATCGACAGGCGATCCCCTGTGACGTGCTTGCGTCTGTGCATTTGCGCTTTCATTTCATGTCTCCCATGAACGTCAAGAGTGATTTCCATCGCTTGGCTACTGACATCCGGCACCCGGCTCATTCGCCGCGCCAGGCGTGCCGCGACGAATGAGCAGTTTGGCCGGGCTTACTTGGCAGCTGTGGGTGCTGCGGGTGCTGTGGGTGCGGCGGCTGGCGCCGGTGCTGGTGCGGCTCCCGGTGTGGCCGCTGACTCGATCTTGGCCTTCGCCTTGAGATCGTCAAGGTGTTTCTTCAGGTTTTGCTGCTGAACCTGCTGCGCCAGATGGGGTTTGACTTCCTCAAAGGGAGGTGCCTCGATGGGCTTGGAATCCTCCAGCTGAATGACATGATAGCCATACGGGGTCTTGACGGGCTCCTGTGTGATGGCTCCTTTTTCGAGCTTGCTGACAGCAGCGGCAAATTCCGGAACCATTCTGCTCAGGTCGAACCAGCCCAACTCGCCACCACTTGCCTTGGAGCCGGCATCTTTCGATTTCTCCATGGCCAGCTTCGCGAACGCTCCGGGATCCTTCTTGAGCTTGGCGATGATGGCCGTGGCTTCGGCTTCCTTCTCGACGAGAATGTGGCGTGCCTTGTATTCGGAGCCGGTGATCGTGGCCTTGATCCTCTCGTACTCGGCTTTCAGGACTTCGTCGCTGGCCGCACCGTTCTTGATCAAGTCCTGAACATAGGCGCTGGCCAGAACGGATTGACGCATCAGGTCAATTTGTTCGATCACTTCAGGCGACTTGTCCAGGCCCTTCTTGACGGCTTCCTCGGCAACCAGCGTTTGCATGATCAGCTTGTCGACGATGCCTTGTCTGGCCTCCGGGCTGTCCGCCTGGCCGTTGCCGCCAGCTTGCTTGACGATCATGTCCACACGTTTCTTGCTGATGACCACGCCGTTTACGGTTGCCTCGCCGGCGTCTTCACCCCCGGGGCAACGGCAGTGGCTTTGTTGGCATTCTGGTCGGATTTGCAGGCGCCGAGGACCAGCAGCGAGCTAGCGCTGGCCAGCAGGATTTTGGAGTTGAGCAATTTCATACGGTTCCTTGTGGTGTGAAGAATTGCAGTTGGAGTTGCATTGCGGGGAAATCGCCCTTGGTCCAACCGGTTGCTGGACAGACTGCCGCTGATGCGGGAAGGGGCGGCGGGTAAGGCGGACGTGACCGAAGTATTCGCGGCCTTTCAGACCAGACGAACCGGACTTGTGGTGTACACCGCCACGATTTCGTCGCGGCCCAGCGAATTGAATATGCAGGCTTCCGGGACCGTGACCTGACCGGCCAGGAAGCTGATCCGTTTCATCTGAGACGGGTCCCGCGCATTGATAGCGGTGACTTTGACCATGGGCTTACCGGCTCTAGCGATCACCAACGACTCGCCTTTGGCGGCTTGTTCGACCAACCGCGACAGCTGGGTCTTGGGTTCGTGAATCTTTGGCCGTCTGCATGAACATCTCCTGTGGGTCCGGTCCGGTCCGGTTAGTTTAGTCCAACACCAGTGGGACACGTCGACAGACATGAGGAACGCGGCCACTTCAGGCCGCTTTCCCCTGCAGCGGCCGGTTATCGGCGCCGGCAGCAAGAATTCAGCCGATAGTGTCTTCGGATCTCCGCGCGTGAGGTTCTGACCGGTCAAGTTCAAGGGCCCCGGAGAGACTCGCCTTTACGGATTGCAGGATCTCGGACAAGTAGTCTTGTTGTTCCGCTGACAGGCCCTGCAGCATCTCCGTACGACTACGAAGGATGACGGTCTCGACCTGCACGAGCAATTGTCGCGCTCGGTCGGTCAAATGGATTCCCCATACGCGCCGATCGCCGGCAATTGGACGCCGTTCGATCCAGCCGCTCTTCTCGACCTGATCGATCAGGCGGCCGGCCGTGGATTTTTCGATCTCGAGCTTGGCCGATATCTGCGACTGGGAAAGCCCCTCCTGATTCGACAGGATCGCCAATATCGACCATTGGGCACGCGTCAAGCCGAGTGGCTGCAATCGTCGATCGATCAGTTTGCGCAGCAGTCGTGCGGACTCGGTCAAGAGGAAGCCCGGGCCTCGCTGGGAATCATCGATGAACATGGATGCGGCCTCAGTGACGATCTAGGGAATGGCCCTTGGCTGCCGGCACGACGGTGCTATGCGCAGCGCAGGCGTTAGCCGCAGATTATCCCAGTTTCCCCGGCATGCGACGAGCGAGCGGGGAGCCGCCGAGAACATGGGGGAGTCTGTGCATGCCGCTTGCACAACGCACCTGCCTGACCGCAGCCAATACCAGACAATAGTAAGCATGCTTATTATAAGTTGACTGTTGGTAGGCGAGCATAGTAATATTCTCTCGTCAACAAGGTCTTTAGGCCGTCGCTAGGTTCCGTCTCGTGATCGAGCTTGGCGAGCTACATGCGACGGGTGCTGCAGGCTGATA
>AATN01000314.1_pt1 | contig 10441 bp, 9 predicted proteins | sample 270648 | NCBI WGS metagenome assembly AATN01 (sample SAMN02954269, study PRJNA17659) | bioreactor sludge metagenome | biome: terrestrial; feature: bioreactor; material: sludge; isolation source: Enhanced Biological Phosphorus Removal (EBPR) bioreactor sludge | place: Australia: Brisbane, Queensland
GCACGTCTAATGAATAAATCATTAGTTTGCCGTGTGTTGGTGCCATTATCTAATCGCTCTTATGCTTCCATTTCAACAGGCTATGCTGTTAAGCAGGGTGTGGTGCTTTTATCGCGCCATGCTTTGCTACACGAAGACCGCGATTCAAGCTTAGCTATTAAGTTGATCTGGGATGAGTGGAAAGATGCTTTAGGTAAACCTTGTGAAATCGAAGCAGAGCAAGGTAGTGAGATTTTTGTTTCGGAACAGGAGCATTTAAAATCTGATATAGCCTTGCTTAAATGCCAAACTCCACCCCATGCACCTATTAACTGTTGCCCGCTATTTCCAGAACGGTTTACTTCAAATTTATCTTGGGAAGCTTACGGTTTTCCTAAAGTTAAGCAAATACAAGCAGGAGATTTAAGTTATGAGGCAACTACTGTTCTAGGTCACACAAAATCCTCTAATCATAATGGTTGCATTGAGCTTTATGCTAAAGATGATTTTTCAGATCGCAATTTATGGGCTGGTATTTCAGGAGCTGCTATTTTTCACGATACCTATTTAATAGGCGTTATTACTTCTAATTGGCTAGAGCATAAAAATTCACTTGAAGGTTATTCTTTAGCTTACCATGTTAGGCAGTGTCAGTTGTTTGCTAAGACTTTGGAGTTAACGACTGAAGATGATACGCCCACTTATTTACCCCTCTTCGAACCCATTTTAGTTAAAGTACCTAACTTGGCTAAGCAGCTTGATGCTCAAAGCAGTATTAAATCAGCGGATTTGTATAGGCGCTTAGTGGCGGTTTCAGTAGGTGAGTTCTTTCAAAAATTACTTTCTTGTAGGCAAACGGGTGGGTGTCCCAAAACCCTAGGTGAGTTAGCGACTGTGCTGCTACCGCAGTTTGTAGCACCTGAAATTGTGAATTATGTACGAGACCAGACTAATGCTCATGTGTTACCTGTGCCGTATTCTAGAGGTGTGGTCATTGAATCTTTAATGGCACGAGTAGATCGGCGTGTGGTTGCTATTGATCACTATGCTAATAATAGGTTTACCGCTAAATATGCATTGAGTTGGGCAGCAGAAACCGCAGAGCGTACTGAAGACCGTGTACGAGAAACCATGCAAGATATGGATGCGCGTTATGGCGGTGATTTGTTGGAGTTACACACCAAACAGCTTTACAAAAAAACAAAACCTAGTGATGTTCCTGATAGCCAAGGTGACAGAGACCAAATGGAAAGACGCGTTAAGCGCTTGTTGCAATCGGCTAACAAACGCAATGCACCTCGGCATTACTTAGTTCACGATGATTTTATGTTTGGTTCGTTTGATGCCGCACAACAATATTACACGCTGCTAAAGATGAAGTACCCTGAATGTATTGTGCTTAAACCAACATCCGATGAAGACTTGATTCATCAAGAGCTTGACGATTATTTTGATGCAGAGCAGGTACTGGCTCCCTATATTAATGGCGAGACTAATTAAGGATAAATAATGGCTAGCAAGTTTTTACCGACCCATCTTAACTCCACTCCCATCACCAACGATTGCCACGAAACTATCTACCATCTCTACGAACCAGAACAGATCACCGCTATCAATGCCGCTTTAGCTATCCAGCGTCCATTATTAGTGTTAGGCGAGCCGGGGATTGGTAAAAGTCAATTAGCTAAAGCAGTAGCGCAAGAATTAGGGCGGGTATATTTGCCGTTTGTGTGTGATGCGCATACCGAGTCACGCGATTTACTGTGGGAGTTTGATGCGGTCGAGCGCTTAGCGGATGCGCAGGTGCAAGGGGTTTTGCCTGCTGAGGAGCGTAAAGATTTAGCGGTTGCGAATTATATTATTCCACGCTCTTTATGGTGGGCTTTGAATTGGGGGTCTGCCAAAACACCTAAAGGCCAATACCATATTCCTGCTTATGATTCTAAGCTGGCTGATCCTAAAAAAGGCTGTGTGCTGCTAATTGATGAGATTGATAAGGCATCGAGTGATGTGCCAAATGGCTTATTGGAAGCTTTGGGTAGCGGATGTTTTCAGCCACAGGGTATGACAGTAGTTGAGCGTGCTAGAGATACACCAGCGCCCTTGGTTATTATTAGCTCCAATGCCGAGCGTACTTTGCCGGATGCTTTTATTCGCCGTTGTTTAGTACTGCATTTAGATTTTCCTAAAACTGCTAACGAGCAACTAGCCTTTTTAATCAAGCGAGGTGAGTATAACTTTCCTGCTTTTAAGCAAGTTAAGCTCACAGATCGTGAGGGGCAAGCTTGCTCGCTTTTAGAATTAGCGGCGCAAATGTTAGTCGAGGATCGTAAAGCGGCTCAAGATAAGCATTTATATCCACTGCCCGGACAAGCTGAGTATTTTGATTTATTACGCGCTATTCGTGAGTTGGCGGGGCAAGATTTAGCAAAAGCTGGTGCATTATTAGAACAATTGCGTCCTTATACCTTACGCAAGGTGCGGGAGCAGTAGTGAGTAAGTCGTTTGGGGTAATCAGTCGTGCCGATCTTGTGCGCTTACAAGAGCAAAAGCGCGAGGCTGAGACGGCATTTATTGCTCAACAATTGGGGTTGGAACAAGACCTTGAAGTATTAGCATCGCCTCAAACACACATATTCCCCCTTTCAGAGAGCGCGACTCAGGACAAAAAACTAGAAACTTCCAGCCAAGAAGTTGATCGCAGTAAACAGCTCAATCCGTGGTTTTGGTATTTGGATAAGCGTGATTGGCATGATGAAGAAAAACTGGAGCAGCCTAGCACAGCCAGCTATACAGCATGGCGCAATCGCCCACTCATCGCGGAGCACATACCGCTATATTCTAAGCAAGCCATCATTACGCATTTATTGCCCCTGTTGCGTCAAACAGAGCGGGGGCGTAAACCAGATTTAGATCAAGTCATCAAAACCTTGAGTCGTGCCGAGCCTTTGCGTGCTTTGCCGCCTGAGCAACGCCAAGCTGAGCACGCGCCGCTTGTGATTGTGGTAGATCGCAGTCGGCATTTGATTCCATATTGGCAGGATCAGGTAGCGGTAATTCAGATGTTGCAGCAATTAGGCTATCAAGATACACAATTAGCGGTATTGGTGGAGGGTGAAGCTGTACCACGCTTAATTAGTGAACAGGTCACACAGGACTGGTCAGTACCACAGGGCGCTTTCATCGTGTTACTCAGTGATTTAGGTGCGCTACAGCAGCAGGGTCGACAAGAGCAAATCTGGCTGCAACTAGGGCGCTTATTAAAGCACCAGAATAATACTTTGATTGCGTTGTTACCTTGTGCGGTGCAAAGACTAAGTCCTGCCGTTCAGCGCTTAGTGCAAGGCGTGAGCGTGGCACATGCGTCGACAGATTTTGAGTGGGAGCAACAACAGGCCGAATTATTACTAACCGCCTTAGCGCCTTGTATTCGGATTGAGCCATCTTTGCTGCGTGATATGCGTCTCAAGATGGCAACATTGGGTGATGAATGGCAGATGGGCGCGGCAGTTGAAAGTTTAGTTTGGCAGCATGGTGCATTAGCAGAAGCGCATAGCGTGGCGGCTAGTTGGAATAGTGAAACCCGCAAAGGCTATTTGCAGCGCTTTGCAGCGTTGAGCGATGTCGCCAAAACGCAGGCTTTAGCTACTATTCGCGCTTGGCGGGGCGCAGTTTCGGAGAATATTTGGTATGAGGAATTACTATCCTTAGACTCGGACAGCCAGCAGCTAGCTGTGATTGAGGAGGATGTACAGCAGGCGGTGGAGAAACTATATTTCATCGTGCAACAAGCTCAAACCGAGGTTATTTCAGCAGAGCTAGCCGCGTATTATCGCCGCTTTGAGCAGCGTGTGCCTGAGGAATGCGTGACGCGCTCGGCGGCACTGCAACAGATAATTGGTTTATTTGGCACCAAACAGCATTTGATTGATCCGCAACATCTGCCAGCTCAAGGTGCCAAGCGCCAAGCGTTATTGTATCAGCGTGGCACACAATTATTTTTGTGTCCGTTTGATCCTTTTAAAACTTCTAGTGCAGGCATGAGTCCGCTGGCGATTGTGCAGTTGCGAAGTGATAGCGTGCAGGTCTGTGATGAGCAGGGGCAGGGGTTGGTGGTATTGTCGCTGGCTGACAGTCATGGTTTTGAGTTGGGTGAGCGGCGTGCTCTACAAATTCGTAGTGAAGTGGAGGTTTTACATTTAGCAACTCGTCAAGCGCCCGAAGGCTGCGAAATGGGGCGCGATAGGTATGGCTTGTATGTGGATTTAGCGTTTTTCGGAGTGGTGCAACGGTTTCGTTGGATACCGGCAGGACGCTTTACAATGGGTTCGCCAGAGAATGAGCTAGAGTGGGAATCTTGGGGTAAAGAAACCTTACATGAAGTCACGCTCACCACAGGTTTTTGGCTAGCAGATACGGCTTGCACGCAAGCTTTGTGGCAAGCGGTGATGGGTAAGAATCCATCTGAGTTTAAGGAGAGTGAGCAACAGCCTGTTGAGCAAGTGTCATGGTTAGAGGTACAGCAATTCTTAGACAGGCTTAGTCAAACTTATAGCGGATTAGTAGTGAGTCTGCCCACGGAAGCGCAGTGGGAATATGCCTGCCGTGCAGGCACTACGACGCCGTTTTCCTTTGGTGAGATGATCACTACTGAACAGGTGAATTATGATGGTAATTATCCTTATGCAGGTGGCGAAGAAGGTGAGTATCGAGAGAAAACGGTGGTGGTAAAAAGCTTGCCTGCGAATAGCTGGGGTTTATATGAAATGCACGGCAATGTGTGGGAATGGTGTGTGGATGAATGGCGAGAGGATTTAGGTTCATCGCCGGTGAGTAATCCTGCGCATGTCCAGTGTTTGCCGGACTTCCCTGCTGCTAGCAGTCTGAAGCAGACTGGTGTTTTGCTTATGGGCAGTCTGGTGAATGCTGGTGATGAGGCAGTCGCGCGCGTGCTGCGCGGTGGTTCTTGGGACAACTACGGCAGGGATTGCCGTTCTGCTTTTCGTCGCTTCGGCACGGTGTCTGAACGCCTCAGTCCCCTCGGCTTCCGTTTTGTCCTAGGTCATGAGCTCCAGCACAGGAGCAGCGAACTGACCAAGCCGCAGTCAGCGCGTCGCGGAGCAGCGCAGACAGAGGCTAGGGCAGGGAGCGGCAGTTTGTGGCAGCGCTTGAAAAAGGGATTGGGTTTCAAAGGAAACAATGAAACATAAATTTTTTGTGATTTCAGCCTTAAATTCCGAATCTGATGAGCAGTCCTTAAATCAGTTTTGTAGTCAGCATCGGGTTGTGAATGTTGAAAAAGCGTTTGTCGCGAATGGTGAGCGCAGTTATTGGTCGGTTTGTGTGACTTGGTTAGCGCATGATCAGCCCTTAGCTAAAATGCTTGGTGTGACACCTTCAGTCAGTCGTAAACCAAAAGTGGATTATAAAGAGGTACTTAATCCAGAACAATTTGAGCAATTTTCGCGTTTACGGGATTTGCGCAAGGAATTGGCAGATCAAGAAGGTTCTCCAGTTTATAATGTATTTACGAATGAACAATTGGCTCTAATGGTGCAATTGAAAATTGCTAACAAAAGTACATTACGCCAATTAGAGGGAGTAGGTGAGGCAAGAATAGAAAAATATGCGGAACGTTTCCTAGCCTTATTACAAACATGGTTTGTACCATGAAGCGCTATTTTATTAGTTTGGACTCAATAGCTGATTACACTAACCTTGTAATGGCTTTTCATAAAGCAGCACGGGCGAAACGCTATCGTCCAGAAGTGCAAATTTTCTTGCAAAATTTTAATCAAAATATCTATGCACTCTCGCAATTAATTCTAAAGGGTAAGATGCCTCTAGGGAGTTTTCGGGCGTTTCAAATTCGTGACCCTAAACCACGTTTAATCCATGCAGCTTGTTTTGAAGACCGTATCTTTCATCATGCGGTGATGAATCAAGCTGGCGAAATACTTGATCGTAGCATGTCTCCTTTTAGTTATGCTTGTCGCCCTAATAAAGGAATTCATTCAGCAATTTTGCAAGTACAGTCCAACCTGCAAGGTTTTGAGTGGTATGGGAAAATAGATATAGCTGGCTATTTCGCTACCATTGACCACGTTATTTTGCTCTCAATATTGCAGCGTAAATTTAAAGGTGAGTTATTTATTGGGCAATTAGAGCGTATCGTTGCGAGTTATCAAGCTACGCAAGATAAAGGTTTGCCTATTGGCTCGCTGACCTCCCAATATTTTGCTAATTTTTATTTAGATGGCTTGGATCGTTTTTTGGAGCAACATCCTTTAGTCAGTGCTTATGTACGTTACATGGATGATGTCGTGTGGTGGTGTCGTGAGAAGACGCATTTAAAAATCACTTTAGCCGCCATAGAAGCTTATTTACACCAACAACGTCATTTGGTGATTAAGGAGCAAAAACAGTTACAAGCCAGTCGGCAAGGTATTTGTTATTGTGGTTTTCACGTCACACAAGGCGCCATTCGCTTAAGTAAACGTCGCAAACAGCGGTTTCTAGAGCGTAGACAATATTGGGAAGGTTTGTATCAGCAAGATATGATTAATCCTCAGCAATTACAACGAGCTTATGCAGCCACACAGGCGATGACAGCGCACACTGATAGTTTGGCATGGCGTAGGGAAAATTTACGACGTTTTCCAGCTCTCGATGTATGATGGAGTGGGGTAAGTGATTAGAAAAACAGTCGCGCGCGTGCTGCGCGGTGGTTCTTGGCTCCTCAACGGCAGGTATTGCCGTTCTGCGATTCGTGACTACGACACGGTGTCTAAACGCAACAGTAACAACGGCTTCCGTTTTGTCCTAGCTCAATATCTGATCGGAAGACAGGTAAATGACCAAATCCTTATCCAGCTTTATTCTTTGAGAATAAACAAAAAGCAAGGTTGCCCACAGGCTAGTAAGGATCATGAACGTCTGTGGGTAAACCGTCTACATCAACTGCCATGCCCAAACTAACCCCCTACAACCACCCGAGTTATCATCACCATCCCAAACCATTTCCACCCGAGTACGCCAGTGCGTGGGGCAAAGATCGTTATGGTGTATGGATTGAGTTGGATTTCTTCGGAGTGGTGCAACGGTTTCGTTGGATACCGGCAGGACGCTTTACAATGGGTTCGCCAGAGAATGAGCTAGAGCGGGAATCTTGGGGTAAAGAAACCTTACATGAAGTCACGCTCACCGCAGGTTTTTGGCTGGCGGATACGACTTGCACACAGGCCTTGTGGCAAGCGGTGATGGGAGAAAATCCTGCTCATTTTCAAGACAGTGACCAGCAGCCTGTTGAGCAAGTGTCATGGCTAGAGGTACAGCAATTCTTAGACAGGCTTAGTCAAACTTATAGCGGATTAGTAGTGAGTCTGCCCACGGAAGCGCAGTGGGAATATGCCTGCCGTGCAGGCACTACGACGCCGTTTTCCTTTGGTGAGATGATCACTACTGAACAGGTGAATTATAATGGTAATTATCCTTATGCAGGTGGCGAAGAAGGTGAGTATCGAGAGAAAACGGTGGTGGTAAAAAGCTTGCCTGCGAATAGCTGGGGTTTATATGAAATGCACGGCAATGTGTGGGAATGGTGTGTGGATGAATGGCGAGAGGATTTAAGTTCATCGCCGGTGAGTAATCCTGTGCATGTCCAGTGTTTGCCGGACTTCCCTGCTGCTAGTAGTCTGAAGCAGACTGGTATTATTGCACTTAACGGTCTGGCGAATGCTGGTGATGAGACGGTCGCGCGCGTGCTGCGCGGTGGTTCTTGGCTCCTCTACGGCAGGTTTTGCCGTTCTGCGTTTCGTGACTCCGACTCGGTGTCTCTACGCAGCAGTAACTACGGCTTCCGTTTTGTCCTAGGTCATGAGCTCCAGTAAAGGAACGGAGCAGTTCTGAGCGATAGCGAAGAAAGAGAAAGCAACGAGTGAGCACGGGCAGGCGCGTTGCGGAGCAGCGCCAGAACGTGATAGCGAGTAGAGCGGTTTAAAACTAAGGAGGCATTTAAGAGAGGAATCAAGCCTTGTTTGAATGGGCTGTTAATTCTATGTGTTAGCTAATGTAGTAGAGATAGTAATATCGAAAATAATTATCGATTTATCATTGAGTTAAGTTGTATTTTTAGTTCCCTTCACCAAGGTCGAGTTGTACTTCTTTAGATACTAATGCATCTAATACATATTGTGCGATCAGTGTTTGGCGAATTTTAGCGACCCCTTGTTTGAAGCCTTCGGGATAATATAATAATTTCGCTAAGCCTTGCGTGAGGGTGGTCATGCCCGCACTAGGTGTTGTCAAATCGACGCCGTGATGACTATAAAACTTTGGATCTTCAATTACTAAGAGGATATTTAACTGCTTAGGACTAAGCTTGGCAATGTGAGCTTTTTTAAAGTAACTATGCTGGGCTTGAGCCACTAACATAGGTGTTTGTGCGCGGGCTAGCATGCAATACTCATAGCCATAGCCCCTATTTACTCTAATGAGCTTCAGCTTAGGGTTTCGATTTGCAAGTTACATGCAGGAAATAAGGAAATATTTTCTGTGCAGTAGGTTTCTACTAGAAACGTAAATGCTTGACCGACAATCCATGATTGATCAACTCATTCAATGAATCGATACCGATTTTTAAATGCTGCTCAACAAAGTCGGCACTGACTTGCTTATCACTAGCTTCAGTTTTAACACCTTCCGGTTCCATTGGGCGATCAGACACTAGTAATAAAGCACCGACAGGAATTTCATTAAAAAAGCCTGCGCTGAAAATGGTCGCCGTTTCCATATCAATCGCCATGCAACGGATACTTTTTAAATAAGCCTTAAAGGTTTCATCATGTTCCCAGACGCGCCGATTGGTGGTGTAAACCGTCCCAGTCCAATATTCGCGTTGGTATTTACGAGATATTGTAGTAGAGACCGCTTTTTGCAAGCTAAAGGCTGGCAACGCTGGTACTTCAGCCGGGAAATAATCGCTGGAGGTTCCTTCGCCGCGAATTGCTGCAATCGGTAGAATTAAATCACCGAGCTGATTTTTCCGTTTTAAGCCACCACACTTACCCAAAAATAAGACGGCTTTGGGATGTACGCCACTGAGTAGATCGAGCACAGTAGCTGCATTGGGGCTGCCCATCCCGAAATTAATAATCGTAATATTATTTGCGGTGGCATTCGGCATGCTGCGGTCAGCCCCAAGAATGGGCACATTATGCCAGCGGGCAAAAATTTCCACGTATTGGTTGAAATTGACTAGCAGAATATATTGCCCAATGCTTTCTGGGGTTAAGCCGGTATAGCGAGGTAGCCAATTGGCTACAATTTCTTGTTTAGTGCGCATGTGATATTTGTCCTTATTGTTATTAGCGGAACCTGTCTGTGATGCAGGCTTTTAAATAGAGGAATGGAATAATAGAAAGTAATTTTTTTAGAAGGTTCCTCTCCTTCTAGACTTAAAGTCTAAATTTAAGCAGCTTGCCCAAGTTTTGCAAGTAATGCTTGTCCTTGCCGCCAAGCACCTAAGCCGCTGCTGGTATTAATATGCCCGTAGTCACCTATCACGGCTAACTCACTACCCCAAGCCTGTGCACAGTGCTGCATGTGTGCTGCTGAACCATAAGGATCATTGGTACTGCAAACCACCATACTTTTGAATGGCAAAGGTTGCATCGGTGTCTGTTCATAACCTTTAGCAGCCTTTGGGAAATTGATCCCTTGTGGATCAGGTATAGAGACTAATAAAGCACCCCGAATCTGTTGTCGAGTGTGTGCTGCCCAATGTGCGACGGTTAAACAGCCTAGGCTATGTGCTACTAAAATCACTGGCTGAGTTTGCTGCTGAATCGCTTGTTCAAGAGTTGCTACCCATTCAGAGCAAACGGGGTAATCCCAATCACGCTGTTGAACGCGTGTCGCATTCGGGAAAATAGTTTCCCAATAGGTTTGCCAGTGGTCTGCATCGGAGTTGTAGATACCGGGGAGGATGAGAAGTTGGGAGTTAGGGGTTTGCATAATTAGTATCCGCTTAAGTTTTTAGCTTAGTCTAACTGAAAGCTCGTAAAAGTAGTTGTGCTATTATAGTTTAATGAGCTTATGCATTTTTTAGGTGGTTGTTCATGGAATGGTCTGAAGTAATTCATAATCCTTTTTTGCAGGATTTACCTTTTAAAATTGAACTAAATAAATTTGGTAAGCTGTTAATGAGTCCTGCCTCGAATAGTCATGGGCGCTTTCAAGGTCGGATTGCGGGCTTGCTGTGGCAGGGTTTACCGAAGGGTGAAGTGATTACTGAGTGCTCTGTTCAAACCTCAGAGGGTGTTAAAGTTGCCGATGTTGCGTGGGCTTCGGCGGAATTTATCGCTGAGTTTGCTTATGCCACGCCGTACCCTAAAGCGCCGGAGATTTGTGTTGAGATTGTATCGCCATCCAATTCTAAGCTCGAGATTAGCGAAAAGGTTGA
>AATN01000315.1_pt1 | contig 10434 bp, 9 predicted proteins | sample 270648 | NCBI WGS metagenome assembly AATN01 (sample SAMN02954269, study PRJNA17659) | bioreactor sludge metagenome | biome: terrestrial; feature: bioreactor; material: sludge; isolation source: Enhanced Biological Phosphorus Removal (EBPR) bioreactor sludge | place: Australia: Brisbane, Queensland
CCAGCTGCCTGGTGGTCAGCCCTTTGTCGATGGGCCAGTCGTGGGCGGGCTTGCTCATGCGTAGTGGTCCGGGTCGACGACAGGGGAGACGTTGCTCGCGTGCTCGAGTTCGCGGTTCATCTGCGCCTGCCACTCCGCCTCTGCCGCTTCCTCCTCATCCGGCACGCGCGGCGCCGTGGGGAGCCCCTTCTCGACCATGTCGAGAACGTCGCCGGCCAGGACGACACCACGCTTTAGCGCCTCGTGAATCCTTGCCAGGTGCTCGTTGAGCTTCGTCAGCTGATCCAGTTGCAGGAGATGCAGCAAAAGCCCGTCCGGCCAATGCTCCAACTTAGTCCTCGCCATCGTTGTTCTCACAGCGGCCTCGGCGGCTTCAATTTCGGTGTCGCTCAATTTCATGGTTTTTCCTTTTCCGGTTGTGTTTCAGGTGGTGGTGACGAAAACAGGTGACGAGAACTCTCAACTTGGTATACATGTGTAAACATGTGTGTGAATGTGTTTACCTTGTACGTATACCTCCTCTCTTTTTCTCCTTATGTTTATTTTCTATTCGTCACCTTTCATCACCTAAAAGAAGGAAACCCAGTAAATGCAAGGGTTTCAGGCAGGTGACGAATCCAGGGGACGAATCCCTTCTTTTTGTCTCGTCACCCTCTTTTCACTGCAAAAAATCATCGTTGAAACCTGACGCATCGAGCACCTCCCTGATGCGCCTCTTCGCCTCAACTTCGTCACCCTCGATCAGGGTGCCGAAAGATTGGCTGACCCACACCCTCCTGGCCTCTCCCATCCATTTCACTCGCCCATAGAATCTGTATCCCGCCTCAGTCAGCCGTCTCTGGACGGTCCGGGTGAACACCTTCTCGCCGGTTCTCGCCACCACCGCCGCGGATAGGTGGGATGTCGAAACCACGTGCTCGGTGACTCCCTGCGTCCCTTCTTTGATGAGGTCCTCGATCGCGTTCGTGGTGTCGTTCTTGCACATCTCGATCACCTCGCCCTTTGCGGAGGTCCAGGGGGCGTGCCCGTCGGCCTGGAACTCCACTCCCGGGACTCTCTCGAGGAGCTTCTTCCTCAGCGCCCCGGGGAAGGTCTTGATCGCCTGCACCAGCCGGGTGTAGTAGCCCGCTGCGGTCAGCTTCTTCACTTCCTCAGGGGTGAGTGCCACCCGCAGCATGAAATAGCGCTGATCCTCGCTGTCGATGGGCAGCCCGTCGCCATAGTTCGAGAACAACAGATAGTTCGTGACGTTGATCGTGAGATAGGACGTGAGGTGCTTGGCCTCGACGCGCACCGTATCGTTGGTGATCAGCGGCTTGAGCTTGTTGTCCGTCTCGCGCGCGGAGGTGTCAGGCACCTTCACCTCCTCGATCACCATGAGCGCGCGCTCGTTGGCCCATGCCGTGTAGCTGGACTTGATCACTTCCTGCGCCGGAACGGTCCCGACGTTGTCAGGGCCCATGGTGGCCTCCATCAGGAGGTGGAAAATCGACTTGCCGGCGCGCGAGGTGCCGAACAGATAGGGCGACCAGCGGATCTTGCGCCCGGGGTGTTGGACGTTGTGGGCCAGCCAGTCGAGGAACAGGTCGCCCTCGCGCGCGTCGGGGAGCAGCAGGGCGACGTGCTCGATCACCAGGTGCCACGCCCCCTCTTCGGCGTCGGTGAGCACCGGCGGCACGTTCGGGATGTTGGCCTCGCTGTAGGTGTTGGCGTACATCAGGCCACCACACTCGAACGTGCGGCCGAGCGTCGGGTTGTAGACCACGTTCGACACGCAATCGATGTGCCACACGTCGCATGCGTATTGGTGCGCCGCCGGGACGGAGCCGCGATCGTTCATGAAGGGGGCCATGAACCGGTTGTAGTTCGCGTCGAAACCCTTCTGGGACAGCTTCTCCTTGCTGTCGAGGTTGAAGAAGACATCCCCGTTGCTGACGAAAACGAACGGCTTGACCCAGAACGGCGACTCGGTATCGTCGCCCTCACGACCAGCCTCGCGCAGCATTTGCCGGGCGATGGCGACGCTGATACGAACTTGCGTCAAAGCTGTCAGGCGCACCTGCAGCGCGGCGATCAGGATGTCCCGGTCGACCTTCCCCAGGTCCTGGCACTTCGCGATTTCCGGCAGCACCTGGGCCCGCAGTGTCTGCTCATCGGCAGCCCCTCGGATGGCCGCCAGGAAGCCGTCACGCGCGGTGGTGGCCGCCTCGGCAGCCTCTCCACGCACATCCGGCAGCGCCGCGGCCCAAGCCTTCATGGCCAGGTGCGAAGGCAGCTCGCTCACCTCGTACGCCCAACGGTCCTCGCCGTCGATCGCGGTGTCCTTGTCGCCGAACATGTAGAGCCGGACTAGGTCCCAGGCGTTCAGCAGGCGACCGTCGGCCGGGTCGGTGTTGTGGGTGTTGCCGAAGTGCAAGTCATCGTCGGTAACGAAGCAGCCCTCCGGCGAGCCGCTGCCGCTGTTCAACCAGGTCACCCGGCGGTCGCTGCCCTCGGCATACACGAACTCCTCGGGCAACAGATCGTTGATCACCCGGCTGATCGGGTACGCCGTGCAGAACGCGCCGATGACGCCAGGCTTCTTCGTCGGGTCGGTGAGCACGAGGTCGATCGACGTGCCCGCGCCCTCATAGGTGGCGTTGAGCACCTCCTCCGGGATGACCAGGGCCACCTCATCGGTCGAGCCCCGACGCAGGCCGGAGCGCTTGCCTTTGGCGATCGGGTCCACCGCGCCGTTGAGGAAGATCGGGTCGGCGGTGTAGTGGACCTGCACCGTGCGCAACGGCGCCACGTCGATCGGGAGGTTGTTCGCACGCACCCAGGCCTTCAGCTGGGGACCGGTGAAGGGTGTCGCGAACCAGAACCACAGGTGGCACTTGAGCATGCCTGGCGTGCGGCCGGCCGACGAGGACAGCTGCCAGCAGTAGCTGGCCTGATGGAACTCAGGCGGGAGCTTGTCCTCGATGAATTCCTGTATCGCCTCCGCGGGCTCCAGGGTCGGGTCGGAGAGCATCGGCTGATACCGGTCGATGTCCATCATCACCCAGTAGTGCGGCACCTCATCAAACAGGTCCAGGATGCGCTGGTACTGTCCCGGGCGTGTCGGGGGCGCTATCTCCTGCGCCGCGGCGTCACCTTTGAAAGCCCCACGGATGACGCAGCGTGTGTTCTTCGGTGCAAGGAACTTGAGCACCCCGTGCAGGTCGAGGATGTTGTTGACCGGGGCCGGTTCAATGGTGAAGTGCTTGGCGTCGCCGTAGGGGATGACGGTGTCGCCGTCGAAGGTCTTGGTGAGCTTTACACCAATCGACTTCAGGCAGGTGACCGAGTCCTTGAACCGGGGGTTGAGCTGGGCACTCATGCGGTTGCTCCGAGGTATGCCAGGATCACCTCTTTCGCGACTTGGGGGACGATGGCGTTACCATAGGCGCGCAAACGTCCCACTCGGGAGGGAGCCCCATGAGCCAGCGGGAATGTGCCGGGTTCAACTGGCCGCCGTTTGCCATCTCTGCAGAGAAGCCACTCGGCAGGATCCCAGAAACCTGCTGTGTGAGAGGGACCCCGGTATCCTGCGGGCGGGGAGGGAGGCTCCCCCTTCGACCGCCCACCGCCGTAGGTGTCGCCCAGCCCGCCAACTGAACAAATGCCGTTTCCGACAGGGGCTTGCCCCGCGTCATCTCCTCCCTCCTGGCGAGAAACTCCGGCGAACCGCTCGCGCTGTGCCAATCCCTCGCTGCCGGAGTCGGCCATCCCGTCAGACAGGCTACCGCAGCAAGGTCCGGCCCCCTCGAACGCATCGCTTCCGACAGTCCGCCCTCGAAGGTCCGAACCCCTTTGGTCGCCAAGCTGCTCGTCGGAGTCGGCCACCCAATACAGGCGCTGTCGGATGTGCGGAGCCCCGAAGCCCGCAGCAGGGACACCGACCGCCCCGAAGGCGTAACCACTTCTTTCCATTTCATCTTGTACAAGGTCGAGCCAGCCGTGCTTGATTGCTGCATCAACCTGCTCACCAAAGACGACTGGAGGGCGGCACTCCTCGATGAGTTTGTGCCAGAAGGGCCACAGGTGTCGCGCGTCGTCGAACCCTGCACCGGCACCGGCAACACTGAAGGGCTGGCAAGGGCAGCTTCCCGTCCACACGGGGCGCTCGTCAGGCCACGCAGCGAGACGGAGAGCGTAAGACCACACGCCAACTCCCGCGAAAAAATGACATTGGGTGAATCCTGCAAGGTCGCGTGGTCTGACATCTACAATGCTCCGGGAGTCCACTTCTCCGGGCGCGATGTGCCCGGCAGAAATCAGGTTGAGCAGCCATTCGGCCGCAAACGGGTCAATCTCGTTGTAATAGGCTTGGGCACTCATCAGTACTTCGTCCAGCGCTCATCCACCACATATACCGTCTCCCGGGCCCGTGTGGTCGCGGTGTAGAACCAGCGCCGGCACGCGTCGTCCGCCGGCAGCTGACGTGGATCCTCGCGCACCTGCTTGGCGGACATGCCGTGCAGCGCCGCGCGCTCATCCACCACTGCCACGATCGGCCACTCGCCGCCCTGGGAGCTGTGGGCGGTGATCGCGTACCCGTAGGTCAGCGCCGCCCCTTCATCGTCGTCATGGGAGTAGCGCTCGATCAGGTCGGCGTACGCGCTGCAGTGCGCAGGCAGCTGGTCCTGGAAGAACCTGAACATGTCCATCTGCGCCCGGTGGCTGCCCTCGCACCCGGCCACCTCCAGCGTGATATTGGCCAACCGGTTGCGCTTGTCCCATTGGAAGTCCAACACGGTGGCCTGCGTACCGTTGAGCAGCACGTCATCGCTGTTGTCCCGGCAGATCATCAGGTCCCTGGGCATCGGCAGCACACCCTCAAAGCCCAAGGTCTTCCGCGCGCGGGCGTTGACTGCCTTGCGGATCACGTTGCGCCAGCAGATCAGCTGCGGCCGGTCCAAGACGAGCAGCATCTCGAAATCATCGCCGGGGGAGTAGTCGTCCAGGTCGACCCCGACCAGCTCCCGGCCATCCCGCGACGTCCGGATCGCGTCGGCCAGCGCCAACACGGCGCCGTCGTTGCGCAGCACTTCAGTTAGCGTGGCGTCGTGCTGGCGCGTGCAGAACAGTCCGCGCGGAACGTCCTTGTCGCCGACCGGAGGCAGTTGGTTGCCGTCGCCGACGAGAATCAACGTGTCGCACATCTTCTGCAGGTGATCGAGGGCCCACTTGGTGAGCATGGACGCCTCATCCACGATGATCACCTGGGCGTACGCAAGCTTTCCGTCGTTGAGCTTGTCCACCCTGTAGTTGGGGGTGAAAACCATCTTCTTCGGCCGCTTTGATACTTCGACCAGCGTGAAGAAGCGGGCGAACAGGGTGTTGGCCGACAATCCTTTTGACCGCAACACCGTCGCCGCCTTGTTGGTGGGGGTCACCACCTCGACATCGTAAACCCCCCGGCCATGCAGCTCATCTTCCAGTACCGCCAGCGAGGTGGTCTTGCCGGTGCCTGCGCGCCCGTTCAGGCTGATCAGGGCCTTGCCCTCACCCATGCGGGAGAGGATGGTCCACAGCGCATCCTCCTGGCTGGTGGTGAGCACCAGGCCACCCTGGCCAATCTCGAACTCTGTCACGGCGTTCATGCGCGCTCCCCCACCAGGATCACCACCGACATGCCGGTGCCTGCGAACTCGTTGTTGTAGACGCGCGACCACGTCACGTTCCAGCCCGGGAGCACGTCCTTGCCGACCGCGCTGGCCGGCACGATCGCCACCAGACGGCCACCAGGAGCGAGCTTCGTTGCCGCGTGCCGCACATGCGCCTGCCACCGGCCCTCGCTGAACGGAGGATTCATCACGATGCGGTCGAACGGAGCCCCGCCCCACAGCAAGAAGTCGGTATTCCATACGTCGTAGCCCTTCGCCTCCAGCACTTTGCAGTGCAGAGCACTGGCCTCAACGCACAGGGTGCGGCCCTTCGGCATGTAGTCGGCCAGCCCGCCTTGGCCAGCGCTTGGCTCCAGGCAGCTGTGCTCCGGCCTGATGTCGGCGAGGGCCACCGCCTCGCGCGCCAGGCTCTCAGGCGTAGCGTAGTACTGGTGCGACACCTTGTCCGGGATACAGCCGCTCGCCAGGATCTCGTTGAGAACCTCAAGCGGGGGGTAATCGAACCGGAAGGAACCGCCCGCGTACGCGATACCGCCGATGCCGGCGAGAACCCGGCAGGCTTCGTCACGAGATGCCTTGCCCGCCTCTTGCGCTTGCCAGGATAAGGTCACTTCCGTCTCGTGGTGTCTCGGCAAGCTGTTCGCCAGCACGTCCAACACCGCGAACGGCAGCGGCCGCAGGATCAGCGGGACGTGCTTGGTGCGCCGCGCCGGCTTGGTCCTGAACTCGCTCGGGATGGCGAGCGGGTGCAGGTGCGCAAGAATTCGATTCAGGCGCCAGGCCATGTCCGGGTGCACTTCCAGGTGCGCCGTCCCCTTGCGGTACAGACGTATCCGCAGCGACCCGCCGTCGAAGGTCACCCACTGCCCCCAGTGGTCGCGAAGCGTTTCGAGCGCCTTGATGCTCGAGTAGTGCTTTGGTTCGTCGCGCCCCATGAATTTCGCGATGACGCCCCTGAGATCGTTGATGTACCCAGCACGTGAGTAGCAGATCGAACCGTAGGACCGCATGTTGGCGAGGATCATCCGCTTGCCGAAGCCCATCGGCGAGTTGGTGACGTGTTCCCCAGACAGCGACCGGAAGATGCCGTCGACGCGCTCCGCCAGGAACTGCTGGCGCGACGCCAGCAGCGACTCAATCGTCGGGCGAACGGTGTCGTCGCCGAACTCCGGGGTCTCCATATCGGTGATTTGCTTGTTCCAGGCGTCGCGCCGCGCCTGCGGCATGACGTCGAGCACGTCTGTGAAGGCCAACGCCTTCGACCAGAACGAGGCGTTCAGGGCCTTGACGGCGCCATCCTCGCGGAAGATGTTGCTGTGGCTTACGGTGGCCTCGCGGCCGCAGTTGCCGTGCGTGAAATAGCGGACGACGTTGCCCATGTCACCGGCGAACAGTGCGGCCGCCTGCGCGATCTGGGTCCGTGCGCCGCGGTACTGCGCAAGCAGGTTGTCGATCAGGTCGGAGGGGGAGGGTGCGAAAAACTCGGCACTCTGGTCATCAAGCACCGTCAAATTGCAAGACATGGTAGACTCCTTTCTATCGCTACGCCCTCTGGGTCGCTTGGTTACCGGCCCGAGAGATGAGGCCGCTGCGATCTCGACGCCCCCGCTGATCTCCTCAGTCGGGGGCGTCTTCTTTTCAAAGCACCTCTCTAAGCACGCGCCGGAGATCCGACACGTGCCCCTTCACGACGATCTCCAAGCCCAGCGCGTCCAGTAGCAGGCACAGTCTGGGAACCTGTTCGTCCAGGTACTTGCTCAACATCGAGTCACTCATCCCGACATCGGCGGCAGGCTGCTTCTGCAGTCCATACCCGCGCACGGCAGAGAGCACGCGCGAGCGAGACGGGGTGTCGTCAGCCACAACACCACCTGTAAAAACAGGCTTGCGTGGGAGATCCGAAAGCGAAAGAAACTTTGTTTCCTGTGGTTTCCACGGGCAAGGTCTACGCTGAGGTTACGGGAGCAGGGGATGCCTCCTTCAGCTTCCCTTCCGTCAGCACTTGCAGTTGGAAACATCGGAGAGCCGGAACTTCCTCCCCCCAGTGGTAAATGGCAGACCGATCAATGCCCAGGGCTTTGGCCAAGGCTCCCCGGCTCCCGAAGTGGTTTATGGCGGCTTGTGTCTTCATGGGGCTAAGTATGAGCCAACTCACAGCAAACAGCAAGCGAGATTGTTCCCAGACTCAATACGAGGAGGATTACCTTGTTCGAGTGGATCTCAAAGACCGAATCAAAGAGGCGAGGGCGAACACCCTATCTGTGGAGCGCCCGCCCCTGCGGATGAGCCAGTCGGAGCTTGCCCGGCGCTGCGGAGTCGATCCTTCAGCGATCAATAAGCTGGAGTCCGGAGCTACGGGGGCGCTGTCCGGGGAGTTGCTGGTGAAGATGAGCCGCGAACTCAATGTCGAGGCGACGTGGCTTGCAGAAGGAAAGGGCGCGCGAAGACGAGCAGACGCGCCAGCGCCGCTTGTCTCCCCTGGCGAAGCCCGTCAGGCCATCCGCCGCGCACACTTCCGGCTGTCGGCTGGCGTCAGCGGGTACGAGATCGAATACGAGAACGGCGAGAGCGAGCCCATCTTCATGGCTCGGCGTTGGTTCGATCAGCACCACTACCGCCCGGAGTCACTCGTCGCGGTCAAGGTGACCGGGCGCAGCATGGAGCCCAGCCTATACGACGGTGATCTGGTCGTCATCAACACGGAAGACATAACGCCGAAGGATGGCGTTGTCTTCGCGGCCAACTATGAAGGGGAGTTGGTTATCAAGCGCCTCCGGCGCGATGCCGGCGAGTGGTTCCTGGTGTCGGACAGCTCCGACAAGAGGTACTACGCGGACAAACGCTGCAGCGACGGATGCGGACTCATCGGGCGCATCGTCTATCGACAGACCGAGCACATCTGACGTGAACCTCTACCAGGTACTGATCCACCCCGCTGCGGCGGCGCAGTCTCGCTACCTCTTCAGCGACCTTGCCGAAACGCACACACTGGACACAGGAGAGGTGTTGGTCCAACTGACGTGCACTGACATCTACACGGCGGGAGCATTTGTAGATCTTCAGGTGCTTGAGCCAACCACCGGAACCCCGAGAAGGCTCCTTCTGCATCACACATTCGTTGTCGCAATACTTGAGACGCTGACCCACCGAAGCCCACCTGGGTTTGTCCGTCGAGAGGAAGCCCCCGGGCAATGAGATACATATCAAGATTCCGAGATGGATAGCCTAGAGTTGGGCACCTTGCTGTCATGCGCCCGCAAGGCCGCTTCACCGGTTGGTGTCAGCCCGCCAGCGCGCCGAAGCAACCCTTTGCGCAGTAGCGCCTGCATCGTCCATGTTGCGCCACCATGAGCGCTTCGCCCCGAGAGCCCGGCGCAAATGTTGCGGCCGGCAAGCTCGTTCCGCATCATCGCAACTTGCGCAGGCGTGAGTTTCATGGGGCGGCACAGCTCGCCAGTGTGTGGGCATACAGTCGCTGCCTCGCCCACGCCTTGCAGCACAATCTCATCTGCACAACGTCTGCAACTTGGCATCATTCCTCCAAAGGTGTCCAACTCTGCGGTGCAGCGGACGGCCTATCGGCCGCTCGCTGACCTTGGGCGATATTGTACACCGCCTCCCTGAACCAAGAAGCCCGCCCCGAGCGGGCTTTTTTGCGTCTGGTGGATCTTGGTTCGTCTGCATGTGTGAGCATGCTCAACTTTTGCTTGACAGCATGTGTGAGTTCGCTCACAATGCACTCACTGACCCACGCAGAGCACCGCAAGAAGTCAGTGCCGCCGAGGAGGAACCCAAGGAGTTGCGGGCAAGGCGGGGTACAAGTCAGGCGCTAGACGAAAGCGTCGCCTCAGTGAGTCCCAGAGACTCAGCTCTGACGAACCCTGGCAGTACGCCACAAGGTGAGCAGCGCTGAACGATCCGGCCACCCGCCCACCGTGGCGCGCAATGAGAACGACTGAAGTCGAAGTATAGCGTATGACCGTAGCATCTGAACTGCATCTCACTTAGAACGCGCTGCTCCCTCTCACGAGGGGCAGCACTGAAGCCCTCCCCGATCGCCGCAGCATATAGGCCCGCCCGCTAGAAATGGCCCGGGATGAGTACGGCAAGAGGGGAGGGCTTCAGTGCTGCAAGCCAACCCAACAACAATAGGAGAAAACGATGGCACTGAAAACGTCCTGGAAGATCACCGCCGACGAAATCCTCGAGCTTCTCGAGGAAGACGACAACCTCGGCATTTGCATGTCCTGCGGCGCAATTGCGGAGGGTGTCGAGCCCGACGCGACGAAGTACCGCTGCGAAGAGTGCGGCGAGCGCAACGTGTTCGGCGCCGAGCAAGCTCTGCTCACCCTGTAGAGGAAGCCGAAATGAAAACCGTCTTCCTTCAACCAACCGAGCGGGAGGATCTCAGGGGGATTTCCAGCAACGGAAGGAGAGTTCTCTGCGGACGAAAAGTCAGTTGGAAGGTTGTCGACGAGGCTGGAGTTGATCTGATCCAGCCGTGGTTCGACTACAAGGGCGATGCCCGCTGGTTCGCCGAAACCCTGGGCTGGACAGTCTCGAAGGAGGCGCCGAAATGAGCGAAGACGCTTTCCGGGAGGTGTCGAAAGACACCTTCTTCGCGACGGTTGGCCCGCTGGACGTGAATCCGCAGATTCAACCTGGCCCGTGGCCCTACACGTCCCTATGGAAGCTGCGGAGTGGTCAAGTCGTGGGCAAGACCGTCAATTTCTTTCCCCCTGGGGAGAGGCTTCAGAAGACCAGTTACTGGTTCCCCGAAATG
>AATN01000316.1_pt1 | contig 10420 bp, 11 predicted proteins | sample 270648 | NCBI WGS metagenome assembly AATN01 (sample SAMN02954269, study PRJNA17659) | bioreactor sludge metagenome | biome: terrestrial; feature: bioreactor; material: sludge; isolation source: Enhanced Biological Phosphorus Removal (EBPR) bioreactor sludge | place: Australia: Brisbane, Queensland
AATCATCGTCGCTATTATTACGGGTTTATTTGGTTAATCGGTATTTGGTTAAAAGCTCGTATTGGCTCTCATGTTCCTGAAGGGGGATTTTCAGGTAGAACAGATGGCACTGCGCTAGGGCAGCCTAATCTACCCCGCGAATAGTGGACAGTCTTAAAAGCGAGTATTCTCCCCGACAGAGAGGTACTTGAATGACCACGACGAAAGCATCCGGCAAGAAAGCCACCTACGCCCGTCACAGCCAGGAATACAAAGCTGAAGCCCTGAAGCTGGCCAGCGAAATTGGTGTTACCAAGGCAGCCAAACAATTGGGTTTGCACGAATCGCAACTGTACACCTGGCGCAAAGACAGCGAACACGCCAAAACGGTGAGTGAACGTGAAGCGGCCCTCGCCACTGAAAATGTCCGCCTGAAACGCCAACTGGCTCAGCAAGCTGAGGAGTTGTCGATCTTAAAAAATGCGGCGACGTACTTCGCTCAACAACTCAAGCGAGGTACGAATACATGAAAAATCATCGGGTTGAGTATTCCATTGAAGTCATGTGTGACTGTTTTGGCGTATCACGTAGCGGCTACTATGCGTGGTTACAGCGCAAACCCAGCCGCCGTTCCGAACAACGTCAACACCTGGATGAACGGGTCAGGGCATTGTTTGACAAACATAAATGCCGTTACGGTGCGAAACGTATCCAGCAACAAATCCAACAGGACAGCCAGCAGCACTACAACCTGAAAACGGTGGCTGTCAGTCTGCAACGGCAGGGGCTTGTTGCCAAGGCTGCCCGGAAATTCAAGGCAACGACCACTAGCAGACATAGCCTGCCGGTGTTTGATAACCGTCTGGAGCAGGACTTCAGTGCAATAGCCCCTAACCAGAAATGGGTGGGCGACATCACCTACCTGTGGACAGAACAGGGCTGGTTATATCTGGCTGTCATCCTTGACCTTTACTCTCGTCAGGTCGTGGGTTGGTCAATGTCGGAACGCATGACTGCTGACCTTGTCTGCAATGCCCTGCAAATGGCAGTTTTTAAACGTAAACGACCCAACGGGGTGATCGTCCATTCAGACCGGGGAAGCCAGTACTGTTCCCACGCTTACCGCCAACTGCTGGAAAAACACCAACTGGTGGGCAGCATGAGTGCCAAGGGCAACTGCTATGACAATGCCTGTGCCGAGAGCTTTTTCCATTCACTGAAGGTGGAAGCCATCCACGGTGAACGTTTTTCTACCCGCGAAGCCATACGCCAAACGGTGTTTGAATATATCGAAACCGATTACAACCGGCTTCGTTTGCACTCTGCCAATCACTACCAAAGTCCGGTAGCATTTGAGGCAGATTTTTACCAACAACTCGCTTCTTGATATGTCCACTTTTAATGGGGTAGATCACTGCTGCTTGAGCTGCCTCCCTGCCTCCGTCAAGGATTCCTGCAATACCATTGGATTCATTGGCATAAAAACGCCAAGCTGTTTAGGTGCTGGCGAAAATGCTTATCTTGTCTGTCAAGGGTTTAAGCTCTGAACTCAGGACGTTTCTAGTGTTCATCTATTCCAAAACCATATACTTTTAGAGGGTAGATAGTTGTTTATCAACATCGGATAGGCTTTCTTTGCAATCATAACCCCAGTCTGTCGACCTAGTTTCAACGTTTCTTGTTTATATTCGTGGCTATGATGCGTATACGTCGTGCCTTTTTGGGGTGGGGTATTTTGTCTTGCTCATGTGCGTACCTTCTCATTTCATCTGCCTAATATTCGTGGTGGGCATCAGCCTGTGCGAAAAGCTTTTTTCATTCTTTCACGGTCGAAGCCATTCACGGCAAACATTTTACTATCCGCGAAAACCTTAGACAAATCGTTTTTGAATAGGTGGAAGTGGACTACAATCGAATACGGTTACATACTGCCAGTGACTACCACAGTTCGGTAGAGTTTGAGGCAATCCTTAAGCTGTCCGCTTTTGGTGATAGGTACTAGTCTACTATGGTTAAAAACTTTTCTATGAGTAATATATTAATAGGTAAAAGTATTTTTTTAAGTGAAAAATTATTTGCGTTTAATGAGGTATTAATTGGATACCCTAAAATTACCTCAGCTAAAATAGAAAAGAGAGAATTGCGAATAGAGGCGTATGAAAGAAATTATTTTTTTTATAATAAAAATTGTGTTTTTTTCACTAATTCTTTATGCATCATTTTTTCTTTTTGAGAATGGTATAGTTTATAAAAATTCCTTTATTTTCAAACAAGTTGATGAATTAAATTTATCTGCATTAATTGTTTTTATTAATAAAAATAAATCAATATTTTTCTTGTTATCAATTATGTGTAGTTACTATATTTTTATATATTTTATTTTATTTATAACATCTTTTAGCTTGAGAAAGATTTATGTTGAAGTCTCAGTTTTAGAAATAAAATTTTCAGGTGGAGAGTGTTTTTGTTTTGCAGGATCAAAAAAAGACATTGAAAGTGAATTTGAAAAATTAAAATTTTTTTTAAATGATAGTAATAAAGAAAAGAGTCTAACATTGATTTTTCCAAGCATAGAAGAAGATATAATGAAAGAAAAATATTAAAACGGTGGGTTTTTTTAAAAAAAGCATTGAGGTCAAATTTTAGATAAAGTCGAAGTCTATCTTGTTAAATCAGGATTATATTTCTGTATCTTTATTAGGCATAGACCTCGTGCTTCTCTAAGTCGATTGAGATTCACGATGGTGAATTATTTAATTACACCTTAATCAATTCCTATAAAAAAACCATCTCTAGATGATAATTTTTAATGTATAGATGAAGTATTTAAATCAGTTATTTAAAATTAATGCTATTTTTATCATTATTATTACCATCTATTATTATAGAAATATCCATTTTCCTTTCCTCTGGTTTTTTTATATAATCGTATATTGCAGATGAGATAACGCCTAAAAATATAGTGCTTATCGTAAAAATAATTACTTTGTTAGTTATAGGAAATCCCATTTTTTAACTCTTTAATTTGTTTGTTGTGAATCCATAGTAGAAAAGCATTTTTTAACTCAGTAAAAAGAACATGTAAATCATTTGAAATACTAGCTAGATCTGTAATTTCATCTTTTATGATTTCAGAGAAAATATCAATGCCTGATTCAATTGTAGTACTGCCTTCTATATTTTTCGATTTCTCTAAAGTTAAATTTCCAAAGTGTGCTAAAGTTAAAAATATACCTACTTTCTTAAGTATTATCATTTTTCCATTTTTTATGATTTTATTTCCAGCCTTAGCAATCTGCGGATGGGAGCTTGATGATGCAGTATATGCTGTAGTAGTAATGATAGAAAAAACAATTAATAAATGTAAAATAAATTTTACTATTGATTTTATTATAAACATATTTTAATCAATGGTCTTTTGAAGGTTAATTTGATTGTTATTATTGTTATTGCCATCTATATGCATTTTTATTTGATAATTATTAGTTGTATTGTCTTCGCCTATAGAATAACCTAGCGCAAAAATTGCCAAAGAATTAATGGCATTTTTTATAATGCTGAATTTATTTAATTTTTTACTTGAGTTGTTGATTTTTTGTTTTGTTTCTAAAATTTTGTCTTTTTCTTTGTTGTTTAATAAATGATTATCGTTTGCTAAAACTATACTAGTTGCTAGTAATCCGATTAGGCAGAAAAAGCACATAGATCTACTTAATTTATAGTTAATGCTCATTTTAATGCCTCATATTGCTGCTTATATATCGTAAGTAAATTTATGTAAAAATAACTTAATACACGACTATTTTAAAAAATAAGATTTATTAAATTAATTAAATTATACTTTAAAATTGATTAGTTTCTTAAATCTATTTTTTTAAATAGCTTCAAATGTTTCACTGCTCTAATAGGTAGTGGGGAAACTTGTTACAATGAGGTATAATATCATCAAATCAATGATAGTCTCAATAGGTTAAGTAGGTGTTAATCTAAGCCAAAGACATGTGCTCGCACGTTGGCGATTTCATCCCGCATGGCTGCTGCTTTCTCAAATTCCAAATTCTTCGCTAAGGCAAACATTTTCTCTTCAAGCAGTTTTAGAGTTTTTACAGCTTGAGCTGGACTCATGGTTCGATAATCAGCAGCTTCTTCTGCAATTTTTAGGTTTTTGCCCTTTTTCTCGTTTCGCTTAGCATTTGCATAAGCACCCTCCATCACATCGGCAATGCGTTTACGAATCGTTTTCGGTGTGATGCCATGTGCTTTATTAAAAGCCAACTGCTTTTCTCGGCGGCGTGCTGTTTCATCAATGGCTTTGCGCATCGAGTCGGTGATTTTATCCGCATATAAAATAGCCTTGCCTTCTGAGTTACGCGCCGCACGGCCAATGGTTTGAATGAGTGAACGCTCTGAGCGTAAGAAGCCTTCTTTATCGGCGTCCAAAATGGCGACTAAGGATACTTCAGGAATATCTAAGCCCTCACGCAATAAGTTAATCCCAACTAACACATCGAACTCACCTTTACGTAGATCGCGAATAATTTCCACGCGCTCTACGGTATCAATGTCGGAATGCAGATAGCGCACCCGAATGTCGTGTTCCATTAAATAATCAGTTAAGTCTTCCGCCATGCGTTTAGTGAGGGTGGTCACTAATACACGCTCATCTTTCTTCACCCGTTCAGTGACTTCAGACATCACATCATCGACTTGGGAAAGTACTGGGCGCACTTCCACGAGTGGATCAATAAGGCCAGTCGGACGAACTAACTGCTCTGCTACATTATCGGCATGTTCTAATTCATAAGGCCCCGGCGTGGCAGAAACATGAATTGCTTGTGGAATTAAGCGTTCAAATTCTTCAAATTTTAGTGGGCGATTATCCAAGGCTGAGGGCAAACGAAAGCCATATTCGACTAGAGTGGTTTTACGTGAGCGATCCCCCTTATACATGCCGCCGAATTGTGGAATCGTGACATGGGATTCATCAATAAACACAATTGCATTGCGTGGTAAATAATCAAATAAACAAGGGGGGGCTTCACCGGGTGCGCGTTTAGACAAATAGCGCGAATAGTTCTCAATCCCTGAGCAATAGCCGGTTTCCATGATCATTTCCAGATCATACATGGTGCGCTGTTCAAGACGCTGTGCTTCGACTAAGCGATTTTCATTTTTTAAAACGATCAGGCGTTCCTGCAGTTCGTCCTTAATCTTGTCAACCGCTTCCAATAAGACTTCACGCGGAGTGACATAATGGGTTTTCGGGTAAATGGTTAAACGCGGTACACGCCTTAGAACTTCACCGGTTAAAGGATCAAAATAGCTGAGATTTTCGATTTCATTATCAAAAAGCTCAATCCGAATCGCTTCTTTATCCGAGTCGGCAGGATGAATATCAATCACATCCCCACGTACCCGAAAAGTACCACGCTGCAAATCCAAATCATTGCGAGTGTATTGCAGCTCAGCCATGCGCCGGAGTAGGGTGCGTTGATCCGTTTTATCGCCACGGACTAAGATCAGTAACATTTTTAAATAGGATTCGGGGTCACCCAAACCATAAATGGCAGAAACGGTTGCTACAATCACAACATCTTTACGCTCAAACAAATTACGTGTGGCTGACAAGCGCATTTGCTCGACGTGATCATTAATCGATGCATCTTTCTCGATATAAATATCTTTGGAAGGTACATAGGCTTCTGGCTGATAGTAGTCATAATAAGATACGAAATACTCAACCGCATTCTTCGGAAAGAACTCTTTAAATTCACCATAGAGTTGCGCCGCTAGCGTCTTATTGTGCGCTAAAATAATGGCAGGGCGCTGAGTGGCTTGAATAATATTGGCCATCGTGAAAGTCTTACCCGAACCTGTCACACCTAGCAGAGTTTGATTGACTAAGCCTTGATTCAAACCATCCAACAAAGACTCAATCGCTTGGGGTTGATCGCCCGCTGGTTGGTAATCGGTATTCAGCTTAAATTGATTAGCAGCACTCATGCGAACCTCCAAATAGTACGGGGATTTTAGCATAAATTGTGGCTATTAAGCGGATAAGTGAGGATTTTGTACGGTTATTGTTCGTTTTTATTAATTAGGGCAAGCACTAAAGTCGACTAGCTAGCGAACACGGAAAGCTAGCTAGTCGAACCATTCCCATGACAGACAGGCAATGTACTGCGGAATGGAAAACAGCTAGGAGCTATCAGAACTTGTAAGAAGCACCGATCATATAAACCACAGGGTCAATTTTAACGGTATCTAATTTCGCGCCATTGAGCTTGGCTTTAGTATCAATATCCGCATACCAAATACCTAAATTGGCTCCCCAATTTTTGCTCAACTCATAATCGAAACCAGCTTCCACCGCCGGACCGAACGAGTGTTTCAGCTCTAAATCACCTAAGCTGGAGCGCTCAGTGAAAAACTGGGTATAGTTTACGCCCGCACCCACATAAGGATGGAATGGGGTATTAGTGTTAAAATGGTATTGTAAGGTAACAGTCGGTGGTAAATGTTTGGTTGAGCCAATTTTAGCACCATTTAAAGTAATGTCGTGTTTAAACGGAGTTGCTGCTAGCACACCAATCCCTAATTGATTATTCAGCATGTAGGTGCCATCGAGACCTAACTGAGTATTATTACCTACATCTAAAGCACCATTTAAAGCGCCATCACCTGCAGGGTGTACCATAGCAGCGCCCACCCGCACCACCATATCACCTTGCTCATAAGCAAAAGCCTGGGTGCTGACTGCTGCGATTAAGGTTAAGCCTGCAACTAATGCTTTTTTCATTGCTTGATCCTCAAATAACGATTGTTTTGAATAGAACTATCCTAAGCGTTTTACCTGCTGACTATCTTGATACAGGTCATTAAGCTTACGGTTTCACTAGAAAGCTTGTTGAGTAACAGAGAAAGTCAGTGAGCTTGCTATTTTTCTCAGGCTTGAGGCGTTAACATAGGACACCGCAATAAGCATACAAATGGATGGCAGGTCATGGCTGGCTTGCTTTATTGTCTAAAAACTGTAAATGGTTGATTTATAAAAAGTGAATATTCAGCTTGCAGAGCGCATCGGGCGCATTAAACCTTCACCTACTTTGGCGATGAGTGCTTTAGCTGCACAATTAAAAGCACAAGGCCGTGATATTATTAGCCTAAGTGTGGGTGAACCCGATTTTGATACCCCTAAGCATATTCAAGAAGCAGGGATTGAAGCGATTTGTACCGGTAAGACGCGTTATACCGCAGTTGATGGTACCCCTGAACTCAAGCAAGCGATTATTAATAAGTTCAAGAATGAGAATGGCTTGGAGTACACTGCCAAGCAGATTATTGTCTCTTCCGGTGGCAAGCAGACCTTTTATAATCTCTGCCAAGCTTTTTTAGACACGGGTGATGAAGTGATTATTCCAGCACCGTATTGGGTATCTTATCCAGATATGGTGTTGTTGGCAGATGGTACACCAGTCATTGTGCCTACTACCCAAGAAGAGCAGTTAAAGTTAACTCCCGCTAAATTAGAAGCCGCAATTACGCCACGTACTAAAATTTTGGTACTGAATAGCCCCTCTAATCCCACTGGCATGGCTTACACATCTGCTGAATTGGCAGCTTTAGGTGAAGTGTTGCGTAAGCATCCGCAAGTTTTAATTGCTACGGATGATATGTATGAGCACACCTTGTTTGGTGACCAGCAATTCGTCAATATTCTAACCGCTTGCCCTGACTTATATGAGCGTACCATTGTACTGAATGGCGTCTCTAAAGCTTATGCGATGACGGGCTGGCGGATTGGCTATGCAGGTGGCCCAGCACCTTTAATTAAAGCGATGTCCGATGTGCAATCGCAATGTACCTCTAATCCAAGCTCGATTTCTCAATATGCAGCTATGGTGGCATTAACAGGTGATCAGTCGTTTATTCGCACGATGGTGGATGCGTTTGAACAGCGTCATGCGTTTGTCTGTTCTAGTTTGAATAAAATGGATGGGGTCGATTGTTTACCAGCAGCGGGTACTTTTTATAGTTTCCCGAAGGTCGAAGGTATGATTAAGCGCTTGGGCTTAGCTGATGATACCGCTTTATCTAGTTACTTATTAGATAAAGTTGGCGTAGCGATGGTGCCTGGTTCTGCTTTTGGTGCACCCGGTTATATCCGTATGTCCTTTGCTACCAGTATGTCGAATCTGGAAAAAGCGATTGAGCGTATCGCTTCGGTCTAGTTTTATCGGTAAGCTCGATAGGGGTTCATTTGACTGCTATCGAGTTTTCTTATAATCCTCTTAGCTGCTTTGTAATAAGTCTTTCATAAAAACTTCACAATGTTCATAATCACCCGCCATTAATCCCACAGACCCGAGGGTGATTTTTTATGGCTATATCCAATTATATGTCAGGCCTATTCGGCCATTCTCCAATCCGTCCCCTTCAAGAGCATATGCAGAAAGTGTGTGCTGGTGTGAAGCATTTAATTCCACTAGTCGAAGCTATGAATACGGGCGATCTTGAGCAAGTGAAGCTTGAGCAGCAGGCCATCGTCCAAGCTGAGCATGACGCCGATGATATGAAACATGCTTTACGTCATCACTTACCCAAAGGCTTGTTCATGCCAGTAGACCGGCGCGACTTATTAGATGTGTTGATGATGCAAGATGCAGTCATTAACCAAGCTAAAGATATTGCTGGGTTAGTGGTTGGGCGCAAAATGCAATTGCCTGAAACGATGCGTGAGTTATTCCTTAAATACACTATCCAAACCGTCAAAGCCGTTGAGCAAGCACTCGTGGTGACTAGCGAGTTGGATTCCTTAGTAGAAACTGGCTTCCGTGGTTTAGAAGTCGAGCGCGTCGAAGAGATGATTAAGGAGCTAGGCCGTATTGAACAAACCACCGACCGCAAGCAAGTCGAGTTACGGAATATTCTATTTGATTTGGAAGATAGTTTACGCGCCACTGATGTCATGTTCACTTATCGTTTGATTGAGTGGATGGGTAGAGTGGCAGATGATGCACAACGCGTAGGAACTCGACTGCAATTAATGCTAGCACGCTAAGGAGAGATAAATATGATGGAATGGCTCGGTAATGTTAATACAGTTTATATTTTCCTAGCGGGTGCTTTCGGCATTTTCATGGCTTGGGGGATTGGTGCCAACGATGTTGCCAATGCGATGGCGACTTCAGTTGGCTCACGTGCACTAACGATTAAGCAAGCTTTGCTCATTGCGGCAATCTTTGAATTTGCTGGAGCTTATCTGGCAGGTGGGGAGGTAACCAATACCATTCGCAGTGGCATTGTTTCTGTGGATGCTTTTAATGCACATCCTGAGTATTTAGTTTGGGGGATGTTAGCATCCTTATTATCGGCTGGTATTTGGTTAACGGTAGCTTCTTTCCAAGGTTGGCCTGTTTCGACGACTCATAGTATTGTGGGTGCGATTGTAGGTTTTGCCGCAGTCGGTGTTGGTACGGATGCGGTGAGTTGGGGTTCAGTCTTAAATATTGCTACGAGTTGGGTCTTCTCGCCCTTTGTTGCTGGTGTCTTAGCTTTCTTAGTGTTCACCAGCATTCATAAATTGGTTTTAGACACACGCGAACCACTTGAAAATGCACGGCGTTATGGTCCTTATTATCTGTTCGCGGTAGGTTTCATTTTATCCCTAGTTACCGTAAAAAAAGGTTTAGCTCATGTGGGTTTAAACATTCCACAAGGGTTTGAGTTATTGATTGCTGCTGGTGTAGGGGGAGTTTTGGCCGTACTAGGGGCGATCTTAATCAAGAAAGTACAAATTGACGAACAAGCAGATAAAACCTTCCATTTTGCGAGCGTGGAGAAAATTTTCGGTGTATTGATGATATTCACGGCATCGGCGATGGCGTTTGCACACGGTTCAAACGATGTCGCTAACGCAGTTGGCCCAATGTCAGCGATTATTAGTATGGTGCATGAAGGCGGACAACTCGCTGCTAAATCAGCAGTTCCAGGTTGGGTATTACTGGTAGGAGCCGTGGGCATTGTTTTAGGTTTAGCCACTTTTGGTTATCAAGTCATGATGACGGTGGGTAAAAAGATCACTGAGTTAACCCCGACACGTGGTTTTTCCGCTGAGTTTGCCACTGCTTCAACCGTAGTGGTGGCCTCTTATACCGGTTTACCTATTTCCACCACGCATACTTTAGTGGGCGCTATCCTTGGTGTAGGCTTTGCACGTGGGATCGCGGCGATTGATATGCGGATTGTCGGTAATATTTTTATGTCGTGGGTTGTTACTTTACCGGCAGGCGCTATACTGTCTATACTCTTTTTCTTTATGTTGAAAGGTATGTTTGGTTAGTCGCTTCGTCATTAATCCGCTGAAGTGCTAGGCTCAAATTTCAACTATCACGCTTACTCTCTACTCGTTTAAAGTAGAGAGTGGATATCTTATCCTTAA
>AATN01000318.1_pt1 | contig 10399 bp, 10 predicted proteins | sample 270648 | NCBI WGS metagenome assembly AATN01 (sample SAMN02954269, study PRJNA17659) | bioreactor sludge metagenome | biome: terrestrial; feature: bioreactor; material: sludge; isolation source: Enhanced Biological Phosphorus Removal (EBPR) bioreactor sludge | place: Australia: Brisbane, Queensland
GCATACAGCCGCTTAATAGAGTCATACTAGTGAGCAAGCTTAGGGTCACTAAGGCATAAGATTTAGGCATTTAACGCTCCCTTGCATTAAGTGAATTGGGGTGACTGATGATACCACGGGCTGAATCTAGGATGTTGTATGCTCAGCAAGCAATAGCGAGGCTCATCCCTTTTTATTGCGCTGCAAATTGTCCTTTAGGTACATAAAATCTACAATGAAATCGCCTGAATGATACATAATTCAAATATATAAGGGGAGGAGAGAAGCATGGACAAAATATGGCAACAGCACTATCCGGAAGGTGTTCCGTTAGAAATAGATACTCATGTTTATAATTCTTTGCAAGATGTATTTTTGCAAAGCACTAAACGTTTTGCCGATTTGCCTGCTTATGTGAATTTAGGCAAAAGTATTAGTTATGCTGAGGCAGAGCGTTTAACCGGATATTTTGCAGCTTATCTGCGACATGAAATTGGTTTAAAAAAAGGTGATCGCATCGCGATTATGATGCCGAATTTACTCCAATATCCGATTGTTCTATTTGCAGCCTTTCGTGCAGGCTTGATTGTCGTTAATACTAATCCTTTGTATACCGACCGTGAATTAAAGCATCAACTGCAAGATTCAGGGGCAACAGCCATTGTTATTTTGGAGAATTTTGCACATACCTTGCAGGATGTGTTGGCCGATACGCAAGTTAAAACCATTATTACGACACGCATTGGCGATATGCTGGGCTTAAAAGGCTATTTAGTAAATTTTGTAGTCAAGTATATTAAGAAAATGGTAGCGCCTTTTTCTCTCCCGAACGCAGTCAGTTTCAAAGAAGCTTTGCATAAAGGGAGAAATCATCCGTTTAAAGATGAAAAAATTGAGCATGAAGATGTGGCCTTTTTGCAATATACCGGTGGTACGACCGGTGTGGCAAAGGGGGCAATGCTAACACATCGTAATATGCTGGCTAATCTTTTGCAAGCAGAAGCTTGGACCGCACGCGATTTGAATCCGGGCGGGGAAGTGTTTATTACGGCTTTGCCGCTGTATCATGTGTTTGCACTTACCGCAAATGCTTTATTTGCCTGTAAAATTGGCGCGAAAAATATCTTAATTACCAACCCACGTGATTTTCCTGCCTTTGTCAAAGAATTAAAAGCTGAGAAATTCTCATTTATTACTGGGGTGAACACCTTATTTAATGCGCTCTTGAATACACCCGGATTTGATCAGGTAGATTTTTCTGGTTTAAAAATCACTTTGGGGGGGGGGATGGCAGTGCAAAAAGCGGTAGCAGATAGATGGCAAGCCGTCACTGGTTGCGTACTGTTAGAAGCTTATGGCTTGACCGAAACCTCTCCAGCAGCTTGTATCAACCCCGTCGACCTTAAAGCTTATAACGGCATGATTGGTTTGCCGATCTCCTCAACTGAGGTTGACATTCGTGATTTAGATGGCAAAGGCTTAGGGATTGGCGAGGTTGGTGAGTTATGGATTCGTGGCCCGCAAGTTATGAAAGGCTATTGGAATCGCCCTGAAGATACCGCTAAAACTATCGATGCTAATGGCTGGTTACGCACGGGTGATATGGGTTTTGTGAATGAAAATGGCTATATCAAACTGGTGGATCGCCTCAAGGATATGGTCTTGGTCTCAGGCTTTAATGTCTATCCGAATGAAGTGGAGGATGTGCTAGTCGCAAATCCAAAAGTTTTAGAAGCAGGGGTGATTGGTGTCCCAGATGGCGCAGCGGGTGAAGCAGTCAAAGCTTTTGTGGTGAAAAAGGATGAGAGTTTGACAGAGGCTGAGTTAATGGCGTGGTGTAAAGAGCAATTAACCGGTTATAAACGTCCGAAGTCGATTGTATTTGTCAAAGAGTTGCCCAAAAGCAATGTGGGTAAAATCCTGCGGCGGGAATTACGCAATTTGAATGCTTAGCTTGATGTGATAGTTATTAGCTTTCTGACTAAAAATCGGCAGCTCTCTAAAAAAACTATTCTTGGTTTATTTTTATTGACTGCCGCCTTAGTGTTATCCACCGTGTATTATTCAGTAAGTTTTTCCGCACAAAACCGTTTAGAAGAAAGCTCAAAAAACTATTTAACACGTTTAGTCGGGTCTTTAGACGCTGTGTTAGCGCGCCATAGTTATTTACCCATCTTGCTCGCTGAAGAACCCGTCATTCAAGATTATTTACAGAAAAAAACCAATGCCATTAGTACGAAAGCGCTTAGCAGGTATTTAGAGCGTATTAATAAAATTGCAGGAACTTTAGATATTTATTTAATGCTGGCGAATGGCGATACCGTAGCCGCTAGTAATTGGGCTAAAGAGCAGAGCTTTATTGGGAAAAACTTTGCCTTTCGCCCTTATTTTCAACAAGCGATTCAAGGTCAATTAGGCCGCTATTATGCAGTAGGGACGACATCGAATGAGCGAGGCTACTATTTTGCTTATCCTGTCAGTGATGAGACGGGGCGCGCGCTAGGCGTTGTGACTGTTAAGGTGAACGTGGCCGAGATTGAGGCTTTATGGCAATCTGCCCCGATTAAATTTTTAGTGACGGATTCAGAGGGTATTATCTTTTTAGCAAGTAATAGTGATTGGTTATTTAAAACGATCAAGCCACTCACGGAGTTGCGTCGTCAAGCGATTCGCGATGTAAAACGCTATTTGGAAAAACCACTTATACCTTTAGAAGAGTTTCGCTTGGTAGCGCTCAGTCCATCCTATCAACAAGCTTGGCTGGAAGACCAGCCATATCTGTTGGCAGAGCACAATATGGAGACAGCAGGTTGGCAGGTTTATGTCTTATTAGACTGGAAAGAGATTACCCGTCCAGCCGCTACTGCTGTAGCTATAACGTCGGTATTGTGCTTACTCACTAGTTTATTAGTCTTATTGCTTTGGAAAAATCAATCCCAACGCAGGCGCTATAAGCAGGCAGCAATGGAGGCGCTGGAATCGAAAGTTGAAGAGCGCACCCGCGAACTACGCTTGGCACAAGAAGGTTTGGTACAAGCGACTAAAATGGCTGCGCTTGGACAACTATCTGCCGCGATTAATCATGAGCTGAATAATCCCTTAGGAGCCATTCGTGCGTATGCAGATAATGCCAAACAGTTTCTAGAGAGGGGGTATCCTAATATTGCTAAGGCGAATTTGCAGGAGATTTCTGCTCTGACCGAGCGCATGGCGACGATTACCCGCCAATTAAAGATTTTCTCCCGCAAAAGTAGCGGTAGTATTAGTGACTGTCCTTTGCGGGTTGCCTTGGATTCAGCTTTTTTAATCGTGCGTCCTAAGTTGGCTCAAACTCAAGTGATCCTCCACGATCAGCGGGCTGCCGACCTTGAATGGGTGAAGGCGGATTTGGTCTGGCTGGAGCAGATCTTGGTGAATTTGCTCAGTAATGCTATTGATGCAGCAGCGGCACAGGTTGATGGTCAAGTTTGGCTGACCACTCAGCGCGTGGCTGATAAAGTCAGTATCCAAGTGCGTGATAATGGCGCAGGGATTCAAGAGCAGGATAAGCCGCATTTATTTGAACCTTTCTTTACGACGAAAGCTTTAGGCAAGGGTTTGGGCTTAGGTTTATCCATTTCCTATCGCTTAGCCAAAGATATGCAAGGCGAATTATTAGCTGAAAATGCGCCAGAGGGTGGGGCGGTGTTTAGCTTACTGTTACCCTGTGTAGAAACTTCCTTGGAGATTAAACATGACTAAACTGCTGCTAGTGGATGATGAAAAAATCATTCGAGATTCAGTAGGGCAGTCATTAATGTTAGCTGGTTTTGAAGTGGAAACTTTTGCGAGTGCGGCTGAGGTTTTGCCGAAATTACAGGCTGATTTCGATGGTTTGCTGATTACCGATATTCGCATGCCCCAGATGGATGGTTTGGAGTTAATGGAGCAAGTCCACCAGCGGGATGCTGATTTTCCAGTGATTCTGATTAGTGGGCATGCTGATGTGGCTTTAGCGGTGAATGCGATTCGGGAGGGTGCTTATGATCTACTCGAAAAGCCGTTTGCAACGACCGCCTTAATTGAAAGTGTGAAGCGTGCCTTGGAAAAGCGCCGCCTAACTTTAGAAAACCGTGCTTTAAAAGCAGAGTTGGCTCAACAACAAACTCGCTTAGGCCCACGGATTATTGGGCAAGCACCGAGTATTGTCGGTTTACGCAAAATGATTACGCGGATTGCCAATGTCGATGCCGATGTCTTGGTCTGGGGGGAAACGGGGACGGGTAAAGAATTAGTTGCCCGCTCTTTGCACGAACAAAGTAAGCGCCGTAATCATAATTATGTAGCGATTAATTGTGGGGCAATTCCGGCCAATTTAATCGACAGCGAATTATTTGGGCATGAAGCCGGAGCTTTCACCGGTGCGAAGGGTTTACGCATCGGCAAGTTCGAGCATGCGAATGGCGGCACGCTCTTTTTGGATGAAATTGAAAGTATGCCGATGACTACACAAATGCCCTTGTTGCGTGTCTTGCAAGAGCGGCAGATTGAGCGTTTAGGCTCTAATCAATTATTATCCCTCGATATTCGTGTGGTAGCAGCGACTAAAATAGATTTAAAAGAGGCGGCTGAGCGTGCAGAGTTTCGCCGTGATTTGTATTACCGCTTAAATGTAGTCACTTTAGAAGTGCCACCGCTTCGCGCACGGCGTGAAGATATTCCTATGCTGTTTCAGCATTTTATGCTGATTGCAGCAGCGCGCTCAGAATTAGAAGTCCCCCCTTTGAAGAGTCAAGCTTTGCATGTGTTACTGGGACATGATTGGCCGGGGAATATTCGTGAGCTGCGCAATATTGCTGAACGCTATGTGCTTTTAGGTGATGCCTATAGTTATGATTTGGCAGCGCTGATGAATGCAGACGGTGTGCCCGATGGCTTATCACTCTCGGATCAAGTCGCCTGCTATGAAAAGGCACTGATTGAGCAAACCTTGAACCGCTATAACGGGAATATCAAATTAGTCATGGAAGCACTGGATATTCCCCGTAAGACACTCTCAGATAAGATGAAAAAATATGGGTTGGAAAGAGGGCAGTTTTTGGAGTGACTGCCATTTAGCCCCTTCAAATTGAAAACGGGTTCAATAGTTCAATTCCCAAACCTTCAAAATCCTTCATGTTGCGGGTTGCAATCGGCAAGCCATGCGCCAAAGCAGTGCCAGCAATTAAGGCATCCGCTAAATGCAATACGCGACCTTGTTGTTTTGCTGCTGCCCGTAACAGGGCTGCTTGTTTGGCTTCTTCCTGCTGAATCGGCAAAACAAAAGCAGCATATTGATTCAGCAGTAATTGAATAGTTTCAGCTAATTGGCTGCGGCGATTGCCTTCCGGTAATAAACTTAAACCATATTCCAGTTCATGCACGGTAATAATCGATAGCCATGCTTGTTCTTGTTGTGTGACAAATTGAATGACTTTGGAGTCGGGCTGTAGTTTGCCAAGTTCTGAAAGGATATTGGTATCCAATAAATAGGCTTGGCTCATTGAAACGGAATCTCGCGTTCTGGCTCTTGACGCTCAGGTAATTCCAGTTCACTCACTCCAGCCATTCGTTCTACCAGCCATTGCCCTAAAGGTTGTTTAGGTTGGGATAGGGCTTGCCATGTTTCTTGGGAAATCAGCACATAGGATTTTTTTGTACCAATGAATTGTGGGCTATCGTTAGCACGGCGCAAGAGTTCGGAAAGCCGTGCTTTGGCTTCGGCTACGCTCCAAACTTGTGTAGTTGTGTTGGTTTTAGCTAGGTTCATGAGTGGCTCTAGTTAAATAGTAACTAGACTAGTTTAGACCATTTTAAGGGGGATGCGATAGCTTCCTTTGAAACCCACGTCGATGGGGGCTGCGCCCCCATACCCCCACTATTTCCTCAGCAAGTATCACCTTAAGCTGAAAGATTAAAGGGTAAAAGCACAAAGGATAAAGGTTAAAGCGTCCTGGAAATCCGAAAACCAATAGTGTAGTAACGAATAGTCGGGTAGCCCCAGTAACGGTAAGCCGAGCGCAACCTCTGTGGTCTGAAGTTCCAAGAACCACCGCGCAACACACGATCTTGCTGCACCGCAGCACCATAAGTTGTAGTGTAGTTCGATTGTGTCCACTCCACCACATTGCCCACCGTGTCATATAGATCAAAACCATTAGGTTCATATGAACCTACCGTTAGGTTTTTGTCTGATTGCTTACAATAATCATCCCAAAAGCCATAGCGTGCATCTTCACAGCTAATCTGATTCGTCCCCCAAGGATAAGCCCCTGTTTTGCCAGCACGCGCAGCATATTCCCATTCAGCCTCAGTGGGCAGACGATAGTTTTTGCCGGTTTGTTGATTCAGCCACTTCAGATAGACTTGTGCATCATTCCAAGAGACATTAATCACTGGACGCCGCCCACGCCCCCAACCTTGATCCTCAGCATGGGGGCAGGCTTTAGCTCGTTCACAAGCATCCCATTCATCAAACGTCACTTCATATTTACCCATTTCAAAGGCCGCAACGCTTACTTCATGGGCAGGCAGTTCATCTTCAGGACATTTATCCATACCCTCAATTAAATCCCGCTCTGGCAAACAGCCCATGGTGAAAGAACCAGCGGGAATAGGGATCATTTCGGGTTCAAAGGGGAGGCGAGTCTTGGTTTGTACTGTTTGGGCAGGCTGCGTAGTCACGGGTGAACTAGCCGATTTGGACTGTGCTTTGCGCGTCGGGTCAGGCGTTACATCTACCACCTGTGTGGGCTGATCAGACGAAAAGAAAAAGAAATCACCTTCTTGATGAGATAAACGTGTTAAGAGTGGTGTAATACTTTTTTTCCAGCCTGCTTTAGCGCGCTCAAAAGCGACCCGTTTTTTCACATATTGCTCTAATTCCCCAACAGAAATAATACCGTCTTTGGGAAACTTGCCCGTAATCGCATCTGCTTCGCCGCGCAAACCATCAATCACCGCTGTGGTGAATAAACTTCCATTAGCTAGCGCAATGGTTTTTTCATTTGCTAAACCAGCCACCAACATTTGCCGACTAGGGCGAGCAATTTGCTCCAAAGTTAAATTACGCATATCCGATTTAGATACAAACCCTGCTGCACCACTGAAACACGCATCCAGTAAATACAAAGTTTGCTTAGCAGGCAATAAATCATCCCACTGTGCCAAAGCCTGCATACTTAACATACTAGAATATTGCTCGGGTTGCGAAACAGAAAAAGGCAAATAGCCTTTCGGTTTATCGCTGTCTTTACGGGTAGTTCCATGCCCCGACCAATAAAATAAAAATCGATCATTAGATTTAAGCTTGGCGGGCAACTCGTCTTCCATCAATTGCCTCAGTTTAGTGAGGGTCACATTGCGATCAGTCAGTACATAAACCTCATCAAAGCCTGCTTCGTTTAGCAAAAAGTCGCGCATTTGTACTGGATCACTTTTAGGCAAGGAATCAAAATGCTCAAAATCACTAATACCAATAATCAAAGCATAACTTTTATTATAATTGGGCTGCTTCCATAAGCTCTGAAGTTGCTCACCCCAAGATGCGCCCGAAGCCCTCTGATAAACTTTCAAGCCTTCAATATCTTCAAGCGCCGCATGAGCCGCTTGGCTCAAACATGCCAGCAAGACCGCTAAACTCAGTAAATGTTTCATGACGATGATTTACTTTTCTTAAGATCTAGGATTTTTTCAATTAAACCCACGATAGCAGCCAGCAAACTCACAATAGATGTACCCAGTGCTAACCATGCCAAAGTCTCAGTATTATCCCCTTTAGGAATGACGCCTTCTGGTATTTTCCACGCTTGATAAAAGTAGTAAGTGACAATCGAAAAAATTAACAGTGCAGCAATCACCACCGTATTCTTCAACATAAGCAATGCCCCAAGCTGAATAGTGAATAAACAGATACTATAAGGGTGGGGGCAAGAGGACAAGTATAGAATTAGTGAAATGAGGCTTACCGCTCCACCCACAAAGGCAGCCGTTTTAAATGCAACTCTAAAGCAGTCTCAACCTCTGTGGATAAACCCCATTCCTCTCGAACTAGCCACTGCTGACTGAATAAGCTTAATAGCTCATCAACTGCACTTAAGACCAGACGTTCAGGTATTTGGGCTTTTTGCGCAAAGCGCTGAAAAGTGGCGTGATTGATTTGGTTAAAAAATTTGGAATCGACAAATTTTAAAGCTAGAGACTCTTCTCTAATATAGGGTAGGGTGGATAGAAAATCATAAGCAGGTGCTAATTTAGGTGTGCGCCCATCGGGATAAATCAAAGACCAATTTTTCAGGTGCATATCACCATTGCCAATCAAAATACTAAAGGTCAAACGACGAATGAAATCGCTCAAACCAGTTTCACCTAATAAATCCCAGATTAAACGAGCCAAGCCTCGATAATTCGCAGCCTCATATTTACGCTCAGGGTAGACCGAGAAAACTTGAGCAAAGTCTTCAATATGAATCGCTTTACCATGGGTATCACGATCAAAGCGGCGAGTGACAAAGGCATGTTCGCCAAAGTTTTGTAATGAAGTGGGTAAACCTGCAATTTGATCTAAAGCTAATAAATCTATCTCTGGTACAGGAAGACCTAACTGTTTTGCTAGATGCATAAAAGCAAATTCATTTTCAGGAACACCCTTAAAGCGTGTGTCCGGCAATTTAACAATCCATGATCCACCGACACCTTCAGCCGGAATAGTTAAGCCTCCCGTCCCTGTCGGTAAAGCCGAAAACTTCATTTGCACACCCGCTAAGGAAAACCGCATTAACTGCTGGCTGATGGTTTCAGGTGTGGATAGGCTACTAAAGGATTTCGCAGTTTGCCCAAGGCAGCTCTGCTTCCGACCAAACGCTGACTGCACCTGACAAATCTTGTCCCAAAGCCCAAAGTAAATAAAACTCGCGCTCAGGTGTAATACCAGCCTGTTGTGCCAAGTAATGACGCATCGCACCTTCGGGTAAGAGATTGGATAAAAAGGGTATCAAGCGTGTTTGCGTAGGCTTGATCTGATGAATGATGCCGCCAGTTTTAGACTGAAAGGAAAGGCTGAGAGTGGCTCGATTTGGATCATCTATATAGTCTTGGTCGAACACCAATAAACTTCGATCACCTGCTAACTGAATCAAACGAGCAATAGTTTGGCCGTGTAAATTTAGATGCAGTATCGGTAAGCTCATGACTCAATCTTCATCATCTTGATAATGTTCTAAGCTAAAGGCCGGTGTTTGCTCCAGTGAGTCTCCCGCAATAATTCCAGCCACGATCCCTTTTAATTCACGTGGAACCAACATGACCTCTAACTCTAAAACGCGAGCCAACTCTACTAAGCTGGAGGTTTTCAAATCAACTTCAGCTTGTTCGATGCGCGAAATATGGCTTTGGGGAATACCGGTTTTGTTGCTTAAAGCACGTTGACTGAGAGCCAGTGCTACGCGTTTTGCACTTAGTGCACGGGTAAGATGAGCAATTTTTTCAATCATTGATATGCTAAACTATATTAAGCAATAGATGTGATGTAGTTTAGTATATCAGTTATCTAAAGTGGAGGGAGCTAAACCCGCTCCCCCCAAAGATCATGCTCATCGGCGTGTGTAATCATCACATTCACAAACTCACCTACTGGCAGCTCCACACCTTCAATAATCACCTGACCATCAATCTCCGGCGCATCGCGGTGTGAACGCGCAAGGCTGGCTCCATCGCCTGCTGCATCGACTAATACCTTCATGGTTTTACCAATTAAGCTGCCTAATTTATTCGCGCTGATTTCCGCTTGCAGCTCCATAAAACGCTCTAAGCGCTCTTCCTTGACCTCTTCAGGAACCGGATTCGCCAATTCATTCGCCGGCGCACCTTCTACCGGTGAATACGTGAAAGCACCGACACGATCTAATTGCGCTTCTTCCAAGAAATCCAGCAAAGTTTCAAAGTCCTCTTCGGTTTCGCCCGGGAAGCCAACAATAAAGGTACTACGAATCGCAATATCAGGGCATTGCTCGCGCCATTTTTCCACGCGCTCTAGGACTTTTTCAGCATGAGCTGGGCGGCGCATATCTTTTAAAATACGTGGGCTAGCGTGTTGGAAGGGAATATCTAAATAAGGCAGGATTTTGCCTTCGGCCATTAACGGCAATAGATTGTCTACATGCGGATAGGGATAAACATAATGCAAACGCGTCCACACACCTAATTCCCCCAAGGCTTCAGCTAATTGCTGGCTATGGGTTTTAATCGGGCGACCTTTCCAGAAGCCAGTCCGGTATTTGGTATCAATCCCATAAGCACTGGTGTCTTGGGAAATCACTAGTAATTCTTTCACACCGGCATTCACTAAATTTTCCGCTTCTTGCATCACATCACCAATCGGGCGCGAGACTAAATCGCCGCGCAA
>AATN01000319.1_pt1 | contig 10392 bp, 7 predicted proteins | sample 270648 | NCBI WGS metagenome assembly AATN01 (sample SAMN02954269, study PRJNA17659) | bioreactor sludge metagenome | biome: terrestrial; feature: bioreactor; material: sludge; isolation source: Enhanced Biological Phosphorus Removal (EBPR) bioreactor sludge | place: Australia: Brisbane, Queensland
AAGCGTGCAATCATGAGCGATCAAACCACTCATATCTCTCTCCAATCAGACTCTCAAGACGATTTAAAAGACTCATTCGCCGTTATCAAATCGATGAAGTTGAATGCGTGGTGGCTGATATTCACGGTGTAGCCCGTGGAAAAGTCATGCCAGCCTCACGTTTTGGCGAATTACAGCCAGCCTTTTTGCCGTTTAGTATTTTCTTCCAAACCATTACAGGTAAGTATTTCGAGTTTGATTCCGAAGAGTACACCACTGAAATTGATCTACGTTTAGTACCCGATTTATCGACCGTACGTGCTTTACCTTGGGCGCGTCATCCTAGTTTGATGGTGATTCATGACCTCTACTATCAAAATGGTATGCCGGTTCCTTGTGCACCACGGAATGTGTTACGACGTGTTATCAATAAATATGCGGATAAGGGCTGGAAAGCCATTGTTGCGCCCGAGTTAGAGTTTTATCTCACCGAACGCAATATTGACCCGGATATTCCTCTTAAACCACCGGTTGGCCGCTCAGGTCGTCAAAGTGTTGGCCGCCAAGCCTTCTCAATGATGGCTTTGGATGAATACGAACCGATTATTGAAGATATTTATAAGTTTGCCAGTGCCCAAGGTTTGGAAATCAATACGATTATCCAAGAGGGCGGCCCTGCACAACTTGAAATTAACCTCATGCACGGTGATCCGCTGTTATTGGCAGATCATGTGTTCATCTTTAAACGCTTAATTCGCGAAGCGGCTATGCGCCATAACTGCTATGCCACCTTCATGGCTAAGCCGATGGAGTTGCAACCCGGTAGTGCAATGCATATTCATCAAAGCGTTGTCGATGCCAAAACGGGCAAAAACGTTTTCTCTGATGCAAAAGGTGAGCCCACCCCATTGTTCTACAATTTTATTGCGGGGCAACAGACGTATTTAGAAGCTGCTACTTGCATCATGGCGCCCTATGTCAATTCATTCCGTCGTTTAATGCCGGGCTATTCGGCACCGATTAATTTGGAATGGTCAGTAGACAATCGATCAGCAGGTTTGCGTGTTCCACGCAGCCCACCAGAGGCTCGGCGTGTTGAAAATCGGATTGCAGGAATGGATACCAATCCGTATCTAGCGATTGCGGCGAGCCTTGCTACGGGCTATTTGGGAATGGTGCATCGCTTAGAGCCAAGCACTGAGTTTCTAGGCAATGCGCAGCAGGATACCAAATATGGTTTACCACGAGGCTTACAGGAAGCAATGGTGGCTTTTGATGATTGTGAAGAACTACAGGATTTATTAGGCCACCAGTTCTCCGATATTTATAAAGCACTCAAAACTTGTGAATTTGAAGAGTATATGCAAGTCGTCAGCCCTTGGGAGCGTGAGCACTTGTTATTGACCGTTTAAGGAAGGAATGACGATGACAAATTATCAAGCACAAGATGCAGCTCATCATATTCACCCATTCACTGATACTGCGCATTTGAATCAAAAAGGGGCGCGGATCATTACACGCGCGGAAGGCGTTTATATTTATGACAGCAAAGGCAATCGCATTCTTGATGGCATGGCAGGTTTATGGTGTGTCGGGGTCGGCTATGGACGGGAAGAAATCGTCCAAGCAGTCGCTACACAAATGCGTGAACTCCCGTACTACAACACCTTTTTCCAAACCAGCCACCCGCCCGTTATAGAGCTGGGAGCACGGTTGACGAGTTTGGCTCCCGAGCAAATGAATCATTTGTTTTTCACCGGCTCTGGTTCTGATGCGAATGATACCATTTTGCGGATGGTGCGGCATTTCTGGGCGGCGCAAGGCCAGAAAGAGCGTAGTGTGATTATCTCACGTAAAAATGCTTATCACGGCTCAACCGTAGCGGGTGCAAGTTTAGGGGGGTTTAGTGTGGTGCACGAGCAGGGCGGTTTGCCAATTCCGGGCATTGTGCACATTAACCAACCTTACTGGTATGGCGAAGGTGGTGATCTTGATCCGAATGAATTTGGTCTGCAACGCGCTCGTGAATTAGAAGCGAAGATTTTAGAGCTTGGTGCTGATAAAGTCGCTGCTTTCATTGGTGAGCCGATTCAGGGGGCTGGTGGTGTCGTGATTCCTCCGGCTAGCTATTGGCCAGAGGTTGAGCGCATTTGTCGCAAATACGACATTCTCTTGATTGCAGATGAAGTCATTACGGGCTTTGGACGCACAGGCGAATGGTTCGGCTCAGAATATTTCGGGATCAAGCCGGATTTAATGACGATTGCTAAAGGCTTAACGGCTGGCTACTTGCCGATGGGTGGCGTGTTGGTGAGTGATCGTGTATTCGACGTGGTGGCAAATCATGGTGAGTTCTATCATGGTTATACCTATTCAGGACATCCAGCGGCTTGTGCTGCAGCTTTGGCTACTTTGAATATTTTAGAGCGGGAGAATTTGCCGGGACGGGTTAAATCTGCAATTGGTCCGTATATGCAGGAGCGCTGGTTGAGCTTAGCTGAGCATCCCTTGATTGGTGAGGCACGTATGGTCGGTTTAGTCGGTGGGATTGAGTTGACACCCAATAAAGCGAAGCGTGCACTTTTCAAGGTTGAGAAAGGTACGGTTGGCTTAATGTGCCGCGAAAACAGCTTTAATAATGGTTTAGTCATGCGCCACGTGGGTGACACGATGATTATCTCACCACCCTTGGTCATTAGTGAGTCTGAAGTTGATGAATTGATTGAAAAAGCGACACGCACTTTAGATCAAACTTATGCTCAAGCTAAGGATCAAGGTCTCTTAAGTTAATGTCTGCTAGTGTCCTTTATGCAAACGATCAGCCGGGGCAACACCCGGCTTCTTGGTATGCCGCAAGTGCTAATTCTTTCCCTGAATTTCCTCTACTAATGGCCAATGTGACTACTGATGTTTGTATTGTAGGGGGAGGTTATACGGGGTTATCTGCTGCCTTGCATCTAGCTGAAGCGGGCTATCGAGTTGTGCTCTTAGAAGCACATCGAGTCGGTTGGGGCGCTTCAGGACGCAATGGTGGGCAGGTTGGTACGGGCTTAAATAAAGACCAAGCTGAACTAGAGTCGATGTTGGGTAAAATTCAAGCCCGAGCACTCTGGGACTTGTCTTTAGAAGCGGTGCAACTATGCAAAGATTTAATTCATAAGCATAAAATCCAATGCGATTTACAAGCAGGCATTATTCATGCTGATCATCGTCAGCGCTTCGTAAAAGGAAGCCGCGAGTTTGCAGAAAAACTTCAGCGTGATTATGCCTATCAAGCGATTCGTTTCTTAGACCAAGCTGCGCTTCAACAGGAGCTGCATTCACCACTCTATTACGGGGGCGTACTGAATTTAGGTGCTGCGCATTTGCATCCCCTCAATTATGCCTTGGGTTTAGCACAAGCCGCACAACAAGCCGGTGTAACCATTTATGAGCGTTCGCCAGTTTTGAGTTATCGTGATGGGCGTCAGATTGAAGTTAGCACCGCACAGGGGAAAGTAGCAGCTAATTATCTAATCCTAGCCTGCAATGGCTATTTGGATAATTTAGAGCCTAAAGTCGCTGCACGTGTGATGCCAATTAATAATTATATTGTTGCTACCGAGCCTTTAAGTGCTGTTCAGCTACAAGACCTAATCCCCAACCGTTATGCAGTCGCTGACTCCAGTTTTGTGGTGAATTATTTTCGCTTGAGTGCGGATCATCGTTTGTTATTTGGTGGTGGTGAAAGTTATAGCTTTAAATTTCCACAAGATATTCCAGCTTTGGTTCGCCCGAGAATGCTCAGTGTTTTCCCACAGTTAGCACATGCTAAAATTGATTATGCTTGGGGAGGAACGCTCGCGGTTACCGCCAATCGCTTACCTTATTTCGCACGCTTACAGCCAAAGGTGTTTTCAGTGAGTGGCTATTCAGGGCATGGAGTAGCTTTGGCGACCTTAGCTGGTAAGTTACTGTCTGAAGTCGTTTCCGGTACGGCAGAGCGTTTTGATATCATGGCCACATTACCAAGTTGGCCCTTTCCGGGGGGCACTTTATTCCGTTGGCCCTTACTGGTGACGGCAATGTTATATTATTCACTTAGAGACAAACTATAACTCTAAGGAATTAAACTCATGTCAACCTTATGGTCACAAGACCTTTTCATTAAAGCTTGGGAATATGCTTCCATCGCCCATCATGGTCAAACCTATTCTACCCCTGTTGCAGAAATGCGCTTAGATTATTTGACGCATATCGGTGCAGTCGCGATGGAGCTAATGCATGGTTTAGCGGTAGACCAACAGAGCTTGGACTTTGATTATGCCCTGCAATGTGCCTTACTGCATGATGTATTGGAAGATACACCTCGGACTTATCCTGAACTGGCTGCTGAATTTGGCACTAAGATTGCGGATGGCGTCGCTGCTTTAAGTAAAAATCCCGATTTGCCGCGCACTGCCCAAATGCTGGATTCCCTCAAGCGCATTCAGCAGCAACCTAAAGAAGTATGGGTCGTGAAATTAGCAGATCGCATCAATAATTTATCAGCTCCCCCCGCACATTGGACAGTTGAGCGCAAATTAGCGTATCGAGCTGAAGCACAAGTTATTTATGATCATTTGCATCCTGCACATACCTTATTAGCTGCCCGCTTACAGCAAAAAATTGCAGAGTATGCTCAGTACTTACCATCAAACTAGAAAGCCCACAGTAGGTATCTGTTTTGCTTGGGATATCTAAAAATCTGCTTAAGCCTGCTTAGCTCTCAGATTATTGTGCATAGCAACAAAATAGGAAATGGAGTAGGCTATAGCTAGTGCTATGAATATCTTTTTTAGAGATTTTCATATCGGAATATATCACTTTTTTCGCTTTAAAAGATCGCGGATACTACACCGCATTAAGAAGTTTTGAAGGATTAGCATGATGCTGTTCAATCGACAACAGACACAATTAAAAACCTTACCGCACCTCGATTGGTTAGAAGCAGAGGCAATTCATATTATGCGCGAGGTCGCTGGGCAATGTTCTAACCCTGTCCTGTTGTTCTCGGGTGGTAAAGATTCAATTTGTATGTTACGGATTGCTGAGAAAGCGTTTCGTCCGGGGCGTTTTCCTTTCCCGTTGATGCATATTGATACCGGCCACAATTATAAAGAAGTAACGGATTTTCGTGATCAGCGCGCTGCTGAGTTAGGTGAGCGTTTAATCGTGCGCTCGGTTGAGGATTCAATGAAGCGTGGCACGGTGGTGCTCAAGCACGAAAATGAATCCCGCAATAAACATCAATCCGTGACTTTATTAGAAGCGATTGAAGAATTCGGTTTTAATGCTTGTATCGGTGGTGCACGGCGTGATGAAGAAAAAGCACGTGCTAAAGAGCGCATCATGAGCTTCCGTGATGAGTTCGGTCAGTGGGATCCGAAAAACCAACGTCCAGAGTTATGGGATTTATACAATGCACGCGCTCACAAAGGTGAAAATATTCGTGCGTTCCCGATCTCTAACTGGACTGAATTAGATGTATGGCAATACATCCAGCGCGAAGGTTTAGAATTACCCAGTATTTATTTTGCACATCAACGCCCCATCGTGCGTCGCCAAGGTTCGATTGTGCCTGTGACTGAGTTGACTCCAGCGAAAGCAGGTGAACAGATTATTGATCTACAAGTTCGCTTCCGTACTGTTGGTGACATTACTTGTACTGCACCTGTAGAGTCGGATGCCGATAGCGTTGAAAAGATCATCGCTGAAACAGCTACGACTACTATTACTGAGCGCGGTGCAACTCGCTTGGATGACCAAGCCAGCGAAGCGGCGATGGAGCAGCGCAAGAAAGAGGGGTACTTCTAAATGCAATTGATTGAAGATCACGGCTTGCTGCGTTTCTTAACTTGTGGCAGTGTGGATGATGGTAAGAGTACCTTAATTGGACGCTTATTGTTCGATTCTAAAGCGATTCTTGCGGATACTTTGAGTGCGATTGAAAAAACTTCACTCAGGCGTGGCATGCAAGATGTGGATTTATCACTGCTGACCGATGGCTTACAAGCTGAGCGTGAGCAGGGGATTACGATTGATGTCGCTTACCGCTATTTCTCAACAGGGACACGCAAATTCATTATTGCTGATGCACCAGGGCATGAGCAGTACACCCGTAATATGGTGACGGCAGCCTCCACCGCGAATCTGGCGATTATCTTGATTGACGCGCGTAAAGGTGTGCAGCCACAAACACGCCGGCATTCTTATTTAGCGCACCTTGTGGGGATTCCGCATTTATTGGTGGCGATCAATAAGATGGATTTGGTGGATTATAGCCAAGCCCGTTTTGAAGAAATTAAAGCGGAGTATTTGGCCTTTGCTGAGCAATTAGGCATTCAGGATGTACGCTTTATTCCATTGTCTGCGCTGAAAGGCGATATGGTGGTGGATCGTGGCGAGAATCTGTCTTGGTACGATGGCGATACTTTAATGGAGATTTTGGAAGTTGCTCCGGCTGCGCATACCGAGCATGATGAACCTTTCCGTTTCCCCGTGCAGTATGTTTGCCGCCCACAGGATTCGACTAATCCAGAGCTGCATGATTATCGTGGTTTCATGGGACGGGTGGAGTCGGGCAGTATTAAAGTGGGTGATGCGGTAACGATTTTACCTTCAGGTCGCACCAGTATCGTGAAATCGATTGAGTTAGGTGGTGAGCCGCTGCGTGAAGCGATTACTGAGCAATCGGTTACTTTATTGCTCACGGATGAAATTGATATTTCCCGTGGCGATATGATCGTAAAAACGGATGCACTACCGACTCAAACTAAGCAAGTCGATGCAACTGTTTGTTGGTTGGCAGAAACACCTTTAGATCGGGCGCGTACTTATTTAATTCGCCATACCACGCGCGAAACCAAAGCGAAAGTCGCTGCGATTGAATGGCGGGTGGATATTAATACGCTAGAGCGTCAAGCAGCCGAACGTTTGCAGATGAATGATATTGCGCAAGTGAGCTTCAAATTGGCTCAGCCTTTACTGACGGATCCGTATGCTGATAACCGTGGTACAGGTGCTTTTATTATTATTGATGAAAGTACCAATAACACGGTGGGTGCAGGAATGATTAGTAAGTTGGCTGCTTAAATAAAGCAGTCGCTGAAAAACTGGAATCGCCACTGATGTGGCGATTCGTTTTGCTAGCAACCTTATTTAGCTTGGTACTTCGTTAAAATGACTGTAGTCACATTGCCTTCTTCATTATGCTGCATTTTCACGGTTAACTGATTCAGCTCAGGCGCAATCCACAAAGTCGTTTGGCGCTCACCACCATCGCGGTTGATTTGTACTTTTTCGCATTGATATTGACCGAAAGGGGTTTCGACAGTTTCCTTGCCTAAACGTTGAAACTGGTAATTTTTTAATTTGCCGCGCTCAGTCACATTGTATTTAAGTGGGCGATTCGCCGCTAAATCTTCTCTAACCCATAGTTCAACCACGGCTGGGTCAATCGTGCCCGTGGGGACATTCAAGCTATAATCTTGATCGTTAAAATTGCCTTTTACTTGATTAGTATTGGTGAAGCTATATTGATCGATTTTAGATTTACGCCGACTTTTGTGCTGATAGAGATACTGCTGAGTTTGTAATTTATTGCCTTGTTTAACACCAATACTGCGCTCAGTTAAGACATCACCGCTTAATAAAGCGGCCATGCCATTGGCTTTGGTTTGCTTGAGGAAGGTATAGTCATTGTTGCTATAACTCAAAGTTACAGTGGTCTCCCCCACGGTTAAACCAGAATTGGACACACTGTAGCTGGCTTGATAAGCCTTCAAAGCCGCTACAGCCGGCAAGCTCACAAGGCTCAAGAAACCCGCTAGTGCGCAAACACCTGCTCGTTTAAACATACTACATATCCTGTATTAGTAATCGTGTTTACTTAGATAATTTGACCGAAGTCCTAAGGCTCAGTTCAAATGAAACCTTTTTAACTTAGCATGCATAGCAACCCTCTTCATGATCCTTGAGGAATTATCTGGTTTTACCGTCGAATAACCCTGTAAATTTAAAAGCAGCACACTTAGGTGCAAAGCCGTTTGACAGCCTGCCAGCAATCACGTAACGTCCAGCGCGTCTAGGTGCACTTTTTGAAGTGTTAAACGGGAAGCTGGTACAAGCCAGCGCTGCCCCCGCAACGGTCAGTAAGCTTGCTGCTATACGCCACTGTGCTTAATGCATGGGAAGGTGCAGTATTCGACATACAGTCACTTACAAGCCCGGATACCGGCCTAGCTCCTGTGTGACTGCAATTGCATGTCATGTTTCCCAAGCAGCTACGCGGTGGGCGTGGCAAATAGGAATTCATATCATGAAAACCTCTATTCTGACTGTATTAGGCAGTGTGAGCCTAAGCCTAGTCTCTTTCCCTAGTTTCGTCTGGGCTGAACCAACCAATAATGAAATTGAAATCATCATCACCGCAGGGCGTAAAGCACAAACCGCTGATGAAACTTTAGCACCTGTTACCGTAATCACTCGCCAAGAAATCGAGCAAACCCAAGCGAGTAGTATTGCGGAGGTTTTAGAGCAAACGCCCGGTTTATCCTTAACCAGCAGCGGTTACATGGGTAAACAAACTTCAGTCCATTTGCGCGGCACGAATGACAACCATGTTTTAGTGCTCATCGATGGAGTGAAGGTAGGATCGGCAACTTTAGGCACTACACCCCTCGAGTTGTTTCCTTTAGCTCAAGTAGAGCGCATTGAGATCGTGCGTGGCCCACGCTCTAGTCTGTATGGCTCTGAAGCGATCGGTGGTGTTATTCAGATCTTTACTCGTAAAGGTAGCGGCAGCAAAGGCATTCAGCCACAAGCTTCAGCTTCCTATGGCAGTTTTAATACGGCTAAAGCGAGCGTGGGTGTCAGTGGTGGTTCAGGAGAGGGTACTTGGTTTAATTTGAATGCCGCGACCGAGCGCACTGATGGAGTTAATAGCCAAGATGTCTACACGGTCTATCTGCCCGATTTTACCATTGGCGAAGTGTCTGAGGCGGATAAAGATGGTTATAAAAATAATAGTTTTTCTCTACGTGCGGGTAATCGCTTTGAAAATGGCATAAATGCTGAAGCCGGAGTGATGCAAGCTCAAGGTGAAAGTGAGTTTGATGGTCAGTATCAAAACGAAAACCATTTTAAGCAGCAAGTCATCCACGGCAAATTAAGTGCTCCCATAGGTTCAAGTACGACACTGACGGCGCAACTTGGGCATTCCCTTGATAAGCAAGATAGTTACAAAGATAGCGTTTTCCAAGAGCGCTTCCAAACCAAACGTAGCAGCGCCACATTGCAAGCTGATATGCAATTAGGAGCAGCGGGGAATGTGACTGCTGGCTTAGATCAGATTAAAGATAAAATCAGTGGCACGACTGACTATGCCGTCACCTCACGCAAAAACACAGGTGTATTTGCGAGTTACCAACTCACTGTGGGTGACAATAAATTCGATATTTCTGCTCGCCAAGACGACAATGAGCAGTTTGGCAAAAAGGCTACAGGTGGAGTTGCCTTTGCCCATGAGTTTTCTGAAGGTTTGCGAGCAACAGCCTCTTATGGCACGGCTTTTAAAGCGCCTACTTTTAATGACCTGTATTATCCTTTCAGTGGTAATGCCGATTTAAAACCAGAAAATAGCAAAAATCTAGAGTTGGGCATCGCAGGACGTTTAGCCCGTGGTGAGTGGGCAATCGCTGCTTTCCAAAACAAGATTGATGACTTAATTCAATGGCGTGATACGGGTGCTGGTATTTGGAAACCAATGAATGTGGCTGCTGCGAAAATTAATGGCTTAGAACTATCTGCCGCCCAGCGGTTAGGGGCTTGGCAAGTTTCAGGCAATGCCACCTTCCAACAGCCAGAAGTGGCCAGTGGCGAGCAAGCAGGTGATTTATTAGTTAACCGCCCCAAGCAAATTTTTAATCTAGATGCAGAACGTCAACTAGGACGTGTATCTATCGGTGCTGCTATCCATGCTGAAGGTCGACGTTATAATGATACCGCTAACCTCGAACCTTTAGCGGGTTTTGGGACTTTAGATCTGCGGGCGAAATATGCACTTAATCGTGATTTAGCAGTCAGTGCAAAACTAGCTAATGTCTTAGATAAAGATTATGAACTACGTAAGGGATACAATCAGCCCGGAGTGAACGGGATGCTGACTTTGGAGTATCAGCCGAAGTAAAGAAAAAGCGGCGGCATTTTAATAGTCGCCGCTTCTGAACTACTGCTTTAAATCAGTGGCTACCCACACATCAGCAGTAGAGCCACGGGTAAAGCTAATTACATCGCTGGCATTGTCACTGGTAAATCGCCCAGCCTTAATGATTTGATCATAAGGCGCAAACCAAGCATGTGCTTTCTGATTAGTACCGAATTACCATCTCAGCC
>AATN01000320.1_pt1 | contig 10358 bp, 9 predicted proteins | sample 270648 | NCBI WGS metagenome assembly AATN01 (sample SAMN02954269, study PRJNA17659) | bioreactor sludge metagenome | biome: terrestrial; feature: bioreactor; material: sludge; isolation source: Enhanced Biological Phosphorus Removal (EBPR) bioreactor sludge | place: Australia: Brisbane, Queensland
CATCGGTTCGCGCAGGCTGGCCTTCCTGCCGGGAGCGAAGCCGTTGGCTTCGCACATCAGCGCTCCGGCACCGATCAGCAGGTCGCCGAAACCCGCACGCGCGGCGATGCAGCTATGCCGATGGTGCGTCGCGTAATTGTAGGTCAGCGACCCCGAATGCTCCCATTCGCCGGCGAAGAACACGCGCTCCCAGGGAACGAAGACGCGCTCGAAGATGACCACCGCGGTCGACTGGCCATAGCGCCGCGAAAAGAGCGCCGCGCCGTGCTCGACCTTTTCGCCGGGACGGCCTGCCGGGCGGGCGACGATCGTCAGGCCCGGAGCATCGACGGGGATCGCGCAGCAGACCGCGAAGTCGGCATCGGCCGTGCTCATGTTGCGGCTGGGCATGACCAGAAGCTCGTGCATGTACGGCGCACCGGTGACGATGGCCTTGGTACCGCTGATGACGATGCCGGTGCCGTGGCGATCGACGATGTGCACATAGGTATCGGGATTCGCCTGCTGGTGCGGTCGCTGCGAGCGGTCGCCCTTGGCGTCGGTCATCGCGATCCCCAGCGACAGGTCACGCTCCTGTACCTCGTCGAGGTAAGCCGCGAAGCGCGCCCGATGTTCGCGGCTGCCGCGCGCGTCATCGATCCGGGCGCTGACCTGATGGATGGCGTTCAAGGCATCGTGTGCCAGATAGCGTTGCGCGCAGCCGGTCTCCTGGCAGAGGATGCGCACCGCCTCGAGCTTGTTCAGCAGGTCGCCGGCAGACTCGTTGAGGTGCAGCATCCGGTTGACCGTCTGACCCCGGAGGCTCTGCTGGGCCGTCATCAGCCGTGCCTTCGCCGGGTCGAGGGCGAAATCGTAGGTGACCGCCAGTGCGTTGATTCCCGGCTGCAGGCTCGGCGCGTCGGCCACCGAGTCGATCAACTCGCCGTCGACGTAGACCGTCGGCCGGTAGCGGCGCAGCGACTCGCGGTACTCGGCACCGCTCAGGAGTTTGCCGGACGGGCGTGCAGCGGATTCACTGTGCGTCATCTTGGATCCTCGATCACGTTCTCCGGACGGAACGCTCCGCCATCCACGCCACAAGCGTCAAGTCGTCAAGTCGTCAAGTCGTCAAGTCGTCAAGTCGGCGAGCTCAAAGCCAATCCGAGCGCCGCGTAACGCCTGGCAGCTAGCTCTCGCGCGAGGCCCTGCGGCGCTCATTGTCGGTGAGCAGGCGCTTGCGGATGCGGATGCTCTTCGGCGTGATTTCCACGAGTTCATCGTCGTTGATGAATTCGACCGCGGACTCGAGCGTCAGTGCCACCGGCGGCACGAGGCGGACCGCCTCGTCGGTTCCCGAGGCGCGCACATTGGTCAGTTGCTTGCCCTTGATCGGGTTGACCACCAGGTCGTTCTCGCGGCTGTGGATGCCGATCACCATCCCCTCATAGAGCCGGTCGCCCGGCACGCTGAACATCCGCCCGCGGTCCTGCAGCTTCCACAAGGAATAGGCGACGGCTTCACCCTTCTCGCCGGAAATGAGGACGCCGTTGCGTCGACCGCCGATATCACCCTTGAGAGGACCATACTCGTCGAAGACGTGGCTGACCAGCCCGGTGCCGCGCGTCAGGTTCATTACCTCGCCCTGAAAGCCGATCAGTCCGCGCGCCGGGATGCGGTATTCGAGACGGACGCGTCCGCGCCCATCCGAAGACATGTCCTGCAGATCGCCGCGGCGATAGCCGAGCGCTTCCATCACGGCGCCCTGATGCGCTTCCTCGACATCGAGAGTCAGCATCTCGTAAGGCTCGCACGGCTCGCCGTCGATTTCCTTGATGATCACCCGCGGGCGGCCGACAGCCAGCTCGTAGCCCTCGCGGCGCATGGTTTCGAGCAGGATCGTCAGGTGCAGTTCGCCGCGTCCCGAGACGAGGAAGCTGTCGGTATCCGCGGTTTCCTCGACGCGCAGCGCCATGTTGGTCAGCAACTCCTTGCGTAGGCGTTCGCCGATCTGTCGACTGGTGACGAACTTGCCTTCGGTACCGGCGTAGGGCGAGTTGTTGACCATGAAGGTCATGTTCAGCGTCGGCTCGTCGATTTTCAGCATCGGCAAGGCTTCGGGCTTTTCGGTATCGGTGATCGTGCAGCCGATCGAGAGGTCGTCGATGCCGGTCACCAGGACGATGTCGCCGGCGAGAGCCTCGTCCATCGGCACCCGCTCCAGGCCCTGGAAGCCGAAAACCTGCCCGAGCTTGGCGGTCTTTGGCGATCCATGCTCGAAGCGACCCTCGGCATCCGCCTGGCCATACATGACGATCACCTGCTGCGCCGGCTTCAGGCGGCCGCGCTGGATGCGGCCAATGCCGATGCGGCCAACGTAACTCGAGTAATCGAGAGCCGAAATCTGCAACTGCAGCGGTCCGTCGATGCCGTCGGCGTGCGGCGGCGAGACCTGCTTGAGAATGGTGTCGAACATCGGCCGCATGTCGGGCGATGGTTTCGCCAGATCGAGAGTCGCGTAACCGTTGATGGCGGAAGCGTAGATCACCGGGAAGTCGAGTTGTTCGTCGTTGGCACCAAGTTTGTCGAAAAGGTCGAAGGTGTGGTCTACGACCCAGTCCGGGCGCGCCCCGTCGCGATCGATCTTGTTGACGACGACGATCGGTTTCAGGCCGAGAGCGAGCGCCTTCTTGGTGACGAAGCGCGTCTGTGGCATCGGGCCCTCGACGGCGTCGACCAGCAGCAGTACGCCGTCGACCATCGACAGGACACGTTCGACCTCGCCGCCGAAATCGGCGTGTCCGGGCGTGTCGACGATGTTGATATGAACTCCCAGGTAGTCGACGGCCAGATTCTTGGCCAGAATCGTGATCCCCCGCTCCTTCTCGAGGTCGTTCGAATCCATCATCCGCTCGGTGATGTGCTGGTGGGCCGAAAAGGTACCGGCCTGGACCAGCAGCTTGTCGACCAGGGTGGTCTTGCCGTGGTCGACGTGGGCAATGATGGCGATGTTGCGAACGGCGCGGGACATAGAGGGTCAAGCCTTTCAAGAGGGGCGGTTATTCTAGCACGCGCAGGGCTGTTCTCCTGCTGCGCTGCGAGAAAGCCGCCGCCCTCTACGCCGGCTGGTTGCGCATGAAATCGGCTGTGCTGAAGAAGGCTGCCAGTAGCTTGTCGCGCAGGGGCTCGTCGACTCCTGTCGATTCCATCGCCAGGAACATGCAGGCGACCCACTGGTCGCGCTCGGCTTCGCCGATGGCAAACGGCAGGTGGCGGCGACGCAGCATCGGGTGACCGATGTGCTGGACGTAGAGATCGGGTCCGCCCAGCCAGCCGGAAAGAAACATGAACAGCTTGTCGCGCGAGGGCTCCAGATCGGCGGGGTGCAGGGCGCGGAGTGGCGCGAACTGGGGTACGGTATCCATCAGTTCGTAGAACTTCTCGCACAGTTTGCGCACGGCGGCTTCGCCCCCGATCAGTGCGTAAGGGGTATCTTCAGTCATGATGTTGCGATGCAGCAATAGGTGTTGACAATGGCGGCTTGATTGCTATGATACTTCGTTCGCTGCGTCGCAGCAATTTCGTGCCGCTGACAGACCGTCCGAGGGTGATCGGACTTTGCTCGCGGCACCGAGCCGGGCGGGGTCCGCTCCGGGGCTCCACCGGGAACCGAAGGGCGCGTCGCCGGCCTTCCGCTTCGCCATCGTTGGCGGGGAATCGTCGCCGCCGGAATGGCCGGCAATTGCCAGAACCGGTCGGGCGGCGCACACTATGTCGGTTTTCCGATTGGCGATGGATTTTTTGGAGTAAGTCAGATGAGCGAAGCGATTCTTGGTTTTCTGCGAGCCAATGCGGAGCAGCTCGATGTCGACATGGCCGAGGCGCTCAACATTCCGCTTGCCGAGCTACGCGACGAGATCGCTCGCCTTGCGGCAGCCGGAGACGTGATCTGCTGCAAGGTGACCCGTTTCATCGAGGGCCGCAAGATCGAGGGGATCAGTTGCCGCTTGTCCTGCGATCTGCCGACACCGGCGCGTGGGCGAAAGCCGGGGGTCAAGAAGGACGACGACGCGGAAGCCCCTGTCTTCTGAGACGGCTGGCTCCGGGTTGCGACGCGACGCAGGGCCAGGTCGATCGTCGCACCGGCCCGGAGGCAGCTGCCCGGGCAGATCGGGGGCTCCTCCGGCTCGCTTACCTGAGCAGATGCAGATTGAAGTGCCCCTTGATGAACTCCTGGAACTTCTCGACACCTTTCAGCGCGATCTGAAGCCTGCCCAGTTCCATCATGTTCAAGCGTTCGAGCGGGATGTAGTTGTCCGGCTTGCGCCCTTCGCACACGGCTTCCACCTGCCCGCGCAGGCGCATCAACACCAGGAAGTCGAAGCTTTCGGCAATGTTCTCGGCGACCTTCCTGCTCAACACCTTGTCCTTGACCAGCGCTTCGAGTCGCTGGTGGGTGCTGCCCTTGAGCTTGCCGGCCTGAATGGCCAGCGCCTTGACCCCTTCGGAAATCGCGAAGATGCCGGCCTTCTTGATCTCGAGCATGCCGGAATGGTCACCGCCCTTTTCGCCCTTGATCTTGCCGAACCAGCCGATCGGTGGGGCAAAGCGCAGCGTATTCTCGACCATGCGCATCAGGAACAGCTTGTCGCGTTGTACGTACTTGTAGACCTGCGTCTTGAGCTCGTGCTCGAAAGACGGGTCACCGAAGATCGTGCGAATGTCTACGAAGGTTCCACAACTGAGGACGTTGCTCGGCGTCGGTGCCTGCAGCCAGCGGTCGAGCTGCTCCTGCCACTTGCCGAGGCTACGCCGCCATTCCTTGTTGTTGGCCATGATCCCGCCGGGACAGGGGGGGATGCCGATGGCGACCAGCGAATCGATCAGGACCTGCGAGAATTCTTCGATCCGGGCGATTTCTTCGGCGGCGAGCTCGTCGCCATAGACGATGGCGTTGTCCTGATCGGTGAGCAGCGTCTGCTCGCCGCGCCCCTCGCTGCCGAGGACGACAACGGCGAAGCGCTGGGGCAGGTCGGCAAAACGGTCTTCGGTCAGCAGCGCGATCAGGCGCAACAGGATCTGATCATTCAGATGAGCAATCATGCGCACCATGTTGCGCGGGCTGGTGCCGCTGCCGCTCAGGTGCAGGACCAGACTTTGGATCCTCGAGAAGACATCTTTCAGTTCGCCAAGGTCCCTGGCCCTCTCGATGTCGAGCACGAGTTGATGCGGCGAGTGCGACTGCAGGCGGATGATGTCGCTGTCGGTAATGATCCCCGAGAGTTTGCCCTTGCCGTCGACCACCGCCAGGCGATGGATCTTCTGCCGCGACATCTGGTAAAGCGCTTCGTAGAGGAGATCGTTCTCGCCAATCACCGCCAGGGGGCTGTTCATGATGGCGCGCACGGCGATAGCCGACGGGTCGACACCGGAGGCCACCACCTTGTTGCGCAGGTCGCGATCGGTCATGATGCCGCTCGGCAGCTTGTTGTCGCAGACGACGACACTGGAGATGTTCTTCTCGCGCATGATCCTGACGACGTCGACCAGCGCATCGTCGGGTCCGCAGGTCACCACCGTGCGCTGGCAGAAATCCCTCACCGGGCGAAAAAACTGGCCTTCTTCAGCCATCGGTCGCTGCTCCTTGTTGTTCGATTGTTGTGGTGTTCCGCTGGCGCGCGCGGGCGGCGGCTGTGGCACTCGGCCAGCCGGCCGAAGGGCGCAATTCTAGCATTGGCGAGCATGGCGAGGCGCCGTGAGTGGCCAAGGCAGCCTTGGCTGGTGGCGCAGTTTCCGACAAGGGTTCAAGATCCGCTCTGACGTTCGGTGGTAGTCGTCGACCGTGGCGTGTCGTCCCGCCTCGTTACCTGCCGGTGCAATGCAGCCTTGGCGAGCAGATGCGCCGTCACCGGTGCGGTGATGAAGAGGAAGAAGAGGATCGCCAACTCGTGCAGGCTGATGCCGGTATTGGCGCCAGTCGAGAAAAAGATTGCCGAAGCCAGCAGCAGCGCGCCGACGCCGAGCGTCGTCGCCTTGGTCGGGCCGTGCAGGCGAGTCAGGAAGTCCGGCAGCCGCGCCAGACCGATCGATCCGAGCAGGACGAACAGCGCTCCAAGGACGACCAGCGCGGCGACGGTGGATTCGGCCACCGTGCTCATTCGATGATGTTTCCGCGCAACAGGAACTTGCACAGCGCGACGGTGGCGACGAAGCCGAGCAGTGCCACGAGCAAGGCTATCTCGAAGTAGGCGGTGCTTGCCTGGTCGATGCCGAAGAGCACCAGCAAGGCGATGGCGTTGATGCCCAGTGTGTCGAGCGCGACGATGCGATCGGTGGTGTCCGGCCCGCGCAGCAGTCGATAGAGACTGAGCGCGAGCGCGGCGCCGATCAGGACGAAGGCGATCTCGACGGCGGTATTCAGCATGCAAACATCTCCTTGAGCGGCGTTTCGTAGCGATCCTTGATCTCGCGGACCAGAGCCGGCGGATCGGGGGCGTCGAGAGCGTGCACCAGCAGAATCCAGCGCCGCTGGTCGACGTCGATGGACACCGTGCCGGGGGTCAGCGAGACGACGCTGGCCAGCACGGTGCACACGAACGGGTCGCGCAGATCGAGGGGAACCTCGACGAAGGCCGGCGCCAGGCGGTGCAACGGGCCGATGACCTGGCGGGCGACGCGCCAGTTGGCGGTGACGATGTCAATCGCGACGATGCCCAGGAAGTGCAGCGCTCGCCAGGGCCGAACGAGACGCGGCGGCTCCGGCCAGAAGGGCCTGCTCAGCAGCGGTACGCCGACAGCCAGCAGGGCGCCGAGCAAGAGCATGGCGATCGATGCGGCATTGGTGATCGCCGCCCAGAGCAGGAAAACGGTAAGCGACAGGAAGGGTCGCGGGAATACCTTGTGCCTCATCGCGCCTCCGTGCGCCCGATCGCTGCCGGCGTCGGGCCGAGCACACCGGCGACATAAGCGCCGGGTGCATGCAGTTGACTGGCCGCACGTGCAGCGTAGTCGGCAAGCGGACGCACGCCGATCGCCAGCAGCGGTCCAGCGGCGACCAGCAGTAGGGTCGCTGTCGCGCGCTGCCAGGCGATGGGCGTCGCGGCCGCCGCTCGCGGCTCGATCGGCGTTTCCTGCTTCCAGATCAGAAGGCAGCCGTTACGCGCCAAAGCGATCATGACGATGAATCCCGACGTCAACAAGGCCAGCCAGATCGCGGGTCCGGCGGCGACCTCGCGCAGCCTGGTCAGGAGCATCAGCTTGCCGAGGAAGCCGGCGAAGGGCGGCAGTCCGGCAACGGTGGCTGCCAGGATCAGGAAGGCGACCTTCAGCCAGGTGGCCGGCAGCGGACCGGCCCGGAAGCGGTCGGCGGCGTCGCCGCGCCGTTCGGCGATGACGCCGGCGAGCAGGAAGCAGGCCGCTGCGGCGAGTGTCGACTGCACGAGGTAGAAGAGCGCGGCGGCGTCGACCTGGGCACTTGCCTGGGCCGGCGCCAGCAGCAGCGCGCCGGCCGACAGCAGTACCAGCCAGGCGGCGAGCGTGCGCAGGCGGTCGGCGGCGAGAACGCCGAGCGCGGCGAAGACGACGGTGGCGAGTGCCAGCGTCGTCAACCAGGTGTCGAGCAGATCGGGGATCGCCGGCGTCAGGGCGATGGCCTGCACGCGCAGGACGGCGACGATGCCGACCTTGGTCATGATCGCAAACAGCGCGGCGACCGGCGCGCCGGCAGCGCTGTAGGTATGCGGCAGCCAGAACGACAGCGGCAACATTCCCGCCTTGAGGAGGAAGACGGCGATGAGCAGCGCAAAAGCCAGTCTGGCCAGCGCCTGGTCGTGCCCGGGCAGCGTCAGGCGATGCGCGAGATCGGCCAGATTCAAGGTTCCGAGCGTACCGTAGAGCAGCCCGAGTGCGATCAGGAAGAGCGCTGAACCGATGAGATTGAGCACCACGTAACTGATTCCGGCGCGGGTTCTGGCGAGCCCGCCGCCATGGGCCAGCAACGTGTAGGAAGCGAGCAGCATCACTTCGAAGAAGACGAACAGGTTGAACAGGTCGCCGGTCAGGAAGGCGCCGGTCAGGCCCACCAATTGCAACTGGAACAGCGGGTGGAAGTGCCGTCCGCGTGCGTCGAAACCGCTACTGGCGTAGAGCAACGCGGCGAAAGCGAGGATAGCGGTGAGGAGCGTCATTCCGGCCGCCAGCCGGTCGACGACGAGGACAATGCCGAAAGGGGCCGGCCAGTCGCCGAGGGCGTAGACGCGCAGCAGTCCGTCGTCGGCGAGCAGCGTCAACCATGCCGTGAGCACTACCAGCAGGCCGCTGGCCAATAGCCCGACGGCGCGCTGGAAGGCCAGTCGTTCGCTCACCATCTGCAGCAGGGCGGCGGCAAAGGGGATCAGGATCGGCAGGATCGGCGCATGCGTGGTCATCACGGTTCTTTCGCCGCGTCCACGTGATCGCCGCCCGATTCCGACAGGGCGCGCAGGGCCAGCATCGCCAGATAGGCGGTCATGCCAAAGCCGATGACGATTGCCGTCAGCACCAGCGCCTGCGGCAAGGGGTCGGTGTAGCTGCCGCCGGCCCGAATCAGCGGCGGCGCGCCGACCCGCAGGCGGCCGCTGGCGAACAGAAACAGGTTGACGGCATACGAAAGGAGGGTCAGGCCGAGCAGGACCGGGAAAGTGCGTGCGCGCAGGATTAGGAATACGCCACAGGCCGTCAGTACACCAACGGCAGTCGCCAGCAGAGCTTCCATCAGGCTTCCTCCACAGGCTGGCGTGCGCGCAGCGACAACTGGCCAAGTCCGGACAGCACGCTGACGACGACCGTGACGACGACGATGTAGACGCCGAGATCGAAGACCATTGCCGACGCCAGTTCGACATCGCCGAGGAGTGGCAGGCGAACGTGACCATGCGCACTGGTCAGGAACGGCCGGCCGAACGGCCAGCTGGCCACGCCGATGCCGGCGGCCAGCAGCAGGCCCAGCGCCAGCAGCCTGACCGGCTGCCGGGGCAGGCGCGGCTGCACCGCGCCGATGCCGTTGGCGAGATACTGGGTGACCAGCGCGACGCTGGTGATCAGCCCGGCGACGAAACCTCCACCGGGGAGGTTGTGGCCGCGCAGCAAGACGTAGACCGACACGGTGAGGGCGAGCGGCAGCAGCAGGCGCGCGAGCATCGACAGAAAGAGTGGATGGGCTTCGCTTGCCCACGCTCGGCCATCCGGATCCCGCTGCGGCGCGACCAGAGTCAGACGGTCGAGCAGGGCGTGCGAAGCGAGGGCGACCATCGCCAGCACGGTAATTTCTCCGAGGGTGTCGAAACCGCGAAAATCGACCAGGATCACATTGACGACGTTGGCGCCCCCGCCCCCGGGGACCGCTTGCTGCAGGTAGAAGCCCGAGAGCGTGTCGACCGGTGCGGCCAGCATGCGCAGGGTCACCAGCGCCAGGCCGCCACCGCTGAGCAGCGCCAGCAGCAGGTCGCGGATCAGCCGGGGAGCGCTGCTCTTCGGCGCATTGCGCGCGGGCAGGTAGTAGAGGACGAGGAGCATCAGGACGATCGTCCCCGTTTCGACGGCGAGTTGCGTCAGCGCCAGGTCGGGTGCGGAAAAGCGAATGAAGGTCAGCGTCACGCTCAGGCCGACGATGCTCACCAGGATCACCGCCAGCAGGCGTTCACGGTACAGCGCGGTGGCGCCCAGCGCGCCGAGCAAGAGAACGAGCAGGGTGCCGACCGCCGCCTCGTCGGCCGCCTGACCGGCTGGTTGGCCGCCGGCGCCGTCGGCGCCCGAGAAGAAGGCCCAGCCGCCGAGCAGCACGACGAAGGCGATGAGCAGCGCGCAGTAGCGTTGCAGCGACCCATTGTCGAGCCGCGCCACGTTGCGGCGCGCGCCCGCGGCGAGCGCGCGGTAGAAGCGCTCGAAGGCGGTACGCGGGTGCATCGGCGGCAACTGGTCCTGCCAGGCGAACAAGGGGCGCCTGAAGGCATAGATCAGCACGCCGCCGGCAAGCGCCAGCACGCTCATCAGCAAAGGCTTGTTGAAGCCGTGCCAGAGCGCCAGATGGAAATCCGGCAGCGGTGCCTGCAAGGCGGCGCCGGCCGCGGCATCGAGCAGTGGGCCGACGGTCCAGCCCGGAGCGACGCCGACCAGCAGACAGAGCAGGACGAGGAGTTCGATCGGCGCGCGCATCCAGCGCGGTGGCTCATGCGGCTGGCGAGGCAGGTCGATCGGCTCGCCATTGAAGAAGACATCGTGAATGAAGCGCGACGAATAGGCGACGGCGAGCATGCCGGCGATCGTTGCAAACAGCGGCAGGGCCCAGCCGAGGGTTCGAACTGCGGTAGTGACGTTTCGGCGAAGACATCTCCGGGATCCTCTAG
>AATN01000321.1_pt1 | contig 10337 bp, 7 predicted proteins | sample 270648 | NCBI WGS metagenome assembly AATN01 (sample SAMN02954269, study PRJNA17659) | bioreactor sludge metagenome | biome: terrestrial; feature: bioreactor; material: sludge; isolation source: Enhanced Biological Phosphorus Removal (EBPR) bioreactor sludge | place: Australia: Brisbane, Queensland
CTTTACTATTATTAGGCTACGAGAGTGGTTATGACAAGAAAATCTATCGCTTTGCAGATTTTAATGCTGGGCGTTATAGTAGTCGCAACGCCGCCTTCCAAACAATGATTAGCAAACTCGCAGGTAAGCAAATTGCCACTGATGGTGATTTATTAATTTATCAAGCGGATGGCGCTGTAGAAATGACCGTCAGTGACACTGAGCAAGCTACGCGCAATGTGGTACAGAAATACAATTTAGGCTTTAAAGATTATCAAGTGCGGCGTGATTTATTGAAAGAAAAACAGCTTGCGTTTAACAACACAACAGTTTATCAAGCTATCTTAAAAACTTACCAGCAAGTAACTGGCAAAAAACCACTCTATGCCCAGCTTCCGGGGATTGAATTACATAGCGAGAAATCGTCACGGATTCTGACTACCGCTAAGTTTGCAACTACTGTGAATACACGCTATCAGCACTGTGTTAGTTCAAACTGAATAAAAAAGCCGCTCTGAAAGCGGCTTTCATATAAACACTGAGTCAGTTAATTAAAAGAACAAAGCTACTTTTGCTTCCTGCCGATATTTGTGCAACAAAGGCTCGGTATAACCATTCGGTTGCTCACGGCCTTTGAAGACTAAATCACAAGCTGCTTTAAACGCGACACTTTGTTCAAAGTTGCCAGACATGTTGGTATAAGTTGGATCATTGGCATTCTGTGCATCAACTTTAACAGCCATCTGTTTGAAAGCGTCCATGATTTGTGCTTCAGTACAAATGCCGTGATATAACCAGTTGCACATATGTTGGCTGGAGATACGCAAAGTCGCACGATCCTCCATCAAGCCGACATCGTTAATATCAGGCACTTTCGAGCAGCCAACACCTTGATTCACCCAACGCACCACATAACCCAAGATACCTTGGGCATTATTTTCCAACTCTTGCTGAATTTCAGCGGCACTCCAGCTTGGATGAGTAGCAACAGGCACGGTTAAAATATCATCTATATTCACAGGCTGGCGGTTTTTCAGCTCATCTTGCCGCTTGAACACATCGACTTGGTGATAATGCAAAGCGTGTAACGTGGCTGCTGTGGGCGAAGGAACCCACGCGGTATTCGCACCCGCCATCGGGTGACCTATTTTGGTACTCAGCATATTCGCCATTTGATCCGGAATAGCCCACATGCCTTTCCCGATTTGTGCTCGACCCTGTAGCCCACAAGCCAAGCCAATATCGACGTTAGAATCTTCATAAGCTTTGATCCACGCGGCGGCTTTCATCTCGCCCTTACGAATCATCGCGCCCGCCTCCATTGAGGTATGAATTTCATCGCCAGTTCTGTCTAAAAAGCCCGTATTGATGAACACCACCCGCTCTTGCGCGGCACGAATACATTCTTTCAAATTAATCGTCGTGCGCCGTTCTTCATCCATGATGCCGACTTTTAGGGTATTGCGTGCTAAACCCAAAGCATCCTCAATCCGACCAAATAATTCATTGGTGAAAGCAACCTCTTCAGGGCCATGCATTTTCGGCTTAACGATATAGACCGAACCAGTACGAGTGTTTTTCGCGCTAGTATTTCCCTTGAGATTGTGCATTGCAATCATTGAGGTCAAATAGCCATCCATAATACCTTCAGGGATTTCTTGGCCATCTTTGTCGAGAATCGCTGGGTTAGTCATCAAATGACCCACATTACGCACGAATAATAAGCTACGCCCATGTAGACTAAGTTTGCCACCCTTAGCAGCGGTATATTCGCGGTCTGGATTCATTGCACGGGTGAAAGTTTTGCCGCCTTTGCTAACCTCTTCTTTCAAATCACCCTTCATCAAACCGAGCCAATTGCTATAAATCAGCACTTTATCTACAGCATCCACTGCAGCCACTGAATCTTCACAGTCCATAATGGTGGTCAGTGCCGCTTCCATCACAATGTCATTTACACCCGCAGTGTCACTACTACCAATCGTACCGGCACGATTAATTTGCAGCTCGAAATGTAAGCCATTGTTTTTCAATAATACCGCAGTGGGATTAGCAGCATCCCCATTGTAAGCTACAAACTTTTCGGGTTGTTTTAAACCTGTCGTTGAGCCATTCTTTAAGCTCACTTGTAACACGCCATCTGTGACCGTATAGCTGATTGCATCTTTATGTGAACCGCTTGCTAGTGGTGCAGCTTCATCTAAAAAGTTACGGGCAAATTCAATAACTTTTGCACCACGCACCGGGTTATAAGCCTTACCTGCTTCAGCACCCTCCGTAGAAGGGATCGCATCCGTGCCATACAGTGCATCATATAAACTGCCCCAACGTGCATTTGCCGCATTCAAGGCGAAACGCGCATTCATTACTGGTACCACCAATTGCGGGCCAGCAGTCGTCGCAATTTCGCTGTCTACGTTTTCGGTACTAATGGAAAAATCTGCACCTTCTGGCAATAAATAACCGATTTCTTGTAAGAAAGTTTTGTATTTAGCAAAGTCAAATTGGTGTTTATTCGTCACATGCCAAGCATCAATTTTCGCTTGCAGAGCATCGCGTTTTGCCAGCAACTCACGGTTACGTGGCGCTAAATCATTCACGATCTGTTCCAACCCAGCCCAAAACGCCGCAGGCTCTACTCCGGTTCCGGGTAACGCTTGCTGATTGACAAAATGATGTAGCAGTGTGGAAACCTGCAAACTACCGAGCTGGATTCTATCCGTCATGATTAGCTAATTCCTCAAAAACTTGGATAAAGATGTCGACATTCGGTTATAACTTAAATTAAGGAATGGCTAAAATTGGAATTCTCAATAATGAATATTGGATTAATAAAACCAATCTATTAATCTGATTTTTAAGTAGTTTATCTAGGGAGAGCTGACTTGCTCTAGCCAAAAAAGATAGGCTAAAGCTTGTTTTTGATTTTCGCCGCACATTTCAGATGTCGGCATTAGGCTTGAACATACCTTGGGGCGGACTGGATTTCCGAACAATTCACAACGCAAATCTAGGCTTAAATGCGAACAAGCGGTTCCACTCATCTTACCCTGCGGATGTTTTGGAGTGGGCGAGCTAATTGAGGGTGCGATACAGCAAGCTGCACAGCCTGCACGACAGTCCATTAACGACGCTCCAAATTCATTTCCAGAGCACCTCGCGGACGTAAAGTCAGACGACATTCATGATTGACTAACGTACCTTGCGGTAAAGTCAGACGGAATTGCTGAGCTAAAGTCGAAATAGCTAATACTGCTTCCACCATGCCAAACATTTTACCAATACAGACTCGTGGCCCTACGCTAAACGGCAAATACACAAATTTATCAGGGCGCTTATTCACATCCATAAAGCGTTCAGGGATAAAAGCATCCGGTTGTTCCCAATAATCCTTATGCCGATGTAACAGCCAAGGCACGACCAGCATAATCGAGCCGGCGGGAATCTTACGGCGGCGAATCATATCTTCGCCTTTGGCTTGGCGAGACAGAATCGGCACCGGCGGATAAAGCCGCATCGTTTCTTCAAACACCGCCCGCACATAAGGCAAGTTCGGTACATCTTCGTAAGTTGGCAAACGCCCAGCAAGTACCTTATCAATCTCTGCATGCATTTTTGCTTCTACTTCAGGCGCTTGCGAGAGCAAATACCAAACCCACGACAAAGCATTCGCCGTGGTTTCATGCCCTGCCATAAATAACACAATTAATTCATTACGAATGCCTTCACGGGAAATCGCTTCGCCTTTAGTACGTTGATTGGCAGTGAGTAATTCGTTCAATAAAGTATGTTCATAACCGCCTTGTTCACCTTTAGCAATGACATGATCCACAATTGCATGGATACGTTTAGCGGAACTTTTCGCCGCTGCCATTTTTAAGCTACCAATGGGAATCCATTCAGGCAAGCCCAAGAAGTTAGTGACATGAATCTGTTCGATGGCTGCTTGATATTCAGCAAAAGCATTGATAACGGCTGCAGCATCAGCCCCCAAACGAGCACCAAACAAGGTACGGGCAATAATTTCTGAAGTCAGTTGCCCCATCGCAGACAGCACACCCACTTTAGAACCTACTGGTAGACTAGCCCATTGTTCGCGTATCTCTACCGAGGTATCAATCATCACTTGGCTATAGGCTTGAATATGTGCCGTATCGAATAAGCCGTTTTGCAGCAAACGCCGATTTTTCCACAGCTCACCATCGCTAATAAATAAGCCATCGCCCAACAAAGGTTCAAGCGCTTTACGCATCTGCGGGCTTTTACTTTCATAATTATCTTTTTGAGTAACGAACACATATTTGACCAGCTCAGGTGTATTCGCAATAAAAATCGAGCGATTTAGAATACGCCGACTCATGAACTGATAGCGGAAAGAATCTTCACTCCAGAAAGACAATAAATCACGCTTAGCACTCAACAGAGTGGCAATCCCACCGAGAGCAGAGGCATGACGTTTAGGGTAAGGGGGAACAAAAGCAGTGCTCATTTTTATTAGCAGAGTAGCTCAAAACAGGCACGCACTATAGCACAGCTCATAAAGAGGACTGGTAACCTTTATCAGATTACCAGTAAATAACAGTAAGTAAGGAAATGCAACGAGATCGGTAATGAGTGTTACTACTTATGTCGTAGCAACAGAGGTTTTGGTTCAATTAACGAATACTAGCGTCTTTGGCAATTAAATCACGATATGCATGCCAGCTCGCATGGGCTACCAAAGGCATGGCAATAATCAAACCTAGATTGAAGGTCGCAAGTCCTAAACCAACGATCACAGTAATGGTAAGCGCCCAAAGGAACATGGTTTTAGGATTAGTCGTACAAACGCGCAGACTAGTCGCAATCGCCGTCATTAAGTCTGCTTTACGCTCAATCAAAGTCGGTACAGTTACCACACCGGTGACAAAAGCGACTAAGGCAAATAAGAAGCCGACACCTATGAAGCTTAAGCCAAATAAAAAGCTATTATTCATATGCATTAAGCCATCCCAAAGGGCTGCATAGCCGGTCATATCACTGATAGAGCCAATATTATTGAAAAATAAGGCAATCACCATCGCAGAGGCAGGAACCCATAACACCATTAAGAAGCTAAGCGTTAAGGCGTATAGCCCTAAACCTAAGGCATTATGGCGAATCGCGATTAAAGACGCGCTGAAGTCTATTTTTTTACCTTGATCACGTTGCCAACTGAGCACGTATAAGCCCAAAGCTAAGAAAGGGCCAACTAAGAAGAAGCCACTAGTAAATGCTACTGCAAAGGCTGGATTAGCCGCAGAAAACATGCTGAGAATAATACCAACAATGGCAAAGACAGCCCCATAAAACAGGCTAGCCGCAGGATTGGCTTGAATATCGTCCCAACCACGTTTTAACCAGCGCGGAATTGCCGAAGCATCGACTTGTTGCACAGGATAGCTTTTGAACAAATCGCCGATATGTGGCGCAGGTGAGGCGGTGGTTGGTCTACTGATGAATTGCTCCATGTTTACTCTCCTTAAACAAAGCCCAAACAAGCAGTCTTAATTAATCGATTTACAGCATTTTTAATAATACCTGATATTTTTAGTCGGGTATTGTCTGAGTATAGTCAAGCCTATGAAAGTCACTCAACTAACCCTATAAAACGCATGGTACTTCATAAAATTGAAGGCTAGCTTTGGGAAGCGAACACTAAGTCTATTTCTGCAGGAGTTAAGAAGCGCCATTCACCGGCTGGTAGTTTAGGGTCTAAGCTTAAAGCACCGATCTGCTCACGATGCAAAGTTTCAACTCGATTTCCTACTGCAGCCAGCATGCGTTTGACCTGATGGTATTTACCCTCATGAATCGTTAGGCGTACTTGTTGTTGGGGGATCATTTCTACTTTAGAAGCAGTGACGATTTGCTTCTCACCCTGCAAAAGTACGCCCTGCAAAAGTTGTTGAGCTGCCAAGTCACTTAAAGGCTCAGCCAATTGGGCGAGATAAGTTTTGGGTACATGTTGGCGTGGCGCAGTAATCCGATGTGACCATTGCCCATCATTAGTCAGCAATAATAAGCCCGTTGTATCTTTGTCCAAGCGCCCCACCGGATGCAACAAACGCCTATGGGGATGCTTGATTAAATCTAAGACTGTGCGCTGACTTGTATCTTCTGTCGCACTAATCACACCCAAAGGTTTATGTAACATGAGATACAACAAACCCGGTAAGCTAAGTAGCTCTTCTGCATAATAAACTTGGGTGTTATCAGATATATTCGTAGGTGCTTTGGTCACTATCTCATGGTTGATGCTAATAGCTCCGGCACGAATGAGCTTTTGGGCTTCATTACGCGAAATTTGCAAAGCTTGGCCAACGAATTGATCCAGACGCATGATTTAGAAACTACGCCCTACATGCATATAAATATTCGAGTCATAGCCCTCTGTGTGCCCAAAGCCAATGAAAGCGGGGCCAATCGGGCTATCCATACCTACAAATAAACTACCCGATAACAATAAGCTTCCCCAACTCACATCTTTAGCTTTGTCCCAAGTATTGCCTAATTCCAAAGAGCCACCCGCATAGATTTTCGCGACCCTCGGGTAATCTGCAAGCTCATACATATAAGTCCCACGCCCTAGCGCCGCATGATTCCCACGTAGTTGATTGGGGGATAAACCAGAAAGACTATTATAACCACCTAAGGTAATTTGCTCAGTGATAAAAGTGTTATCGCGGAAAGTGCTAGCCAGTTGGCCTTTTAAGGTAAAGCGATGTTTGTCTTTTGTCCAAATTTTGCCCCCTGCTAGTTTAAGGCGGTCAAACTCTACATCGGCGCCGATGGCTTTAAAACCATGCATATACTCGGCTTGTAGCCACTTACCACGATTTGGAAAATCAGCATCATTTAAAGTATCGGCGTTGTAAGCTAACTCAAGACCAGCAATTTGCAAGGATTCACCCGGAAAAGTGAGCTTACCGGTTTTAATATCAGGGGTGAGATTTTTATAAATGACACCTGCACTCACCTCACTGGCTGCGCCAATATCAGCTCGCCAATTCACTTCGAGGCCAGTTTCACCTAAACGCACCTCTGCTGAACGCTCTTTATCTACATACTCATAAAAATCTTGGCGATCATGCCAAGCACGTGCATCAATAAAAGCACCTTGACGATCATTCAATGGGTGCAAAACTTGCGTCTCAGCATGTAAACGATCACCAACAACTAGACTATCCCGTAATTCCGTGCCAGCACTAGTCGCACCTTTAATAATATGCCGCACACCAATCTGATAGCTGGCATCGCCTTCAAAATTATCATCTAAGGTGAAACCAAACCTTAAACGCTGATCTCCTGTAGAGCGCTGCCGCGCAATGACATGTAAATCGTATAAATCTTTACCAACCGGCGTTAAGCTGTAATCAACAATATCGAAATAGCCTAAACCATGTACATTATCCAAGCCACGCTGCAATTGCTCGATATGTAAAGCATCGCCCTCTTTAATCCCTAAACGCTTGAGGAGAATATTATCTTTGAGACTCGAGTTATTTTCTAAAATAATTTTTGCCACACGCCCATCACGAATACCTTGCTCTTCTTGCTCATCCACCTTGCGTTTGGCTTGTTGCGTTTCTTGGTAATTAGGTACATAAGCCGCTAAACGCTTAATGGCACCGAGTTGAGCAAGTGCTGCTTTTTCTCCAATTGGAATTGTTTCACGCACACGATTAAAAGAGAGCGAGCCAATATCTTTTAAATCCGGTTCAATCACAATATTCGGTGCGTTTAAGCCCTTTAGTTGCGGCAAACTGTTTTTAGCCGTTAGGAATTGCATAGCTTGCACGGTGACCGCTACCGCAGAATTCAATTGCTCCCGCTTTTCAAATTTATAAGGCAAGCTCACCACGATCAGAATATCCGCTCCCATTTGCTTAGCGACATCCACCGGCACATTGTTCGACACAAAGCCATCCACTAGTACCCGATTATCAATCGTGATTGGTGAGAAAAAGCCCGGAATCGACATACTAGCACGCACTGCAGTGGCTAAATTGCCTTTGCGTAAGACGACTTGTTCACCAGTTTCAATATCAGTGGCTACAGCACGGAAAGGAATCGGTAAGCGGTCAAAATCTTCGACTTGTGCTACACGTTCTAATAAGCGCCGCAATTCAAACATCAGCTTTTGCCCACTCACTAAGCCATCGGGGAGCTTTAAGGATTTATCTTTAATTCCCACTTCAGCCGTATTAAAAAAGCCCGCATTATCGCGCTTAAGTTGAAAACTTTGCATCTCCCGCGCTTGCTGATCTTCAAAAAGTCCTGGCCAATCTAATTCTTTAACGACTTTTTCTAGCTCTTCAGCTCTATAACCAGCCGCATATAAACTGCCTACAATCGCCCCCATACTCGTCCCTGCAATCACGTCAATAGGCACGCCTTGCTGTTCTAAAATCTTTAAAACCCCCACATGCGCAATACCTGCAGCACCACCTCCGCCTAACACTAAACCAATCCGTGGACGTTGTTTAGCAGATGGATTAGCAGCACAAGCAGAGGACGCTAAGCTGGTGAGCAAACTTAGGCTAAGAACAAAAGCAAGCAGTTTAATAAAATTCATAAATTTAGACCCTGAATAACTGCATAAAGTATAGGTGTCCAGACGAGCTGAACTCAACTTTAGGGGAATTACTGTTACAATAATCTGTATTAATTATAAAAATAAGAGATCCTCTAACATGGCCTTAAAAGATTATTTACGCATTCTCGCAACTCGTGATGGCTCCGATTTATATCTTACGGCTGATGCGCCCCCCGCCGCTAAATTTCAAGGCTCGCTCAAACCCTTAGCCCGTGAACGGTTAACGCCTGAAGATGTACATACGATGGCTTATGAACTCATGGATGCTGATCAGCGTCAGCAGTTTGAACACAAACCAGAGATGAATCTCGCGATTAGCGAGGAGGGCATTGGGCGCTTTCGGGTCAATATTTTCAAGCAACGGCATAAAGTGGCGATGGTGATTCGGAATATTAAAACTGAAATCCCAGATGCCAATAAGATTGGCCTGCCTGAAGTCTTAAAAAACGTCATTATGGAAAAACGCGGCCTGATTCTGTTTGTAGGCGGTACCGGTTCTGGGAAATCAACTTCACTGGCAGCCTTGATCGATTATCGCAATCGCAATTCAGACGGACATATCATTACGATTGAAGACCCTATCGAATATGTGCATCCACACCGCAAATCAATCATTAGTCAACGTGAAGTCGGTGTAGACACCGATAGCTATGAAGATGCTTTAAAAAATACCCTGCGCCAAGCACCGGATGTGATTCTTATCGGGGAAATTCGCACCCGTGAAACGATGGAGCACGCTCTTGCTTTTGCTGAAACCGGACATTTATGTTTATCTACGCTGCACGCCAATAGCGCCAACCAAGCCTTAGATCGGATTATTAACTTCTTCCCCGAAGAACGTCACCATCAGCTCTTGCAAGATTTATCCCTTAATTTAAAAGCCTTTATCTCTCAGCGTTTGATCCCCACCATAGAGGGTAAGCGCACGGCGGCGATTGAGATTTTATTGGGAACGCCTATCGTGCGTGATTTGATTATGAAAGGTGATGTAGGCGCAATTAAGGAGATTATGGAAAAATCCGAGCAGCAAGGCATGCAGACTTTCGACGGACATTTATATCGCCTCTATCGTGAGAAGAAAATCACCTTAGAAGATGCCTTACGCAATGCGGATTCAGCTAGTAACTTGAAATTGCGGATTAACCTCTCTCCAGATGACACACCTACAGCCCCGGGGGAAGCGGTTAAACCTGCAGAGCGTCTATCGGCCTTAGATGGCCTATCCTTGGAACCGAAAGCAGAGGAAGTGGAAGAAGAAGCTTTCTAAGAGTTCTTACTTCAATTTAAGCCTAAGCATGCATTAGGCTTAAAGGCCTAACCAGTGGGATAAACTTGAATCCTAGTCCGTTCTAGCCCATGCTTAAGACTTATTGCGATTACTGAATAAAGAGTTCGCCATGACTGCCAAAACACCCAATGTTCCTTTGATTAAGATTCCGATTACGGCTCAGGTTGAGTCCTTACGCCCACATTATACCCCTGAACAAAAAGCTGAAATTAAAACCAAAATTGCTCAAAAGCTCAAAGAGCAGGATGCGGTCTTAGTCGCCCATTATTATGTGGATCGCGATTTACAAGAACTGGCCGATGCAACCGGTGGTTATGTCTCTGATTCTTTAGATATGGCACGCTTTGGGAATGAGCATCCGGCTAAAACGCTGATTGTTGCCGGTGTGCGCTTCATGGGCGAGACCGCCAAAATTCTGAATCCTGAAAAGCGCGTGCTCATGACCACTTTAGA
>AATN01000322.1_pt1 | contig 10328 bp, 14 predicted proteins | sample 270648 | NCBI WGS metagenome assembly AATN01 (sample SAMN02954269, study PRJNA17659) | bioreactor sludge metagenome | biome: terrestrial; feature: bioreactor; material: sludge; isolation source: Enhanced Biological Phosphorus Removal (EBPR) bioreactor sludge | place: Australia: Brisbane, Queensland
TCTTTTCCAGAAGATCGATAAAGTGCCGCCGTTTCCGGCAGAACCTGCGCTTCTGTACAGAAAATGTGGGCGTCATCCTGCACGAAAGCGCGTACACGCATGATGCCGTGCAGAGCGCCGGAAGTGCTCGTTACGATGACACGAGCCGAACTCGGCCAGCCGCAACGGCAGGTCCCGATAGCTGCGCAAACCCTGATTGAAGATCTGGATGTGGCCGGGACAATTCATCGGCTTGATCGCGTAGTCGCGGTTCTCGGACGCCGTGGTGAACATGTGCTCGGAATAGTTCTGCCAATGGCCCGAGCGCTCCCACAACGTGCGGTCCATGATCATCGGCGTCTTGACTTCACAATAACCGTTCTCGCCAAGCAGACGACGCATGTACTGCTCAACTTCCTGCCAGATCGTCCACCCTTTGGCGTGCCAGAAGACCATTCCCGGTGCCTCGTCCTGCAGGTGGAACAGATCCAGTTGCCGCCCCAGCTTGCGATGGTCGCGCTTTTCCGCCTCCTCGAGCAGGTGCAGGTAGGCGTCCTGATCTTCCTTCCGAGTCCAGGCGGTACCGTAGATCCGCTGCAGCTGCTCGTTGCGATGATCGCCGCGCCAGTAGGCACCCGCCAGCTTCATCAGCTTGAACACCTTCAGTTTGCCTGTCGACGGTACGTGCGGGCCGCGACAGAGGTCGACGAAATCACCCTCGCGATAGAGCGACACTTCCTGGCCGGGCGGAATGGCATCGATCAACTCGGCCTTGTAGTGCTCGCCGATCGACTTGAAGAAAGCGATGGCCTCATCGCGCTGCCAAACTTCCCGCTGCACGAGCAGATCGCGGCGGGCGAGTTCGGTCATCCGCTTTTCGATCGCCGCCAGATCCTCGAGCGTAAACGGGCGCTCGTAGGCAAAGTCATAGTAGAAGCCGTTTTCGATCACCGGGCCAATCGTCACCTGCGCCGCCGGGAAGAGTTCCTTGACCGCGTAAGCCATCAGGTGCGCGGTCGAGTGCCGGATCACTTCGAGACCTTCGGGGTCCTTCTCGGTGATGATGCCCAGATGCACGTCGGTATCGATGCGGAAGGAGGTATCGACCAGACGACCATCAATCTTGCCGGCGAGGGCCGCGCGCGCCAGACCGGCGCCAATGCTTTGCGCCACCTCGGCCACGGTGACCGGCTGCGCGAACTCCCGTTGAGAACCGTCAGGCAGTGTGACAATCGGCATAGGGCAACCTCAGAAGAAATGGAAAAGCCAGAGGTCTGCTCTGGCTTGAAGGTGTCCGACACGCGCGCTGGTCGCCCAAGGCCGGCCCCGCGGCGATCTCGCCGTGCCCTTCCTGGGTCAGACCGCCGGAACCCACGGGACCGGACGTTCGCGCCAACGACTGGCGACGCCGGAAGCCACGGAGACAAGGCGGCAGCGCGACAAGCTCACCAGCAAAATCAGCATTCTAGCACAGTGACGGGCCGGCACCCAAGGCGCCAGAGCTCGCAACTGACGGGGATTGGCCCTTCGCTACGGCAGACCGTCACTCCTGGCGGCCCGGCTGGACCAGTTCCACGCAGAAATCCGCCTCGTAGGGCGGCACATGGACTTCGATGATCGAGCCCGGAGCGACGTCGAGACGAATTCCCGTAACGTCGGCATGAATCGGCAGCAGGCTGACGCCGCGGTCGACAAGAACGACGCTGCGGATCAGCCCCGCGCCCCGCGCCGCCAGGAACTGCACGACCCGCAGGAGCGAATGGCCCCGGTAAAGGACATCGTCTACCACCACCACCGTCTTCTCCGCCAGGGCTACGCCGGCCGGCACCTGCCGCTCGGTCAGGCGCGTTTCCGGATACAGCAGTGCAAGGTCGTCGCCGTAGCGCTTCACCTCGAGGTCCAGCCGCCAGGCAGAGCGAACTCCCAGCTTGTCCAGCCGTTCGGCCAGGCGCGATGCCAGCGGCACACCGCGCCGGAGAACACCAACCAGGACGATATCGGCGTTGCCACCGAGCAGACCCGTCAAGCGTCTGGCCATACCGTCGAGCACCACATCCAGTTGTCGTTCGTCGTAAAGACAAGAGCGCGTGTTCCTGTTCATCAGCCGATTATGCACAAAAACCCGGCTGCCGTCGCGTGCCGCGGCAGAACGCCGCGACGATCGCGTACAGGCGGTCCTGTCGCGGTGTGGTCTGCACCCTCGGGCAAGCGCAGGCTCTCCCGCGAGGGCTGAGCACAGGGTCGGGGCTGGGTGTCGTGCGGACACCCGCCATCGATGGAACGACGTCCACAGGCTGAGCAAAATGGATTATGCTGCCCACGACCCGACCACTGACCGATGACCTGCGCGCGCTGCCGTTAGCGGAATAGGGACCGCGCACAGGCGCCGCGCCGGCGAACGCTCCGTGGCGGCAGATACCGTTCAATCCAGGAGAAATGCCCCATGTCCATCCACGTCAAGCGCTTGTCCGTCATAGCCGGCCTTGGTGCCCTGCTCGCCATGGCAGGCTGCGACTCCAACTCGTCGTACGACCATCGCTACGACGATTACTCGTACGACCGCTACCCGTCATCCGACCGCAACTCGGCGTACGAGCGCGGCTATCGCGATGGCGAACGGGCGAGTTTCAACCAGAACTACAACTCTCGAGACTACCGAGAAGGATATGACCGCGGCAGGAAAGAAGCCAAGCGGGACAGCAAGGAACGTAGCCGCGACCGTAGCGACTACCGGCATTCGAACGATTACCGCCCGCCTAGCGACTACCGCCCGCCAAGCGATTACCGTGGCGTCCCAGGTGGTGTCCCATCAGTCCCGAGCACCTACGGGACGAACGACGGCTGAGAAGAGACCGTTCGCCACGATGAAAGAAATGATCTCCGGCAACCCCTGCCCGGTCTTCATGTTGCTGAAGACAAACGGCCGCTCGCCACGCATGCGACGGCTATCGCGCTCCATCACCTCGAGCGAGGCACCGACCAGTGGCGCCAGATCGATCTTGTTGATCACCAACAGGTCGGAGCGGGTAATCCCCGGCCCGCCCTTGCGCGGTATCTTGTCGCCGGCAGCGACGTCGATGACGTAGATCGTCAGGTCGGAGAGTTCGGGGCTGAAGGTCGCCGCCAGGTTGTCGCCACCCGATTCGACGAGAACGATCTCGATGTCGGGGAAGGTCGTCGTCAGCCGGTCCACGGCTTCGAGGTTGATCGAGGCGTCCTCGCGGATCGCGGTGTGCGGGCAACCGCCGGTTTCGACGCCGAGAATGCGCTGCTGCGGCAGCGCCGCATGCTGGACGAGGAAGCGCGCGTCTTCGGCCGTGTAGATGTCGTTGGTCACGACGCCGAGGCTGTACCGATCACGCAGGGCGAGGCACAGGGCGAGAGTGAGCGCGGTCTTGCCCGAGCCGACCGGCCCGCCGATGCCGATACGCAGCGCGGGTCGCCGGGTGATGGGCGCGTCGTGGTCTTTCATGATCGGAAGAGTCTCGAATACTGTGTTTCGTGGCTGCTCGACGCGAGCGCGAGACCCGGAGCGAAGTTGCTCCATGCCGCCTCGGGCAGTTCGATCGCCTGCTCCGCCAGCACGGGAATGCGGCCACCGAGCGCCAACAGCAGACGCTGCCCGGCTGCCTGCCCGAGGGGTACGCTCTTGAGCGCGGCCATGACCTGGTTTTCGCACCACGACCAGAGATAGGCGGTCAGCGAGTCCACCGTCGGTATCTCCCAGACCGCGCTGGCGAGCGCCCAAGCGGTTGGGAAAGCCACTTCAGGCATGGCATCGAGCGTAGGCGGCACCGGAAAGTCCTCGAGATCGTGCAGCAGGCGGCGCAGCGAATAGCCCATTTGCACCGTCTCGGCGCGCAACTCGGACGACTCGCGACTGGCCAGGAAGTCGGCATTCAGCCGCTCGACCTCGGCCGTCTGGCCAGCCGCCCAGGCGCGCTGCAGACAGGCCGTCAACGGTGCTTCGAAGCGGCCGACGGCGTGCTCCAGCAGCCCAGCGATCCATTGCTCGCCAGTCGCCTGATCGTGTACCAGACCGGCCTCGACCGCCCACTCGAGGCCTTGCGAGTACGTGTAGGCGCCAACCGGGAGGGCCGGGCTGGCGAGTTGCAGGAGGCGAGGCAGGGCAGGATTCACTTGAACTCGTGGATCTTCGCCGGCGAGCGATGCGCGCCATGCCCGGGGTCGTGCGCAGCGCGTGGCGAGGCGGCCGTCGCTTCGCGCGACGGCCGGTAGGCGTGCCCTCCTCCAGCAGCGTGGGCATGGCTGCCATAGGCACCGCCCTCGGGATCGAAAGCCGCCTGCACCGCCTCCACCAAACAGCCGAGCCCGATCAGCATTTCGGCCAGAACATGATCCGGCTGAAAGCGCAGGCAGCCCTCGGCCAGTTGCACGGGAACGTGCCGGTTGCCGAGATGATAGGCGGCGCGGGTCAGTTGCAGGCTGTCAACGGCGCGGACTTCGAGCAGTTCTTCCGGAGCGGCTTCGACCGCGACGACGCGCCCGCTGCCGGTCAGCAGGCGATCGCCGTGGCGCAGGACGGTGCCGGCAGGAAAAACGTAGCCCAACTCCTCGCCGCTCGCCAGCATCACGCGCTGCCGGCTTTTGCGACGAGCGTCGTAAGGCAATACCAGGCGGTCGCTGGCCGGGGCCCCGGCTGCGGCAAACGATTCGGCAAAAAGCATCCGCCCCTCAGAAGAGAAAGTAACGTTGCGCCATCGGCAGCACGCTCGCCGGTTCGCAGACCAGGAGTTCGCCGTCGGCGCGGACGACATAGGTTTCGGGGTCGACGTCGATCTTCGGCGTCGCGTAGTTATGCACCATATCGGGTTTGCCAATCCCGCGCGTCCCGCGAACGGCGACCAGCGGCTTGCTCAACTGCAGCGCCGCCACCTCGGGATTATCGAGTGCCGCCTGTGAGACGAAGGTCACCGAAGTTCGCAGCGCCCGCCCGAAGGCGCCGAACATCGGCCGGTAGTGCACTGGCTGCGGCGTCGGAATCGACGCATTGGGGTCGCCCATTGCCGCCGCGGCGATCATTCCGCCCTTGACAATCAACGACGGCTTGACGCCGAAGAAAGCGGGCTTCCAGAGCACCAGATCGGCGAGCTTGCCGACTTCGATCGAACCGACGAGATGGCTGATGCCATGCGTGATCGCCGGGTTGATCGTGTACTTGGCGAGGTAACGCTTGACGCGGAAGTTGTCATGCGCGCTCACCGGATCACCCGCTGCGGCGGGCAGGTGGCCACGCTGCACCTTCATCTTGTGCGCCGTCTGCCAGGTGCGGATGATCACTTCGCCGACGCGGCCCATCGCCTGCGAGTCGGACGACATCATCGACAGCGCGCCGAGGTCGTGCAGGATGTCCTCGGCGGCGATCGTCTCGCGCCGGATGCGGCTTTCGGCGAAAGCGACGTCCTCGGCGATCGCCGGGTCGAGGTGGTGACAGACCATCAGCATGTCGAGGTGCTCGTCGACGGTATTCACCGTGTAGGGCCGCGTCGGGTTGGTCGACGAGGGCAACACGTTGGTCTCGCCGACGGCGCGCAGGATGTCCGGTGCGTGGCCGCCGCCGGCACCCTCGGTGTGGAAGGTGTGGATCGTTCGCCCCTTGAAAGCGGCAAGCGTCGTTTCGACGAAGCCCGATTCGTTGAGCGTGTCGGTGTGGATCGCCACCTGCACGTCCATCGCGTCGGCCACCGCCAGGCAGTTGTCGATCGCCGCCGGCGTCGTTCCCCAGTCCTCGTGCAGCTTGAGGCCGATGGCTCCGGCGCGCACTTGCTCGCGCAAGGGTTCAGGAAGCGAAACGTTGCCCTTGCCGAGAAAGCCGAGGTTCATCGGAAACGCCTCGGCGGCTTCGAGCATGCGGTGGATGTGCCAGGGTCCGGGAGTACAGGTGGTCGCGTAGGTGCCGGTCGCCGGGCCGGTGCCACCACCCAGCATCGTCGTCACGCCCGACATCAGCGCCTCGTCGATCTGCTGCGGGCAGATGAAGTGGATGTGGCTGTCGATGCCGCCGGCGGTGACGATCATCCCTTCGCCGGCGATGATCTCGGTGGCGCCGCCAATGGCGATCGTCACGCCCGGCTGGATGTCCGGATTGCCGGCCTTGCCGATGGCAGCGATGTGGCCGCCCTTGATGGCGATGTCGGCCTTGACGATACCCCAGTGGTCGACGATCAGCGCATTGGTGATCACCGTGTCGGCGACTTCGGCGGCGACCTTCTGGCCCTGCCCCATGCCGTCGCGGATCACCTTGCCGCCGCCGAACTTGACCTCGTCGCCATAAACGGTGAGATCCTGCTCGACCTCGATCCACAGATCGGTGTCGGCGAGGCGGACGCGGTCGCCGACGGTTGGCCCGAACATTTCGGCATAGGCCTGGCGCGAGATGCGGACGCTCATTCGAGGGCTCCCATGACGGCGGCAGTGAAACCGTAAACCCGGCGATCGCCGGCAAGCGCGACGAGCTGCACGCTGCGCGTCTGCCCGGGCTCGAAACGCACCGCCGTACCGGCGGCGATGTCGAGCCGGAAGCCGCGCGCCGCCGCGCGATCGAAGGACAGCGCGGCGTTGGTCTCGGCGAAGTGATAGTGCGATCCGACCTGGATCGGTCGGTCGCCGGTGTTGGCGACGACGAGCCCGATCGTCTCGCGACCGGCATTGAGCTCGATCTCGCCGGGCTGGACAAGCATTTCTCCGGGAATCATGGCTCGCCTCCTCAGATGATCGGGTGATGGACGGTGACCAGCTTGGTGCCGTCGGGAAACGTCGCTTCCACCTGAATGTCGTGGATCATTTCCGGCACGCCTTCCATGACGTCGTCGCGGGCCAGCAGCGTCGTGCCGTAACTCATCAGTTCGGCTACCGTCCGGCCATCGCGGGCGCCTTCGACGATGGCCGCGCTGATCAGAGCGACGGCTTCCGGGTAGTTGAGCTTAAGACCGCGCGCACGCCGCCGTTCGGCGAGCAGCGCGGCGGTAAAGACCAGCAGCTTGTCCTTCTCTCTCGGTGTCAGTTCCATTGCTCCCTTTCAGCAGAATCAGGTACTCCAGAGGCGCGGCGGCACGGCCACCCGGGCCAGCGCCAGCGGCCGCAGGCGCTGCCAGACTTCGACCAGCCACGCCCTGGCCGGTTCGGCGGCCGGCCCAAGGCAGCGCGCCACCAGCACGCCGGGCAACGCCGTGACGCCGGCACGCAAGCCGGCGGCGAGCGGCACGGCGCGGCACGCCGCCAGCCATTCCGGCTCGACCGGGCGGCCGGCGAACAGCAGCGTCCCACTCACCGGCAGGCCGCCGAGGCCGGCCGCCGCCGCCAGCCACGGCGAACCGCCACGCAGACCGCCGCGCTCGATCCACAGCGGCCGCCCGGCCTGCTCGATGCGCGTCGCCAGATCGAGCCGACCGTGAGCGAAACGCTCGCCGCTGGCCGTCCGCCCCAGGCAGAGAATGTCCCAGCCACAGTACAACGCCCCGGCGGCCAGTTCGATCCGCGTCTGCAGCTCTGCCTCGGCGCCATCGAAAACGATCGTTTCCTGCGGCAGCCACTCGACGATGGCCTGCTCGTCGACGCGCACATGCAAGGACTGCCGCGCGCGCCGGCCGCCGGAACGATACCACTTGCCGGCACCCGGTGTCGTCAACTGCGCATGCGCGCCCGCCGCCGCGGTCAGCACGACTTCCAGGCTGTCGCCGCCGGCGATGCCGCCCGGCGGATGCAGGACGATCGCCTGGCAGACCGCCGGCCCCTCCGGGTACAGCGCCTTCTGCACGCGCAGCGGCCCGAAGTGTTCGCAGCGGGCCAGCAGCGTCCGCTCGCCGCGCCGTTCGAAGCCGAGCGCCAGGCGTGCCGGCCAGCCCGGCCGTGCGGCTTCCTCGATCGCCCGCACGGCGCCGGACGCCAGCCGCAAGCTCTCGCTCAATCCGCCCACCGCCGCGCGCGCGCCGAGCCGAGCGACGACAGTGCGCGAGCCGGCCGTGGGGCCGGCCGCGCCGGGGAGAGCAGACGGCCGCTGATGGTCTCGCCGACGACATGTTCCGGCTGATTGAAAGGATCTTCGTAGACAGCGGGTTTCTCTTGCGGCAGACCCATGGCGGCTTCCGATCATCAACCGGACGCAGTCTAGCGCGGATCGCCCGCAGCGACAAAAGCCGGCGCGCCGCCTGCGGCTGCCACCATCGTCAATGCCGACCGTGAAGATCGCCGAGCGACTCGCAGACGCAACTCTTCCACCTTGACGCGCCACTCGATCGCCGCCAGCCGCTGCGCCGGCAGCCCGGCCCGGGTGGCTCCTCCAGCTCACGCTTGTGGCGGACGCTCGCCTGCGAAGGAATGCGAAACTGTTTCCCCAGGCTATGCAGGCTTCCCCCGCGCGATACGGGCAGCGGACGTTCATGGCCGATCAGGAGCACGCCTGATGTCGGTTTGCGAAAAATCATGGCCTTGAAAAGCAGCGCATCACCCCGGCGGCTGGTCAAGGCATAGGCAAGACAATCGCCGAAGTTCCAGCCGGCCGGATGGCGCCCTTTGCCGAAGCGTTGCCAGGCGTCGAAGGCTGTTTGCGCCAAGTCCGCGTCAGCGGGTTCGATCTGCACTTCGGCGGCGTGGAGTGGAGCAGCTCGCCCAAGGCCTGCACCCCCGGGCGGCCGAGCCGGGGCTGAGATCACCATCATCGCCTCCAGCCAGTTGGGTGCGCAGATCACCGGCATTGCCGCTCCGGCGAGTGCGAGAGCCAACGCGTCGCCTTCCGGCTCACCCAGCAGGATGGCGACCAATGCCGAGCTGTCGACGACCATCGTCAGCGCGGCAATCCGTCCGCACCCAGCCCGAGGATCTCAGCCTCGGGGCGTTCCTCGAGCATGGGCAGACGAGCCGCCTGCGCGGCAATCGCGCGGATACGAGCCAGCCGCAGGTCGGCGTCAGACTGGCTGGTAGGAAGGCTCCGCAAGGCATCGAGTTGCACGATGACCTCCTGATTGAGCGAACGGCGGTGGGCCTGCGCCTGTTGCTTCAACCACAGGTGCAGATCGGCAGGCACACCGCGCAAGGTGAGGTTCGGCATAGGTCTTGTAGTGACATCGAAATGACTGCATTTTCGCATCGGCGAGCAGTTTGCATGCGAGACGCTGCTGTGGAGCCCGCCATGCTTCGCGTCGCCTGCGACACTGTCTGGTGGCGTGGCGTGGGCAAGAGGCATGACTAGGCCCCAACTCTTGGCTACTCGCCCTGTGTTTGAACACGCTTGTTCGTCGCCGTCTCCTCGGCGTCTCCTTTTTCCCGGCGACATGAAGGCGGTACGTGAACAGATCGGGCTGTTGCAAAGCGAGTTTGCCCGTCTGATGCGGGTCAGCACCAAGACGCGGCAAGACTCGGGGCACAGCACCGCCGAAACCCAAGCGGCCCCGCTTGCCACCTTGCTCGATATCGTGCTGACAGCGCCGGGTGTAGCACTCAAGGCGCTGAACGCCTGATTCCTGAATGTCTCCTCAACCGGGCAGGCTTGATGCGATGAACCGGACCACGCAGCAGGCCCTCTTCGGTCGCCGCCGCCATGCCCCGGCGCCAGATTTCGGCAATCGTGAGGGGCTTGTCCATCGCGATGCTCGCCGAGGACGAGACGGAATCTGCATCGTGGCCTTGCAACCACCTCGTCGGGAGCTGCCCGGTCTTCTCCGACGACCAAGTCGACAAACGCTGCGATCACTTGGCAACCGCTCTGCCTGCCTCGCCGCCGCGAGGGCGAACGCGCGCCGCTGGCTGGCCCTGTCTCGCAGCGGCGCGCGCAAACGTCGGCGCCCCGACCGCAAGCGTGCGGGGCTTCGCCGCACGCGTCCGGGGCTTGCGCTTTATCGTTCGGCGGCGTGTGCGCGCAGGTGTGCGTGCCTTGTGCTGCAAGGCTTGTCTCGTTGCGCATGCGGCGCCGGCGCGCGAGCGTCGACAGCTTATGCGGCGGCTCGCTGCCCCGACGGGTGTAGCGGGCCGACATCGCTTCCTTCATCGGATCGCGCGCTCGCGAAAGGGTCGTCAAGCTCGCGCCGGCGGGGCGTGACGCCTCGCCAAGGCGACGCCTCACTCTTCGGTGGCAGCAACGCGCCAGGCGGCCAGTTCGGCGAGATGGTCGCTGTCGATCATCGCCGCGACTTCGCCGCTGCCCTTGAACACCTGCATCGCCGGCACCTTGAACTTCGTCTTCCGCCAGCGTTTCTTGTGCTCGAAGTCCATGCGGATCCACCCGCCGGTGGTGTCGTCATCGACGATGAAGATCGGCCGCCGCTCCCACTTGATTCCGGGGTAGAGCGCATGCTCCTGCAGCGGGTGATCGGGTGGCAGAGCATTCTTGATTT
>AATN01000323.1_pt1 | contig 10319 bp, 8 predicted proteins | sample 270648 | NCBI WGS metagenome assembly AATN01 (sample SAMN02954269, study PRJNA17659) | bioreactor sludge metagenome | biome: terrestrial; feature: bioreactor; material: sludge; isolation source: Enhanced Biological Phosphorus Removal (EBPR) bioreactor sludge | place: Australia: Brisbane, Queensland
GGCGCTGTAACTTACCGAAAATGAAGGGTTTGAATAATTCCAAAGCCATTTTCTTCGGTAGACCACATTGATGTAGCCGTAAAGTTGGCCCTACGACGATAACCGAACGACCTGAGTAGTCAACACGCTTACCCAATAAGTTCTGACGGAAACGCCCTTGCTTACCCTTGATCATGTCAGACAAGGATTTCAGCGGACGTTTATTAGACCCAGTAATCGCACGACCCCGACGACCGTTATCTAAAAGCGCATCCACAGACTCTTGTAACATACGCTTTTCATTACGCACGATAATGTCAGGTGCATTCAGCTCTAGCAGACGCTTTAAGCGGTTGTTACGGTTAATCACGCGGCGATACAAATCATTCAGATCTGAAGTTGCAAAACGACCACCATCCAAGGGCACTAAGGGACGTAAATCCGGCGGCAACACAGGCAGCACATTCATAATCATCCACTCAGGACGATTACCGGAAGACACAAAGGACTCCATTACTTTTAAACGTTTGCCTAGACGCTTCAGTTTAGTTTCAGAGCCAGTTTCATTAATCTCTTCACGCATTTTGGCGATTTCATGCTTAAGGTCGATGCCTTTTAATAGATCCTGAATTGCTTCAGCACCCATTTTCGCCTCGAACTCATCACCAAATTCTTCAACCGCTTCTAAATAAGCTTCATCCGAAAGTAGGGAGCCACGCTCTAACGTCGTCATACCTGGCTCAGTAACCACGAAAATCTCGAAATAGAGAATACGTTCAATATCACGTAAAGTCATATCCAGCATCAAGCCAATCCGAGATGGCAATGACTTTAAGAACCAGATATGCGCAACAGGGCTAGCTAGATCGATATGCCCCATGCGATCACGACGAACTTTAGTTTGAGTCACTTCAACGCCGCACTTTTCGCAAACCACCCCACGATGCTTCAAACGCTTGTACTTACCGCACAAGCATTCAAAATCTTTCACTGGGCCAAAGATTTTTGCGCAGAACAGGCCATCCCGCTCTGGTTTAAAAGTACGATAGTTAATGGTTTCAGGTTTTTTAACTTCACCATAAGACCATGAACGAATCACTTCAGGGGAAGCGAGGCCGATACGAATCGCATCGAACTCTTGAATTTCCTGCTGTTGCTTATAAAGGTTTAATAAATCTTTCATCGCTATTTTTCCGCCTGCTGTATTCGGTCAAATTACTCTCTTTCCAGCTCGATATTTAAACCGAGAGAACGGATTTCCTTCATTAAGACATTAAAAGACTCAGGCATACTGGCTTCCATATAGTGATCGCCATCCACGATGTTCTTATACATCTTATTTCGTCCATTCACGTCGTCTGACTTCACGGTGAGCATTTCTTGCAAGGTATAAGCAGCACCATACGCTTCCAGTGCCCATACCTCCATCTCACCAAAACGTTGACCGCCAAACTGTGCTTTACCACCCAATGGTTGCTGCGTCACCAAGCTATAAGGGCCGGTAGAGCGTGCATGCATTTTATCGTCGACTAAATGGTTCAGTTTCAGCATATGCATATAACCGACGGTTACAGTACGCTCGAAAGCATCGCCAGTACGACCATCGTATAAACGTGCTTGCCCACTTTCTGGTAAATCAGCCAGTCTCAACATTGCTTTAATTTCAGCTTCATCCGCACCATCAAAGACTTGAGTAGCCATTGGCACGCCTTTGCGCAGATTGCCTGCCATTTCCAACACTTCAGTATCTGTCATTTCAGACAGATCACCTTGACGTGGATTACCACCTGTTTCATAGATTTCAGTGAGGAACTTACGCATTTCATCGACTTTCGCTTTCGCGTCAATCATGCGGCCAATTTTATGACCTAAACCTTTGGCTGCCCAACCTAAGTGAGTCTCCAAGACCTGACCTACGTTCATCCGTGAAGGAACACCTAAGGGGTTGAGTACGATATCGACAGTCTGGCCATTTTCTAGATAAGGCATATCTTCAACGGGAACAATGCGTGAAACCACACCCTTGTTACCATGACGACCTGCCATTTTGTCACCCGGTTGCATGCGACGCTTCACCGCGACATACACTTTCACCATCTTCAAGACACCAGGAGCTAGATCATCACCCGCTGTTAACTTATCGCGCTGCTTCTGTAAGCGAATTTCGTACTCTTTCTTCTTCTCAGACATCTGAGTTGAGAGCGTTTCGAGCTGAAGGTTTAAGTTGTCGTCTTGCATACGCAAAGAGAACCACTCATGCCGTGGCACAGCCGCTAACTGCTCTTGAGTCACGACAGTACCGGCTTTCAAACCCTTCAAACCGCCATCAGCCACTTGACCAACAACCATTTTCGAGACCCGCGCAAAGACGTCACCTTCGTAGATTCGCAACTCATCCAATAAGTCTTTACGAACCTTTTTCAAGTCCTCTTCTTGGATAGCTAAAGCCCGTGCATCCCGCTCTACTCCATCACGAGTAAAGACACGCACGTCAATAACCGTACCGGTCATACCGGTTGGTACACGCAGGGAGCTATCTTTAACGTCAGAAGCCTTTTCGCCGAAAATCGCCCGTAATAACTTTTCTTCTGGAGTTAATTGGCTTTCACCTTTAGGTGTAACTTTGCCAACCAGAATATCGTTAGGCTTGACCTCAGCACCGACATGAATAATCCCGCACTCATCTAGCTTCGCCAATAAGCTTTCACTGACATTCGGAATATCCGCAGTGATTTCCTCAGGTCCTAACTTGGTGTCACGTGCTAAGCAAGACATTTCCTCGATGTGGATCGTGGTATAACGGTCTTCATCAACCACACGCTCAGATAACAAAATTGAGTCTTCGAAGTTGTAACCGTTCCAAGGCATGAAGGCGATGAACATATTCTGCCCTAAAGCCAATTCGCCTAGATCCGTTGAAGAACCATCCGCTAACACATCGCCACGTGCAACCACATCGCCTACTTTCACAATTGGGCGCTGATTGATACAAGTGTTTTGGTTAGAGCGGGTGTATTTAATCAGATTGTAAATATCAACCCCACCACGCTCATCCGCTTCATCATCATTGACACGCACGACTACACGCCCTGCATCAACCGAATCAATCACGCCACCACGACGTGCTGCCACCGTTGAACCAGAGTCAACTGCAACCGCCCGCTCCATACCTGTACCGACGATAGCTGTTTCAGCGCGTAAGCAAGGCACGGCCTGACGTTGCATGTTTGAACCCATCAAGGCACGGTTCGCATCATCATGCTCTAAGAATGGAATCAAGGAAGCCGCTACCGAGACGATCTGCTTCGGTGAAACGTCCATGTATTGCATACGATCAGAAGTCATGGTGGTGAATTCATTACGATAACGGCAATTAATGAATTCTTCGAGGAAAGCACCATTTTCATCTAAGTCAGCATTTGCTTGTGCAATCACATACTGCGACTCTTCAATCGCTGACAGGTAATCAATTTCACGGGTTACTTTACCATCTACCACGCGACGATAAGGGGTTTCTAAGAAACCATATTCATTCGTTCGTGCATACACAGACAGCGAGTTAATCAGACCGATGTTTGGCCCCTCAGGGGTTTCAATTGGGCAAACACGACCGTAGTGTGTTGGATGAACGTCACGTACCTCGAAACCAGCACGCTCACGGGTCAACCCCCCTGGGCCTAAAGCAGAAATACGGCGCTTATGCGTTACTTCAGACAATGGATTATTCTGATCCATAAACTGTGATAACTGGCTAGAGCCAAAGAATTCTTTGATCGCTGCCGATACTGGCTTCGAATTTACCAACTCTTGTGGCATCAGGCCTTCGCTTTCTGCCATCGTTAAACGTTCTTTTACCGCACGCTCAACCCGCACTAAACCAACACGGAAGGCATTTTCAGCCATTTCACCAACGCTACGAATACGACGGTTGCCTAAGTGATCAATATCGTCTACATCATCACGCCCATCACGAATATCGATCAACTTTCTTAGCACAGCTAAAATATCGGCTTGATCTAACACACCACTACCCGTGGATTCATCACGACCTAAGCGGCGATTGAATTTCATCCGGCCTACTGCTGATAAGTCATAACGCTCATCAGTGAAGAACAGGTTATTGAATAAGCTCTCAGCCGACTCTTTCGTAGGTGGCTCACCGGGGCGCATCATCCGATAGATTTCAATTTGCGCTTCCAATTTGGTACGTGTTGGATCGATATTCAAAGTGTTAGAAATAAACGGTCCGCGATCCAAATCATTAGTGTAGAGAATATCGAATTCACTAACACCATTATCACGCAACTTATTGACCAACTCCTCGGTGATTTCAGAGTTAGCTTCTGCTACTAATTCACCGGTTGCAGTGTCAATAATATTGTGTGCTAGCACCTTACCGTACATATAATCTTCAGGCACGGCTAATTTGCTGATGCCACTTTTTTCTAGTTGACGAATGTGTTTGGCCGTAATCCGGCGACCCGTTTCAACAATCACATTTCCATCTAATAGAATATCAAAAGCAGCTAATTCACCACGTAAGCGCTCTGGGACTAAATCAATTTCTACGCCTTTATCTAGCAGGTGAACTTTTACATTCTCGAAGAAATAATCGAGAATTTGCTCATTTTCCATGCCTAAAGCACGTAACAGAATAGTTGAAGCTAATTTGCGACGACGATCAATCCGTACATAAATGCTGTCTTTAGGATCAAACTCGAAATCTAACCAAGAGCCACGGTAAGGAATAACGCGAGCGCTATGTAATAACTTGCCTGCTGTGTTCGACTTACCTTTATCATGCTCAAAGAATACACCGGGCGAACGGTGTAATTGAGAAACGATGACACGCTCAGTACCATTAATAATAAAGGTACCTTTATCGGTCATCAGGGGTAATTCGCCTAAATAAACGTCCTGCTCTTTGATCGACTTAACGACTTTGGCTTCAACTGGCGCTTCTTTATCATGAATTACCAAGCGTAATTTGACACGTAAGGAAGCGGCATAAGTTAAACCACGCAATTGACATTCGTAAACATCAAAAACAGGTTCAGCCAACCGATAATCCACATACTCAAGTGTGATATAGTTGTTGTAACTTACAATCGGAAAGACTGAAGAAAAGGCAGCGTGCAAACCAGTAGCAGAGCGCTCTTGCACAGGTCGATCCAGTTGCAAAAACTGCCGATAGGACTCCAACTGAATGGTTAACAGGTCGGGTACTTCCAGAATCTGCTCACGTTTGCCAAAGTCTTTGCGGATCCGTTTTTTCTCAGTGTAACTTAGTCCCATTGTGCTTCCTCAACTGGAATCAAAATCTTATTTGTCATTTAATGTCTGACAAGCGACAAAAGGCCGACAGCGTTAAACACTGCCAGCCTCGGATTTTTTTGAACTATTAGAAGTTGCTTAAAATCATCCTAACCTCAAGATTACTTGAGTTCGACCTCAGCACCTGCTTCTTCCAATTCTTTCTTAATCTTGGCAGCATCTTCTTTAGAAGCGCCTTCTTTAACAGTAGAAGGAACACCTTCAACCATATCTTTCGCTTCTTTTAAGCCCAGACCGGTGATACCACGGATAGCTTTAATCACGTTGATCTTGTTAGCGCCGAAGCTCTTCATGATAACGTTAAATTCAGTTTGCTCTTCTACTGGAGCAGCCGCTTCACCACCACCCGCAGGGCCAGCAGCTACTGCAACCGCAGCTGTTACGCCAAATTTTTCTTCAATTGCTGAAATCAGATCAACGATTTCAGTCACAGTCATGTTGGCAATCGTTTCCAACATATCGTCTTTTGTACAGGCCATGTAAATCTCCAAAACCTTTGTCAGTAATTACTCTACGCTAACGCCAGTGGCTTCAGCTTTTTGGTCACGCACTGCAGCAAGTGTGCGAGCAAATTTGTCGAGAGGCGCACGAATCGCAGCCGCCAAGGTAGCGATTGCTTGTGAGCGAGTCGGCAATTTCGCCAGACGCTCCAACTCAGAAGCTGGCAGCATTTTTCCGTCAATAGCGACGAATTGAACTGCTAACTTGTCGTTGGCTTTGTCTTTCAGGAAGTCTTTAACTAGACGCGCCGCAGAACCTGGATCTTCTTGAGAAAATGCCAGAATCAGAGGGCCTTTCAAGCCGTCTTGGATACACTCGAAAGCAGTACCTTTAACAGCAATACGCGCCAGATTATTCTTCACTACACTTAGATAAACTCCACCTTTACGTGCGTTTTTGCGCAGTGTGGTGAGTTGTGACACGGTCAATCCACGGTACTCAGCAGCAACCGCAGAATGAGCACTTGCAGCAACTGCGGCCACTTCAGAGACAATCTCTTTTTTCTCTTCCAGTGTTAATGCCACGTTATCTACTCCTGGTTTGGTGGTTAATTCCACCAGTTATCAATCTCAACTTAAAAACTTAAGTTAAGAAGGAAACAGCGCCCCAAACCAGTTACTGACTCGGGAAACGCCATCTGCGCAGGTTCTCTACATAGTATGCAGAACTATTAAGTTATTAAAACGCCTGCGGTCTTTGACGACATACAGCCTTGTATATCTCAATGCTTTTCAGCCACTTACTTCCTTGTAAGCATAGTTTGAGTTCAAGAACTCAAAGTCTTTATTGAGCAGTAACGCTCGCTTGATCTACTTTTAAGCCAGGCCCCATTGTCGTGGACAAGGCGATACCCTTCAGGTAAATACCTTTAGAAGTAGATGGTTTCATTTTGACTAGATCAGTGACTAAAGCGGCTAAGTTTTGTGCTAAGGCTTCTGTACCGAAACTAGTATTACCAATACCGCAATGAATAATACCTGCCTTATCAGTACGATAGCGAACTTGACCTGACTTGGCATTTTTCACGGCTTCAGCCACGTTTGGAGTAACCGTACCGACTTTAGGGTTAGGCATTAAGCCGCGTGGACCTAAAATTTGACCTAGTTGACCAACAACACGCATGGCATCTGGGCTGGCAATAACTACATCGAAGTCCATTTTACCCGCTTTAACTTCAGCAGCTAAATCATCGAAACCAACGATATCTGCACCGGCTGCTCTTGCTGCCTCAGCATTAGGACCTTGAGTAAAGACTGCAACCCGCACTGTTTTACCATTACCATTCGGTAATACCGTAGAACCACGCACAACTTGATCAGATTTACGTGGATCAACACCTAGATTGATAGCCACGTCAACACTTTCAGTAAATTTAGCGGCTGGTAAGGACTTTAATAAATCCAGAGCATCCGTCACTGCATAAACTTTAGTGCTATCTACTTTTTCACGAATTGCTTTTTGCCGCTTAGTTAGCTTTGCCATTTATACGCCCTCTACTTCTAAGCCCATGCTACGAGCAGTACCTGCAATAGTACGAACTGCGGCATCTAAATTGGCCGCTGTTAAGTCTGGCTCTTTAGTCTTAGCAATTTCTTCTAATTGCGCACGATTGATCTTGCCAACTTTGTCACTATTTGGACGAGCACTACCTGATTTCAAGCCCATCGCTTTTTTCAATAGTACTGAAGCAGGTGGAGTTTTGGTAATAAAGGTAAAACTTTTATCACTATAGACGGTGATAACGACTGGAATTGGCATACCGACTTCCATGCCTTGAGTAGCAGCATTGAAGGCTTTACAAAATTCCATAATATTCACACCTTTTTGACCCAATGCAGGACCAACTGGTGGACTCGGATTAGCTTTACCAGCAGCAACTTGCAGCTTAATATAGCCGGTTACTTTTTTTGCCATTTTGATTTACCTATGAATGGGTACAAACGCCTCACGGCTCCCCGTTGTGCAATCAGGTCTTTTCCACCTGATAGAACTCAAGCTCAACAGGCGTTGAGCGACCAAAAATTTGTACTGCAACTAACAGACGGCTTTTCTCGTAGTTTACTTCTTCAACAACACCATTAAAGTCTTTAAATGGACCATCGTTGACACGCACTACTTCGCCGGCATCGAATAAAACTTTAGGCTTAGGTTTATCAACACCCTCTTCTACTCGACGCAAAATATTATCGACTTCTTTTTGAGTGATCGGCGCAGGTTTATCACCAGAACCACCGATGAAACCCAGGACACGTGTAGTATTCTTAACCATATGCCAAGTTTCATCATTCATTTCCATTTGAACTAATACATAGCCCGGAAAGAACTTGCGCTCACTACGACGCTTCTGGCCTTCACGCATTTCGACAACTTCTTCGGTAGGAACTAAAATTTCACCGAATTGCTCTTCCATACCAAAGCGCACCACACGCTCTTTTAAAGAACGTTGCACTTGACCTTCAAATCCAGAAAAGGCTTGAACTACATACCAACGCTTAGCCATCAACCACCACCTAGCAAGGTTTTAACACCCCAGCCTAGAAGCATATCTACCAGCCAGAGGAAGAGAGAAAGCAATAAAACAATCACCATGACCATCAAGGTTGTCTGCATGGTTTCAGCGCGGGTAGGCCATACCATCTTGCGGACTTCCATCCGGCTATCTTTCAAGAAGGTAATTAAGCCACGCCCTTTCTCAGTGGTTGCTGCAACAGTTACTGCTATTGCAACAAACGCCAATAACCCTAAAACCCGAATTAAGACTGAAACTGCTTCACCTTTCCAAGTGGCGAAATAGTAGAAGCCACCGATACCCACTAACAGCAAGACAAAAGCTAAAATGAGCTTAACCGTATCGAGCGAGGACGTTTGTTGTTCAGCTTTTAAAGACATAATTTTTTGATACAACCTAAACAGCCTAAATGACTTTATACAAAGACTTGCACAAAGATAAGCTAGAATTTGTAGAAAGCCATCTTGCTAAAAGATGGCAGGCCAAGAGGGAATCGAACCCCCAACCTGCGGTTTTGGAGACCGCCGCTCTGCCAATTGAGCTATTGGCCTAACAAACGAGAGGACGGGAGTGTACAGACTCCCGCCATATTCTGCAACTAATTAATTGAGTATTGTTAGCTTACTCAATAATTTTAGCGACGACACCAGCGCCTACAGTACGACCGCCTTCACGAATCGCAAACCGCAAACCATCTTCCATCGCAATCGGATTGATCAGAGTGATTACCATCTTCACGTTGTCACCCGGCATCACCATCTCCACGCCTTCTGGTAATTCGCAAGCACCGGTCACATCCGTGGTACGGAAGTAGAATTGTGGACGATAGCCATTGAAGAATGGGGTATGACGACCACCCTCTTCCTTAGACAATACGTAGACTTCTGCTTCAAATTTGTTGTGCGGCTTAATCGTGCCCGGTTTGCACAGCACTTGGCCACGTTCAACGTCATCACGCTTAGTACCGCGTAATAACAAACCAACGTTGTCACCTGCTTGACCTTGGTCTAACAGTTTACGGAACATTTCAACGCCCGTCACCGTAGTAGAAGTGGTGGCACGAATACCAACGATTTCTACGGTCTCACCGACTTTGATCACGCCGCGTTCGATACGACCCGTGACGACAGTACCACGACCCGAGATCGAGAAAACGTCTTCAACCGGCATTAAGAAGGCACCGTCAATCGCACGCTCAGGTTCTGGGATGTAGGTATCTAAAGCATGGATCAGTTCAGCAATCGATGGTTCGCCAATCGGTGAGGTGTCGCCTTCTAAAGCAGCACGTGCTGAACCTTTAATAATCGGGGTATCATCGCCTGGGAATTCGTAGCTGGATAACAGTTCACGTAATTCCATCTCGACCAGCTCTAACAGTTCTTCGTCATCAACGAGGTCACATTTGTTCATGTAAACCACGATGTACGGAACGCCCACTTGGCGAGATAACAGGATATGTTCACGGGTTTGTGGCATCGGGCCGTCAGCCGCTGAACAGACCAGAATCGCGCCGTCCATTTGTGCAGCACCCGTGATCATGTTCTTTACATAGTCCGCGTGACCGGGGCAGTCAACGTGAGCGTAGTGGCGGTTTTCTGATTCATATTCTACGTGTGCGGTAGAAATGGTAATCCCACGTGCTTTTTCTTCCGGAGCCGCGTCAATTTGGTCATAGGCTTTCGCTTCGCCACCAAATTTACGGGATTGAACGACTGTCAACGCCGCTGTCAAGGTCGTCTTGCCGTGGTCTACGTGACCTATCGTTCCGACGTTCACGTGCGGCTTCGTGCGCTCAAATTTACTCTTTGCCATCTCAAAAACCCCTAAGAAGGATCAATAACTTGGTGCTCTTGGGCAGAATCGAACTGCCGACCTCATCCTTACCAAGGATGCGCTCTACCATCTGAGCTACAAGAGCATAAATTCTTAAACGACTCAGCCACACTAGTTGGAGCGGGTGATGGGAATCGAACCCACGCCATCAGCTTGGAAGGCT
>AATN01000324.1_pt1 | contig 10317 bp, 6 predicted proteins | sample 270648 | NCBI WGS metagenome assembly AATN01 (sample SAMN02954269, study PRJNA17659) | bioreactor sludge metagenome | biome: terrestrial; feature: bioreactor; material: sludge; isolation source: Enhanced Biological Phosphorus Removal (EBPR) bioreactor sludge | place: Australia: Brisbane, Queensland
TAGTGCTTTTCAATGATTAATGCTTGGCGAGCTAAAGACTCAACTTGGGCATCGGTCAAGCAGAACCGTTGCCGACGGTCATCATCTACCTTACGAGTTAAGGTGGCCTTATTATGTGCACCACCTTGTGTGTCATAGATCATCTCAAGCGCTTTCTCACCTAACCGCCGCGATAAAATGGCAGGGTGATTAGCGGCTAAATTAGGCTTATAGACATAAAACTCATCCGGATTAACCGCACCCTGTACCACGGTTTCACCTAAACCATATGCACCCGTGATAAATACTACATCGCGGAAACCGGATTCGGTATCTAAAGTAAACATGACGCCACTCGCACCAATATCGCTGCGTGCCATTTTTTGAATTCCGGCTGACAAGAACACTTTGTCATGCTCAAAATGCTGATGCACCCGATAAGCAATGGCACGGTCATTGTATAAAGACGCGAAGACCTCTTTAATCGCTGCGATGACATTATCTAAGCCACGCACATTTAGGAAAGTTTCTTGTTGACCCGCAAAGGAAGCATCCGGTAAATCCTCGGCAGTCGCTGAGGAGCGCACTGCGAAGGAAGCCGTATCCCCTGAACCTGCAGCTAGTTTTTGATAAGCTTCGGTCACAGCGCTTAATAGGGCTTGCGGTAAGGGGGCATCCATTAACCAGCCGCGAATCGTTTTGCCAGCTTGAGTTAAGGCATTGATATCATCGACATCCAGAGTAGCTAATAGCTGATTAATACGAGTATCTAAGCCATCGTATTGTAGAAAATCACGATAGGCATCCGTAGTAGTTGCAAAGCCGCCGGGAACGCTAACACCCATATTCGCTAAATTACTTATCATTTCCCCGAGTGACGCATTCTTGCCCCCTACAATATTGACGTCATGCATGCCTAATTGATCAAACCACAAAATATAATCAGCCATTATAAAACTCCCAAAAGATTAAAATTTGGCTAGTACAGGGGAAGATTAGCTTATCGAAAAAATGCTAAGAACGCATCTGAATAGAAGGAGGGGTAAAAAAAGAGCGGCATCCACTCGGAACGCCGCAAGCACCACAGTTAGCATGAGATAACATTGCATGAATGTTTGATGGCCGTAATCTTAACAAAGCATGACTGATTTATTAAAATCAATTGTTTCAATTTTTACTATTAACTAGCACAATAGTAGAGCATACAACTATTTACTTTAAGCACCCAGGAAACTCATGCACTACTATAAACAGACACGTTACAAGCTGTTGCGTACCTTTTGTGTGGTCGCACAAAAAGAAAACATTACTCATGCCGCCGAACAACTGCATATCAGTCAACCCACGGTGTCCTTACAAGTGCAAGCTTTAGAACGTGAGATGGGTCAGAAGCTGTTAGAACGCCGTGGCCCTAGCGTCAAACTTACCCCAGAAGGCAAAGTGCTCTATCAATTAGTCCAGCCCTTAGCAGCGGGAATTGATAGTTTGCGTGAAACTTTTGCAGCGAGCTTGGGCAAAATGGAAATGGGCGAGTTGGATATTGCTGCCGGCCAGTCTACTTCGCTGTATGTTTTACCCGAATATATTCAACAGTTTAAAGAGGCTTATCCCGGTATCCGCATTAATATGCATAACGTGGAAGGTCAAAGTGGTATGAAAATGCTACTGGAAGATCAAGTGGATTTAGCCATTGGCCCGCTACTCCAAGTACCTGATAGCATTATTTATCAGCCTTTTGCGAATTTTCGCTCGATCTTAATTGTGCCTGAAGGGCATCCACTCACTCAGCAAGTAAATATCACTCTAGAAGATATTAGCCCGTATGGCTTAATTCTCCCACCCAAAAATCAAAGTACTTGGCGAATGGTGGATACCGTATTCCGCCAACATGAAGTGTCTTATTCCGTGAGTATGGAGGCGGGGGGCTGGGAAATTGTTAAAAAATATGTCGAATTAGGCGTCGGTATTTCTATCGTTACCGATGTTTGCTTAAACTCTTATGATAAAATCGTGGGCATTCCGTTAGACCATTACTTTCCATCACGCAATTATGGGCTGATTGTACGTCGTGGTAAGTTTTTCACTCCACAAGCTAAACGCTTTATAGAAATGTTTGATCCGTTCTTTTTTAGCCGTACCAGTGATGACGACGAGGATGAACTTTAAAATGAGCTTATTTTAAATCGACTGCCTAAGCATAGCTCCGACTAAAAGCTGATGTAGATCAAATACTCTTGAATTTTTGGTTAGCTGATGCCAGTTAGCCTCCCACTATTGACTTTAGTCATGCTAGTTTTTAAACAAAGCCGCCATGCTAGGGCACTTTTTAGAACTTCCAGCGAGCGGCTGCTCTTTAAACCCTGTACGTATTTGTCGAGGTTCAGTATGAAAAGTATAAGTTTTGACCCAGACTTGATACGCCGTTATGACATTGCGGGACCACGTTACACGTCTTACCCCACTGCGGTTTCCTTTAAAGACTTCTCAGCGGCTGACTATATAAGTCAGGCACGCCAAAGTAATGAGGATTTAATTCCCCTGCCTTTGTCTTTATATTTTCATATTCCTTTTTGCGCGACGGTTTGCTTTTATTGCGCTTGCAATAAAATTGTTACGAAAAACCGAGAACAAGCTAGCTTGTACTTAGATTATTTGTTTCGTGAAATTGAGCTACAAGCAGCCTTGTATGATCCTGATCGGCGCGTCAATCAGTTGCATTGGGGAGGCGGTACGCCGACCTTTTTAAATCATGCGCAAATCGCTGCTTTGATGGCTAAAACTCGTCAACACTTTAATCTGTTAACAGATGATAGTGGCGATTATTCGATTGAAATTGACCCGCGCTCAGTGAATGCTGAAACGATCCAACTGCTTCGTGAACAAGGCTTTAATCGCTTTAGTTTAGGTGTGCAAGACATTGATGAACGTGTGCAACGAGCCATCAATCGTATTCAGCCGACTGAACAAACTCTAGAAATTATTCAAACCTGTCGAGCACAGGGCGCAAAATCAATTAGTGTTGATTTGATTTACGGCTTGCCTTTACAAACCCTAGCAGGCTTCAGTCAAACTTTAGAAACAGTGATTGACTGGTCACCCGATCGTATTTCGTTATTTAACTATGCTCATTTACCCACGCTTTTCATGCCACAACGACGAATTAACAGTGCAGAATTACCCTCTAGCGAAGAAAAACTACAAATCCTACAGCATGCGGTTCAGCAACTAACTGCTGCAGGCTACGTATATATTGGTATGGATCATTTTGCTAAACCTAATGACGAATTAGCTTTAGCCCAAGAACACGGCAGCTTACATCGCAATTTCCAAGGCTACACCACGCATGCCGACTGCGATTTAGTCGCGATGGGCGTCAGTGCCATTAGTAGTGTTGCAGATTGTTATAGCCAGAATGAAAAAACCACTGATGCCTACTATGCTGCTTTAGATGCGGGTCGTTTAGCAGTGACAAGAGGTGTTACACTCACTGAAGACGACCACATCCGACGCTATGTTATTCAGCAGCTCACTTGCCAATTTGCAGTGGATTTAAAAGCAGTTGAGAACGAATTTAAGATCGACGCAGCAAGCTACTTCAAAAGCGAACTAGCTCAATTAGCGAGTATGCAAGCTGATCACTTGCTGGAAATCGATGGTAGTAACCTTACCATTACTCCGCGTGGACGGTTTCTAGTCAGGAATATTTGCATGACTTTCGATGCGAGTTTAAAACAAGCATCGGCTACGCAACGGTTTTCTAAAGTGATCTAACTCACACTAGTCTAGCGGCACTGATGATGCCCTAAACCTTTGAGTCGCTCAGGTGACAAGATTTCAATCAGACGGTGATTCACACTAATAATGCCGTCTTCTTGTAAACGCGAGAACATACGGCTTAGAGTTTCTACCGCCATACCTAAATAATTAGCCAAGTCATGGCGCGGCATTGGCAAATAGAATTCACGACCGGAAAAGCCGCGCGATTGATTACGCTCAGAAATGCCGGTTAAGAAGGTGGCTAAACGTTCTTCGGTACGCATCTGCCCTAAAGTTAAAAGCAGTTGATGCTCACGCCCGATTTCCATTCCCACTTGGCGCATCATGCCATTGCGCATACTCGCAATACTGCCGCAAAGGTCATGGAAGGAGTTCATGTTCAGTTCGCAAACAAAAGTATCTTCTAAAGCTTGTGCGTCACAACTGTGCTTACTATTCGCAAAGGCATCAAAACCGACCAAGTCACCGGGTAGGTAGAAACCCAAAATTTGTTCTTCCCCGTCTAAAGTCGATAAAGAGGTTTTAATCGAACCCGACTTCACTGCATAAATAGCTTGATGGGGGTCGTCACGGCGATAGAGATAGTCTTTCTTATTGATTTTAATAGCCTTATCAATAGCAGACTCTAGCCTTGTTAATTCTTCTTTGGTTAACCCCCGTGGCAAGCATAATTCACTTAAACTGCAATTATTACAGGCCACAGTAGTTTTTTTATTGGTAGAAATACGGCTAGAAGACATCATCCTTGCCTCCAAAACAGTTGAAACACTCGAGTTTTTCTCATCTGCAGGTTAAAGGAATGCTTGATTTAGATCAAGCTTTACTGTTGTGCGGTGCACTTAAACTAGGCATAAAAATTGTAAATCTCGTAATTAATATACATAAGGTAAAAATATAAAAAAATTTAATGGGTTCAAGCGTTGTTAATTTAACTCCACCTATACTGCGCCTATGGATTCAAGATTGAACGGAAGGTCTGAGATCCAGCCACATAACAACAAGAGTTGCATTGTAGCGACCAGCTTCCTTAAAGTCTTCTGCGGACCTCCGGGTCCGCTTTTTTATTTCTGCTATTTGCAAAATTCCCCTTTTTAGCTCATTCTTACGCGCTTTCCTCAGTCACCCCCAATAAACTGAATCTCAACCACCGTGCGTCTAAGTAAAATTCGTATAGCCGGATTCAAAAGCTTTGTTGATCCTGTCACTCTTAATTTACCCAGCAATCTAGTAGGAATTTTGGGACCAAATGGCTATGGCAAATCGAATACGATTGATGCGGTACGTTGGGTAATGGGTGAAAGCTCAGCAAAAAACTTACGGGGTCAATCAATGGATGATGTCATTTTTAATGGCTCGTCGGCGCGCAAACCCGTGGGCTTAGCTTCAGTTGAGTTAGTCTTTGATAATAGCGCGGGTAGTCTCCTTGGTTCTTATGCACATTACGCCGAAATTGCTATCAAGCGCCAAGTCAGTCGGGATGGTAGCTCTAAATTTTTCTTAAATGGTACGCGCTGTCGGCGGCGGGATATTACCGATATTTTTCTGGGCACGGGTTTAGGACCACGAAGCTACGCGATTATTGAACAAGGGATGATTTCGCGCTTGATCGAGGCAAAACCCGAAGAATTGCGGGTCACCTTAGAGGAAGCAGCAGGTATTTCACGCTATAAAGAACGGCGGCGGGAAACTGAAACACGCATTCAACACACCCGCGAAAACCTCGAACGCTTAACGGATGTCCGCGAAGAGCTAGAAAAACAACTACAGAAACTCGATAAACAAGCCAAAACTGCTGAACGCTTTCGCGAGCTACGCTTAGAACAGCAGCATTTATCAGCTTTACATATCGCGGTACAATTACAGACACTGCAACAAGCGGCTCAGCAACTGATTAACGACTTAAATTTAAGCTCTAATCAGCAGCAGGCTGAACTAGCGGAGCTTCAAAACCTTGCTGAACTGATTGCAAAACTGCGCCTACAATTCTCCCAAGCCACTGAAAACTTAAACTTTGCCCAAGAGCATTATTATGCGGCCAGCGCAGAAATGAGCCGCCTTGAGCAAAGTATCCGCTATCAACAAGCAAACACACAAAACCAGCAAGAAAACTTACAACGCTTAGAACAAATACTGACCGAGACTTTGGCTCATCAGCAAACCGAGCAAAGCCAATTACAGTTCAACCAAACTCAACTAGCAGAATTATTACCAAGTTTCGCGGCTGTAGAGAAACAACTGGGAGCAGCCGAAGAGTCCTTGCAAAAATCTGAGCAAAACGCACTAACCTTACAAACTCAATGGCAAGCATTACAAACACAGTTAGCACAGCCTACCCACCAAATACACAGTGAAATGGCGCGAATTGAGCAATTAGAACGCCAAGCTCAACAAACCCAACACCGCTTTATTCGCCTCCAAACCGAACTCGACCAGCTTAAGCAGCAAACATTCGCCACTTCAATCCAAGGTTTGGAGCTTGAAATAGCTATTGTTTTAGACACTCAAGCTCTCCAGCAAACAGAAACCCAGAAGCTTACTGAGCAACTGCAAACCCAACAGCAACATCAACACAACCTTAATCAGCAGTTAGCCCAAGAACGTACTCAACTACAAATCCTGCAAGGACAATTGGCAGCACTCAACACCCTACAACAAGCCGTTTTACAACAGGGGGATCAAACCTATCAGCGCTGGCTACAAACGAATCAACTCGATCAGCAAACTACCTTAGCCAGTGAATTAAAAGTTGCAACCGGCTGGGAACCAGCGGTTGAAGCCGTCTTGGCTCACAGTTTAAAGGCGCTGTGTGTTGAGGATTTAACAGGTCTTGATTTAGACAATCTCCCAAGCGCAGGCTTAAGTTTACTTGAAGTAGTAAGCCCTACCCTTGAACTGAAAACACCAAGCTTGGCGAGTAAAATTCTCAGCCCCGTTAGTGCCCATTATTTAGTATACGGCGCGCTCTGTAGCCCTGACTTAGTCAGTGCCTTAGCACAGCGCCAGCAACTAGCCGCGTACGAGTTTTATGTCACTCCAACAGGGATTTGTGTAGGAAAAAACTGGCTGACCAGCCCTAGTCAGCCAAGCACGGGCAGTATTTTGGAGCGCCAGCAAGCGATTCGTTCTTTAAACGAGCAGCTCACTCAAGTCACCGCTGCCCTAGAGCAGACTGAAAATGCTCAACAAGCATTACGCGCCCAAATCCAAACCTTAGAGCAGGCTCAGCGCCAAGCGCAAACTGAGCAGAGCCAATTACAACGCCAAGAATTAGAATTAAACCATCGCCTGCAGCAACTCAAACAACAACAAAAGCAGCAACAGCAACGCACTGAGCAACTCCGTGTTGAACTACAAGAGTTAGCCGAACAACAAGCACAACAGAAACTAGAACTAGCGAGCGCCCAAGAGCGCTTGGCTGAGTCTGAAGCTTTAAGCACACAGTTAAAAGCTGAACAAGATGCGCTAGTCCTCGTTAAAGACCAAGAGCAACGTAAACTCCAAGACTTACGCAGCCAAACACGCCACTTACATGATCAACAACAACAGCTAGCCTTAAGCCGGCAAAACTGCCAAAACCAAATTCAGCATAGCGAACAGCAACTCGAACGTGGGCAAATACGTCTAAATTTACTCTCTGAACAACGCCTACAACTTTTAGCCAAGTTAGCTCAACAAACGGAACCGCTGGCCGATTTGGAAGCGGCTTTAGAACTTGCTAAAGCGGAGCGCCTAACTCATGAACACGCTTTACATACAGCACGCCAGCAAACACAAACTATTGAACAGCAGATTCGCACTCAAGAGCAATTACGCTTACAGCATGAACAGCAACTAGAGAATGTCCGTACACAACTCGAACAACTCAAACTTGCATGGCAAACCAACCAAGTGCAAAGCCAGCATTTACAAGAACAATTAGTATCCAGTGGCTTTGAATTAGCCAAGCTATTAACCGAGCTTGTCAAGCAAGATAGTGCAGCGATTAGTGAACGCTTAAGCAAAATTACCGCCAGTATTGAGCGACTAGGAGCAATTAATCTGGCAGCGATTGATGAATATCGTGAACAACATGAACGAAAAATCTACTTGGATCAACAGAATGATGATTTAGTATTGGCGCTTGAAACCTTAGAAACCGCCATGCGTAAACTTGATCGTGAAACTCGCGCTCGTTTTAAAGAGACTTTCGAGTCAGTCAACCAACGCTTACAGGAGATGTTCCCACGTTTATTTGGTGGTGGTGAGTGTTATTTAGCGATGACTGAAGCTGATGTGCTCACAACGGGCGTTAGTATTATGGCACGCCCGCCGGGAAAACGCTTATCCAGCATTCATTTAATGTCGGGGGGTGAAAAAGCTTTAACCGCAGTGGCTTTAGTGTTTGCGATTTTTGCATTAAACCCAGCGCCCTTTTGCATGTTAGATGAAGTTGATGCACCTTTAGATGAGGCGAATGTGGGACGCTTCTGTGAGCTGGTCAAGCAGATGTCGGAGCAAGTACAATTTATCTTCATCACGCATAATAAAACTACCATGGAACTTGCTGAAAACCTTATCGGTGTTACCATGCGGGAGGCTGGCGTATCACGTTTAGTGGCTGTTGATATGGCGCAAGCACTGCAATTGGCTAATAAGTAAAGCAAACCTCAAACCTTTCAGGGATCGAAAGCGCATTAGAAGGATGATACTGTGGAAATACTAAGCCTGATTATTATGATCATAGGGCTACTAGCCTTAGTTTTTATCTACTGGGCTAGCCGACGCTCACGTCAAGATTTACCCAAACACACAGGTAAGCTGCCGCCTATGGCGCACCTTACTGCTGAAAATGGTAGTGAAATGTCCTCAGTTATCGCGGATTTTCCCGCACGTGATGGCAAACTACCTAATGAAAATGCACCCGATATGGCTGATGTCATGCAAAGCAGTCATAAACCCCTGATTATGAATTCTAGCAACAGTCATTCAGATCATGCCCCTAACAGTCATGAAGTAGTTAGTGCTTTACCGCCACAATTAATTATGTTTATCGCTGCTGAGCAAGAAGACTTTGAGGGTGGTGCAGTATTGAATGCTTTAGATAATGCTGGCTTACAATTTGGTGAAAAAGAGGTTTATCACCGAATGATTCTTACCAAATCGGGCGAACAAAGTCTTTTTTATGTAGCCAATGGGGTCAAACCTTGGACTTTAATCCCTGAGCAAATCGCCGAGGAAACCACCCCCGGCTTATCCCTGATCTTAAATCTGCCAAGTCCCATTGATAATCGCGAAGCTATTCACGACTTTGTTAAAACAGCCGAGCGCTTAAATTATGAATTAGGTGGTGTGATTAAAAACCAAAACCAAGAAGTGATTAGTGAAGAGGAATTACGCGCTTATTTTGCTATGGTTTAGAACCATTAGGCTGTGCTTATAAGCAGCACAGCCTTTGGCAACTCAACATTAACCAGCTATTGCACGCCGCACCGCCTCAATGCGTTTTTCCTGACTAGCCAAAGCATCCGCCGACATGGCTCCCAACTGATACCAAGCCTTAAGTAATTGCAAGGCCTGCACCCGCAAGTCACCCCCCTCTTTTAAACCACGCATAGATTCAGACATATGTGCTACTTGATATTGTATACGTGCTTGGCGAAACTCCTCAGGAGTGGCTACATCCAGCAGAATCTCTAGTTGCAAGCAGAAACTTTCACCGGCTACTTGATTACTCGCCAAGTCGGTCATACTAGCGCTTGCCTGCTTATGCAGTTTGGACTCAGTTGCTAATTGATCTACTTCAGCTAATTTGCTTTGCCAACGTAGTTGAGTGCGTTTTAATTGCAGTGCTTTTTCAGCACGTTGGAAACGCTCTTCTAGCTTTTGCCAAACTGGCTTCGGCAAGTCGCGAATCGCATTAAAGCTTTGGCGTAAACTCTCAGTCTGCTTACTCGCTTGTACAAACTCTTCGCCACTTAAGGCTTGTAGCGCTTCTAGTTGAGCACAAATTTGCTCTTTCTGCTCAATACGCAACTCAGTTTCTGAACGTTGGGTTTGCCGACTTGCTTTTAGGCGTGCAAACAGCTCATCAATCGGTGCACGGAATTGCTTCCACAAAGCTTGCTCATCTTTAGGGCGCGCAGCTACAGTAATTTTCCATTGGGATTGTAAGGCTTTCGCTTGCACCGTCGCTCCTACTAAATCTTCTTGCTCTAATAAGGTATTGGCTTGAGCAATGAGGTTTTCCCGCAGTGCCCAATTCTGCGTGCGCTCAGCAGCTAGCTTGGCTTCCAAGGCGTCCATCGCATCATTGAAGCGCTGATTAATTTGCTTCCACTCTTTATGCCCAACCGTACCACAAGTTTTCCAAGCTTTACGCTGATAATTCATGGCATTTTGCACAGCATGCCAATCGGCTTGCTCCCAATGGGTATCAGTATGCAAAGCTTCTAAAGCTGCACAAATTTTTTCACGCTCCTGTAAATGCGCTTCACGCTGCGTCGCTTGCTCCGCAAAATATTGCTTACTTACTTTCATAAGCGGCAGTTACTTTGCTATCAAACGTTTTCCATTGTTTACGCT
>AATN01000327.1_pt1 | contig 10235 bp, 13 predicted proteins | sample 270648 | NCBI WGS metagenome assembly AATN01 (sample SAMN02954269, study PRJNA17659) | bioreactor sludge metagenome | biome: terrestrial; feature: bioreactor; material: sludge; isolation source: Enhanced Biological Phosphorus Removal (EBPR) bioreactor sludge | place: Australia: Brisbane, Queensland
CGCAGCGAGTGTCATTACTCCTATTATGCTCTTGCCGTTAACTTCAAAATCATTTTTAACTATGTAAAAATCCGATTTATATTTTGCGGCAATTTTACAATTGAAGATGCAGGGCGTGTGTGCATACCTGCGTTATTTACTATTTCAACTTCGCGCTCTATCATTTAAAATTAATAATTCCTCTCTAAAAGCATTCTTGAAAAACCAATTAATAAATTTTTATGTTCGATAGGAAAAATGTTTAAGAAATTCTCCGCCTTATTTGTAAATGTTTCAACTGCTTCTTTTGCAGAATCAATCACTCCATTATCGTAATAGATTTTTTGCACCTGCTTTATTATAACTTCATGATTTTCTTTTATGCCTGAGTTCTTCACAATGTTTTCCAATACTTCTTTTTCACTTTTCTCTTTTACTGTCTCAAGCGCTTTTAAAAGGAGATATGTTTTTTTCCCTTCAATTAAATCGCCGCCGATTTTTTTCCCGAACTCTTTTTCATCTGCAATAATATCCAGCAGGTCATCCTGTATCTGAAACGCAAGCCCGGCATTGATAGCAAAATTTCTTATGTTTTCAATTTGTTCATCTGTTCCGCCGCCGATAATTGCTCCCATAACAGCGCTTACTTCAATTAGCTTTGCAGTCTTTTTCTGAATCATCATCAGGTAATTATCAATCGTAACGTTATCCATAATTTCAAAATCTTTATCATAGCTTTGCCCTTCGCAAACCTCAATTACGCCTTCGGTAAATTCTTTTATTATCTGGTCAAGTCGGTTTGATTTTGTTTTAAGAAGTGATTTATATGCTATGGCAATCAAGTTATCCCCGGCAAGTATTGCAGTGTTTACATTCCATTTTTTATGAACTGTTTCATTACCCCTGCGGGTATCAGCATTATCCATTATGTCATCGTGAACGAGCGTAAAGTTATGCAGCACTTCAATTGCCGCTCCTGCATCAACAGCGTTTTTAATATCACCGCCTACCGCTTCACATGCGAAAAGTAAAACAGCGGGACGTATTCTTTTTCCTCCGCCTGAAAGTATGTAGTTCACAGGGTCATAAAGACTCTTCGGTTCATTCAGAACAACAAGCGAGTTTATTCTTTTGTCAATTTTCTTTTTATAGGCGTCATACTTTTCTGAAAATTTTTTCATTTTTTATAACTGAACTTGAAACTTTTAAGTGAAATTAGGATTAAATACAAAAGAGATGACAAATACTTTTTGTGAATTTAATAATGCAGTTGTAATTCTATTGTAAATATAACTGTTAATATATAAAATAAAATTCTTTAGAAATATGAAATTAATACTGTTCAATTATATGAATAAAAAGAGAACCCTTGTTTGCGTTGTAATTGCTTTCATGCTGTTTTTAACATCGCTTGCGTTTATTCCGTCCGATACATTTGACAAAGAAAGATTTAATAAAAAACTTGCTGAAGTTTTATCTGCCAATAAAATTTCTGCGGGGCTTCCTGATTGGGCTTTGCTTGATCCCGATAAAGATGGTTACGAAGGAACCCGCACGCTTGCTTTCAGGGAGTATGTTAATTCATTACAAACTTTGAATGCTCCTCAGCAGGTTATAGTTGCTGTTATTGATGGCGGCATTCAGCTTGATCACCCCGGATTGAAAAATAATATCTGGCAGAATATGGCTGAAATAAACGGAGTTGATGGAGTTGATGATGATGGCAACGGATACATCGATGATTACAACGGATGGAATTTTCTCGCCGAGCAGGAAAGCCTCGGGCTTGAAGTTACCCGTGAATATTTTAAAATGAAAAACAGAGGCATCAGTGAAAAAGATCCATACTTTAAAAAAGTAAAAGAAGATTACACTGAAGAAAAAACTGAAGTGCTTTTTATGAGAATGGGTATTAATAATACCGCTGATGAAATGAGAAACGCTATACAGATATTAAAGGAAAGAAATTATCCTACGGAACCTGAACAATTAGAAAAAATTTCTAATACACTCACAGGTAAATACGCCGAAGCAGCAGCGCAAATTTTAAACGCGTATTTCTTATTCGGTGAAAGTCCTGAAGGAATTTTTGATTTACAAAAGCAATATGAAGTTCAGTTTAAATTTTTAACCGATACAACAGCAACTTACGTTTATGTAGGAGATAACCCCGAACTCTTCTGGGAAAAAGGCTACGGAAATAATAAGCCGAACACCGGCAGTATGGATCACGGCACACATTCTGCCGGAATTATTGCGTCCAACATAAATACCATAGGGCAATCACCCTATGCAAAGATTATGGCGCTTAGATGCGTGCCTGATGAAGGTGATGAAAGAGATAAAGATATTGCAAATGCAATCAGATATGCTGTTGATAACGGGGCCAGTATAATTAATATGTCGGCAGGGAAATATTATTCACCTGATGCCGATAAAGTAGTTGAAGCGTTAAGGTATGCAGAAGAAAAGGGAGTTCTGTTTGTAAGCTCCGCAGGAAACGAAGGAAGCGATATAGAGCAGTTGATTAACTATCCACGTAAATTTGTAAAAGAAGATGGTCAGATAAAATATTTTTCAAACATGCTTGTTGTTGGCGCTTCAAGCTGGATGCAAAAGTGGTCAAAAGCAAAAGACCCTGATGATATGAATGGTCGTTTTGATTTAGCGGCAGCATTTTCAAATTATTCAGGGAATGTTGTTGATATTTTTGCCCCCGGTGTTCAGATAAACAGCACCAATGCAAACTCAACTTATAAAAAATTAGACGGAACAAGTTTTTCCGCTCCTGAAGTAACAGGCATTGCCGCAAACCTTAAAGCATTTTTCCCGGCTTTGACTGCTTCACAGATTAAAGAAATTATTTCAAGCTCTGCGCGTACTTATCCGGGACTTGAAGTAAAAGTGCGGGGAAGAAACGGCACTGTTCTTTTTGGCGAGCTGTCCCGCTCGGGTGGTGTTGTTGATATGCTTAACGCATACAAGCGCGCTATAGAAGTTGCGCATAATTAATTTTGCTTATTAAATAATATTTAATTTTTGAAAAAGATACTTTTCATATTTCTTTTTTTAGCGCTCACAAAAAATTTGTTTCCAAATGCTGCAGCTCCAGGATTTTATAATACGGGTGGCAGTGCGGAATTTACTCCCTTCTTTGCTACCGATAGTGCTTACCTTGATAAAATTCAAATGCAGAGTGAGCTTATCACAGTTTTACTCTATCCTGATTTTGCTGTTATACGCGGCGAGTACAATATGCTGAACCTTTCCGATAAAGAAATAACTTTTAATACAGGGTATCCTATAAACGGGTTATTCGATAACGATTTGGTTTACAATGTCAGTTTTGATGATATTTATAATTTAAAAATTTTCACTGATGGAATTGAAATACCCAATGAAAAATTAAAAGGAAGTGATTCTACTTTCCTTTATGATGAGAAAAAAAGAAATCTATATAATAACTGGTATGTATGGAAATCTGTCTTCAAACCGAATGCTATCACCAATCTGAAAGTTTATTTTATTGTAAATACTTCAAACAGCATTTTGCGTAAAGGATATAGTAAAGATAAAGATAACGGATTCGTTTACATTCTTGAATCGGGCAGGGCGTGGGCAAAAAATATTGAAAGCGGCAGAATAAACATTCAGCTTATGGATGGGCTGAAGCCTGAGGATATAATTGGTATCTCACCGCAGAATAAGTTTAAAATAAATGAAGACGGTACAAGTTTAATATACGATTTTAAAAATCTTGAGCCGGAGCCTGCCGATAATGTTCTTATCAGATATAAAAAACCTGATGACAGTTTTGATTTTAATTCAGTTACATCAAACTCACAGAAATATTTTGACGAAATTGATAAAATTCATCCTGCGGGAATTTTTGCAGGAGCATATAAAAATTTTACTGCAAATGACTTCAAAGTGCGCGGTTCATTTTGGGACAATACAATCGGATATATATTCATTTTCGGAATAATCGGCGTTCCTATAATTCTGGGCATAATTGTAGTCGGACTCACAATTTGGGTTGTCTTATATTATCGAAAAAAGAAAAAACAGTCAGTTAAGTCCTAATTTTGCAGGGGATTTCTTTCAAATAACCTCAATTTTCACTCCTCTTTTCTCATTGAAACTCGTTCAGTAAATAGGTATATTCTTAATTGGTTAATTTGGATTATAACCACGATTTTATGTTATCAATGCCGTAAATTCGGTTTTGATTTAAATTGAATTAAGAAAAATTCAATGATTGTTGTCAAAGCTCCGCAGGAAATTGTTTTTGATAGAAAAAGCGTTGTAACGGTAGGAACATTTGACGGTGTTCACATCGGACATCAGCAGATTATCAGCGAGCTTAACAGGATAAAGGAAGATAAGGGATTAAGAAGCATTTTAATTACGTTCGACCCGCATCCGCAGATTGTACTTAAAAATCGTTCCAAAGATGTAAGGCTTCTTTCATCTACAGAGGAAAAACTTGAGCTTTTAAAAAAGTATCCTCTTGATATAGTTTATGTAATCGAGTTCAATAAGCAATTTTCCTCCACTCCTGCGGAAAAGTTCTTTGAAGATTATATCATAAACGGAATCGGAATTTGCGACCTTGTTATAGGATATGACCACATGTTCGGCAAAAACAGGGAGGGAAGTATTGAGACAGTTCACGCTCTTTCACGTAAACATAACTTCGGTATGCATAAAGTACCCGAGTTTAAAATAAGCGATAAAAATATCAGCAGCACTGAAATACGCGCTTTGCTTGATGCAGGCGATGTAAACGCTGCAAAGTTTTTCCTCGGCAGATATTATGAAGTTGAGGGTGTTATTGTAAAAGGAAAACAGCTTGGTAAAACGCTGGGCTATCCTACAGCAAACATTGAGATAAACGATGAAAATAAACAGATTCCCAAAAACGGAATCTACGCAGTAGAAGTTCTTTTAAATGATAAGATTTATACAGGAATGATGAGCATAGGATTTAACCCTACAGTAAGTGATTTCGGAAAAATTTTTCTTGAAGTAAACATTTTTAATTTTAATAAAGATATTTACGGAGAGAAAATTAAAATTAAGTTTGTAGAGTACATCAGGGATGAAGTTAAGTTTGATTCGCTTGATGAACTGAAAAACAAACTTCACGAAGACAAACAAAAAACATTAAATATATTCAGTAACATTAATTAAAAACACAGTGGCATTAACTAAAGAAGAAAAGCTCGAGATAGTAACAAAATACGGCAGCTCGGCAAAAGATTCAGGCAAACCGGAAGTACAGGTTGCAATCCTTACCAAAAGAATAAATGAGCTTTCAGCAAGCCATTTCAATACAAACAAAAAAGATAACCACTCAAGAAGAGGTCTTCTTAAAATGGTTGGTAAGAGAAGAAAACTTTTGAGATACCTTGAAAACGTAGATGTTGAGCGTTACAGAGGCATCATAAAAGAGTTAAACATCAGAAAATAATTTTTAGTTATAATTTATAATTTTACCTAAAAATGCCCGTCCCATATTCTTGGACGGGTTTCTCGTTTTATATGTTCATTGTACTTAATGCATATAAAAAAGACGTCAATAAAGAAGAAGAAAAAGAAAATAAACAGCAGTACCAAAGAAAGGTAATAAAGAATTGATAAGAAAAAGCATAGAGATTGGCGGCAAAACCCTAACTCTCGAAACAGGCAGACTTGCTAAACAAGCTAATGGCTCTGTCTTGGTTTCATTACAGGATACAGTGGTTCTTTGCACGGCAGTAGCAAAAGATGAAGCAGCGCCCGGACAGGATTTCTTTCCATTAAAAGTAGATTACAGAGAAAAATCAGCGGCAGCGGGAAAAATTCCCGGCGGCTTTTTCAAAAGAGAAGCAAAACCCTCTGAAAAAGAAGTGCTCTCTTCAAGATTAATAGATAGACCAATAAGACCAATGTTCCCTGAAGGATACTTCAACGAAGTTGATATTCAAGCGGGAGTTTACTCTTCAGACGGTGAAAATGATGCAGATACAATTGCGATTATCGGCGCATCAGCAGCGCTTATGGTATCAGATATTCCGTTTGATTTACCGGTTGCTGGTGTAAGAGTATCAAGAGTGAACGGAGAGCTTATTGTTAATCCAACATACAAAGAAGTTGATGCAGCAGATTTTGAAATCGTGTTAGCAGGAACAGAAGATTCAATTGTGATGGTTGAAGGTGAAGCAAATGAAATGTCAGAAGCAGATTTTATTGAAGCGGTAAAATTCGGACAAAAACATATTGCTGATCTTTGCAAATTCCAGAAAGAATTTGCTAAAGAAGCAGCTAAAGAGAAAAAAGCAATTGCCGCAGGCGAAGATAAATCAGAAATGATGAATGATGTAAGAGCAATTTATTATGAAGAATATAAAAATTTAATTGGCAACGTATCAAGCAAAGAAGCCAGACACGATGCGCAGACGCAGCTTGCTGATAAAGTGCAGACATCACTTGCAGAAAAATATCCTTGAAAAAGCAAAAGAGCTTTATGGAATAATCCACGATTATCAGTATGGTATTATCCGTGATATGATTTTAGAAGGAAAAAGATTAGATGGCCGAGGCCCGAAAGATATCAGAAATATTACCTGTGAAGTAGGCGTTCTTCCAAGAACACACGGCTCAGCTTTATTCACGAGAGGTGAAACACAGAGCTTAACCACTGTAACATTAGGCACGGGAAATGATGCGCAGACTATCGAAGGATTAAAAGATGAAACAAAGAAAAGATTTATTCTCCATTACAATTTCCCTGCTTTCAGTACAGGTGAAACAAGCGGAAGACCCGGTCCAGGCAGAAGAGAAATCGGGCACGGAAATCTTGCAGAACGGGCTTTGAAAAAAGTTGCTCCTTCTGAAACAGATTTTCCTTATGTTATCCGTATTGTATCTGATGTTCTTGAATCGAACGGTTCATCTTCTATGGCTACTGTATGCGCAGGTTCACTCGCGCTTATGGATGCCGGCGCTAAATTTGAAAAGCCTGTTGCAGGCATTGCGATGGGGCTTATTAAAGAAGGTGATAAAATTGCAATCCTTTCAGATATTCTCGGCGATGAAGATCACTTCGGTGATATGGATTTTAAAGTTGCAGGTACAAAAGATGGCATCACAGCAATTCAGATGGATATAAAAATCAGAGGAATCTCAATTGAAGTATTTGAAACTGCTCTTGCTCAGGCAAGAGAAGGAAGACTTCATATCCTCGGAATAATGAACCAGACCCTTTCAACAGCAAGAGAAACACTTTCACCTTACGCTCCGCATTTATACTCAATGCAGATCCACCGGATATGATTGGCACAATTATCGGACCTGGCGGAAAAATGATTCGCCACATCATTGCTGAATCAGGCTGCGAACTTAACATTGATGATTCAGGTATGTTAACAATTGCTGCTATCAATTCTGAAAATGCTGAAATTGCAAAAACAATGGTAAGCAGATTGATTGAAGTTCCTGAAAAAGGAAAGACATACGATGGCATTGTAAAATCACTGAAGGATTTTGGCGCATTTATAGAAATCATCCCGGGCAAAGAAGGACTTCTTCACGTTTCTGAAATTGATTATAAGAGAGTAGCAAATGTTGAAGATGTTCTTAAAGTCGGTGATACAGTTCAGGTTATTTTGTTGGATATTGATAGGGAAGGTAAAATGAAGCTAAGTAGAAAAGCATTAATGCCTAAGCCTGAAGGATATGTAGAAAGAGAGCCAAGAAAAGATGACAGAGGCCCAAGAAGAGACGGACCAAGACGCGATGACCGCGGACCGAGAAGAGATGATAGAGGCCCAAGACGTGATGACAGACGCAATGATGATTCACGAGGAAACAGAATTGACGATCAGCCAAAATCAGAAAATTAAAAATTACAAATTAGAGATATGAAATTTGAAATTGATAAGCAGAAGGAAAAAACAATATTCAAACTTGAATCAAAAGTACTCGGTCACGAGATTGCTGCTGATTTGAAGGCTGAATTAATTTTTCTTCAAAAAGAAATTGATAATCAGTTTGTAATAGATTTAGTTGATGTTACCAGATGCGATAGCTCGGGGCTTTCCTGCCTCCTTCTTGCAGAAAGGATGGAACGTGAAAAAGGAAATAAACTTATTTTGATAAACGTCAATAAAGCTGTTGCTGATTTAATAAAAATTGCAAGACTTGATAGAGTATTTGAGATAAAATAACATCAGTTCAAAATTAATTTTTATAAATCCCGTTTGAATTTATTTTTAAACGGGATTTTTTGTTTTGTATAATTTAACCACAGATTACATAGAGATATTCATAGATTAACACAAAGAATAATTTTTTATATTGTTCTATGAACTTTGCGGCAACCTTTTGTGACATCTGTGGTTAAAATATTTATTCCATTATAAGAATTTACTTTTTACTTTATACTCGCTACTTTTTACTAACTATGGCAGAAGAATACATAAAGACATTTAAGCTCAGTGAGCTTTCCAACAAAAGAGGAAAGCAGTTTCAGCTTGATGATGACCATGAAATTGCTGTGTTCAAAATTTATGATAAAGTTTATGCAGTTGATAACATCTGCCCGCACAATCACATACCGCAAATGTTTGAGGGATATGTTGATGATATGTATGTCGTTTGCCCTATACACGGATTTAAATTTCATCTTGAAACCGGAGAACAGCCCACTAAAATCGGCTGCAAATTAAATACGTATGAAACAAAAATTGAAGATGAATATATCTACGTGAAGAAGCCGAAAAGAAAATTATTTGATTTCCATTTTTAAATTTTGAATAAGACCCTCACAGGCATTTAATCCTGTAAGGACAGTACAATAAAATGAACAAGCAAACCTTATCCAGTATAATAAAGCAAAAATCAAAAGAGCACGGTTTTGCGTCGTGTGGTTTTGCAAAAGCTGAATATTAGATAAGGAAGAAATTTATTTTAAAAAATGGCTTGAAGAAAAACGCAATGCCGATATGAACTGGATGCATAACTCGTTTCAAAAAAGAATCAACCCTTTCCTCGTTTTCCCCGAAGCAAAATCAATCATATCACTCGCTTATGTTTATGATACACCTTATCAGCACGCCGAGGATAAAAACGTTGCAAAAATTTCCCGTTACGCCTGGGGAGAAAAAGATTATCATAAAATTTTAAAGAAAAAGTTAAAGCCTTTTTGCGAAGAGATAGAAAAACTATCTCCTGAAATAAAAACCCGCGCTTATGTAGATGACGGTCCTATGATGGATAAAATTTGGGCGCAGAAAAGCGGCATCGGCGCAATTGGTAAGCATAGCAATATTATAAATCCTGATATAGGGAGCTTCTTTTTTCTCTGCGAAATTTTAATTAATGTTGAGCTTGAGTATGGTGAACAGCTTAATGACCTCTGTAAAAATTGTATGCTATGCATGAATGCCTGCCCGACAGGTGCAATATTCGATGAATATAAAGTTGATGCAAACTTATGCATTTCGTATCAGACGATTGAAAACAGGGGAGAGATTCCTGCTGAAATAAGTTTAGATAACTGGATATTCGGCTGCGATACCTGTCAGGATGTATGCCCATACAACTCAAGAAATATTTTTGCAAATGATGAAAGATTTCTGCCAAGGAAAGAAATCTTTAATGCTTCACTGGAGGAGTTATCAAATTATTCAGAAGAAGAGTTTAATAAATATTTTGAAGGCACACCTGTAAGAAGAACAAAATATGCAGGGTGGAAACGAAACATTAAAAAAAATTTAAAGAAAATTAATAAATAGTTCTTATTTTAAAATTCTTCTTTTATAATGCTATCTTTACTTACTCCTAAATCTTTTAAATATTTCTCAATAGCATCCATCATTGGCGGCGGCCCGCAGATATAAAATTTCTGCTCAGTTGTGCCAATGTTCTGATTTAAAAAATCTTCTGTAATAAATCCGTTTGCATACTCATTTGTCTTTTCATCTGATAAAATATTTATAAAGTTTTCACCGAGTATTTTTTCAAACTCATTTTTCAAAATTATATCTTCTCTTTTTTTATTGGAGAAAATTAATTTGCTTGTGCCAAGCTCATTCTTTGAATTCAAATATCGTAATATTGCAATAAAGGGTGTAACACCCGCGCCTCCTGCAATAAAACTCCGTCCCCTTTGTAGCCGATTGTTCCCCAGACATCGTGGAGAATAAGCGCATCACCTGCTTTCAATTTCAAAAGTTCATTTGTAACTCCATTGTGAGAAGGATATGTTTTAG
>AATN01000328.1_pt1 | contig 10229 bp, 7 predicted proteins | sample 270648 | NCBI WGS metagenome assembly AATN01 (sample SAMN02954269, study PRJNA17659) | bioreactor sludge metagenome | biome: terrestrial; feature: bioreactor; material: sludge; isolation source: Enhanced Biological Phosphorus Removal (EBPR) bioreactor sludge | place: Australia: Brisbane, Queensland
TCCGCTACTAAGCGCACATCAGAATTTTCCGCCAGCATGGCAAAACTCATCGCGCTCATACCGCGTAATTGCACAGCAAAATTAAACTGAAATTGCTGAGCTGGTAAAGTACTGAAATCTGGGATTTTTGCATGCATACCGGCGGCAGCATTAGGTAGATTAGTACCCGGACTAAAGGCGATTTTTTGTTGATTCCAACTCAACTCAGGGGGTGCAGCAATACCTCGCTGATCACGCACTAAGACTGATACATAAGGGCTGTATAATTGCAGTTGATCATTTTTGTGCTCATTGATTAATTCGACTAAAGCTTGTGTTTCAAAGCGGCCAGAAACTTGTAAGCTGCTATTGTAAATCGGTACTGCATAAATGCCCCGATAGCGGATTTCACTGTCTAGTTTACTTTGCATCTCTAATTGCTTGGGCAGCATAATCAAGCGATTCTCAACCGTTTGTGCTTTCACCACCTCCCGCGTCGCTCCGTCTTTTTCAGTGATAGTTTCTTTTAGATTGACGGTGAGGGTATAAGGTATTATTAACACAGGGCCAGCTAGTACTTGTGAACCCGGCCAGCTTTGCTCAATGCTGCTATAAGCTTCAGAACGCCAACTCGCTCGCTCACTCACTAAACCCATTAAAGAAGCCTGTGGAATAAACAGCAAAATAATAAGTATAAAAATAATGAACAGTTTTAAGGCTAAGCGATAGTTTTGCATGATTAAACTCCTTATGCATTGCTATCTAGACTAGGCAATGACCATGCAAAATTAGGGTGAAAGGATTTGGAATTTACGTGTAAGGGTTTGCAAAACCTGTGCAGTACAAGATCTGTCGTAGTTTTGCAACAGGTAGTTTCTTTTCCAGCGGATTTTCTGTTACTTTTGTAAAGTATTCAACAGGAGGAGGAATAACGATGATAAAGCTACCTGCTAGAACCTTTCTAGCCGTATCTATAACCTTTGCTCTCAGTACCACCGCTCATGCTGCTGGCTTTGCCCTCATTGAAAATTCAGCTTCAGGCATGGGGAATGCTTTTGCAGGAGCTGCTGCCATTGCTGAAGATGCATCAACCACTTGGTTTAACCCTGCCGGTATGGCGGAATTGGGCGATGGCATTCAAGTCAGCTCAGCGGGTCATATTATTATCCCTAAAGCGAAATTCACCAATAAAGGTTCTTGGGTCAACCCCGCCTTGACTGGTGGAAATTTTGATCAGGCCAAAGCAGCCTTAATTGGGAAAAACGATGATGGCGGCAAAACGGCTTTTGTACCGAACGCCTATGCAGTTAAACGTCTTAATGAAAAAGTGACCGCCGGGATAGGGATTAATGCACCCTTCGGCTTAGAGACTGATTATGACGATGATTGGATTGGGCGTTATAACGCTTTAGATTCAGCGATGCAAACTGTCAATATTAATCCCTCGATTGCTTATGAAGTGAATGAGCAATTGACCTTTGGTGGGGGGATTAATCTGCAATATATTACTGTGGAACTAGGGAGTGCGATTGATTCAGCCGCCGCTTGTCGCAGTATTGCTAGTGCTGCCAATAGCGGCGATTTGTTGCTGAGCTGCTTAAACGCTATGCCCACGTTGTCCAACAAGGCTACTGATAGCAAAGTGATCATTAGCGGTGACGATGTGTCTTTTGGCTATAACTTAGGTGCGATGTATAAGCCTAATGCTAAAACTAAAGTCGGCGTCAGTTATCGTAGTGCAGTGAATCATGAATTGGAGGGTAAAGCTGATTATAGCGTTAATGCTGCCTTGCAACCGATTCTAACTGCAACGGGTGTTACTCGTTTTAATGATGTTGATGTGACTGCTGAAGCGAATCTACCTGATACTTTGTCCTTATCAGTGGCTCATAAAGTGAATGATAAAGTCGAATTACTCGGTGATATTACTCAAACAGGTTGGAGTAGCTTCGAACGCTTACGCGTAGTGGATAAAAAAACTGGCGCGATCGTCACCAATGTGGATGAAAAATGGGAAGATGTGACGCGTTACTCGGTCGGGGCTAATTACCAATATAATGATCGCCTAAAATTACGGGGCGGGATAGCTTTAGATAAGACGCCAATCCCCAACGCTAAACTGCGTACACCGCGTACCCCTGACAATGACCGCACTTGGTTAGCGGTGGGTGCAAATTATAAATTGAATAAAAACTCCAGCCTTGATGTTGGCTATGCCCATTTATTTATGGATGAAACTCCCATTGATAATACGAGTGAAGATAATGGCTATGCGATACGTGGGGTTTATGATGCTAGCGTTGATATTATCAGCGCACAATTCAATATGTCATTTTAAGAGGGCCTAACCATGATTAAACGTAAAAGCTTAGCCTTCTGTTTAGTAGCAGCCTTAGGCCTAGCCAGTTACAGTGCACTAGCCTATGATTTTGATGCTAGCCAAACGGATGCACAAAATAATTACAGTGCTGCACTTTCACCTCTGTTTGATCCTGCAAATGGCATTATTCCCAGTACGAATGATTTACTCTTTCGTGGTAGCACGGATGGTACTTTGAATATTCCCACAGCTAATCTGCCAACTTCACAATTGCCATTGTATGATGCCATTAACTCCTTAGACGGCTTTGCCTTGACTGCACCGATTACGGCGGCTTTCAGCAATGTGATAGATGCCTCCACCGTAAAGGTCGGTAGCAGTGTGTATGTGTACGAAGTCAAAAAAGATCTGGCGACTGGTGCTGTGACCAGTGTTGAGAAAGAACTCACTGCGGCAGATATTTACGCCACCCCCACTGCGGATGGCAAAACTTTAGTGCTAATACCGCTTAAACCCTTAAAAGAAAGTACCAGCTATATGGTCGTTTTGACCAATAGTATTAAGGATAAAGCTGGTAAGGCCGCCGCTAGCTCCTCTACTTATCTACTGGCTAAAGCTAGCCAATCTTTAACCAGTACACCTTATGCTGCTTTAGAGCCTTTACGTCAACTGATTGGTACTCAGGAAGCAGCGGCGGTCGGGAAAGGAGTAGCAAAACAACGTATCATCTTGAGTTGGACGTTTACCACTCAATCTGTCACGCCCGTGCTACAAGCTGCGATGTCTCAAGCAAAAGCTAGCAAAATGCTTATGTCACCGGCCTTAGGGACTACCAAGACCTTCTCTAGTAGCTTACGTGGTAAAGCGAATGTGCATGTGGGTAGCTTAGATCTACCCTACTATTTGAATGCAAAAGCGCCCTTAACCAGTTATTGGCAAGGTGCTGGCAATAGCAACCTTACACGCTATAACCCAACGCCAAAGTCAAAGAGCACCCAAACCATCCCAGTCTTAATGAGTGTGCCCAATGCCACATCCTTAGCAGGAGCAACCCCGCCTGCCTCGGGCTGGCCGGTAATCATTTTCCAGCATGGGATTACGCGTAGCCGCTTAGATATGCTAGCCATTGCCGACACTCTAGCGGATGCAGGCTTTGTGGTGGTAGCCATTGACCTGCCATTGCATGGGATTACTGATACCACTAATCCACTGAAAGCCGATCTCAATCCAATTTTCTCAGGGGATGTAGAACGCACTTTCAATTTGGACTTACGCAATAACAGTACAGGAGCTACAGGTGCAGATGGTGTAATTGATAGCTCTGGCTCTTACTTTATCAATCTGAGCAGTTTGCGTACTTCGCGGGATAATATGCGTCAAGGCATGTCTGATTTGACAGTATTACGCAAAAGCTTAGGCAGCATGCAAAGTGCTAGTTCTATTCCTCTAGATACTGCGAAAATCGGCTTTGTAGGTATTTCCCTAGGCTCTATCGTTGGCACGGGTTATCTGAGTCAAGAAGCTAAGTCTACACCCGCTACCCTTGCAGTCCCCGGAGGCGGCATTGCTCGCTTGCTGGATGGTTCTGAGACTTTCGGCCCACCGATTCAACAAGGCTTAGCGGCTAGTGGTATCGTCAAAGGTACGAGTGCTTATGATACCTTCATGGCTGTCGCACAATGGGTCATCGACCCTGCCGATCCGATTGTTCTAGGCAAGAAAACCGCTGCCAAGCATCCCATTCATATGCTGGAAGTGGTCGGCATAAATGGGGTGGGTAGTGACAAAGTCATTCCTAATCGGGTGGCAGGTGCACCGTTGTCGGGTACTGACCCCTTGATCAGCATTATGGGCTTAAAATCGATTACCCAAACTGGGACACCGGATGGAGTTGTGCGCTTCACGGAAGGCGCACATGGCTCACTGTTAGATCCAAGCAGCTCCTTAGCGGCAACCACAGAAATGCAAGCCGAAACCGCCGTGTTCCAAGCTAAGCGCGGAACCGTTATTCCGGTATTTAACCCAGCAGTGGTTCAACAATAAGCCTAGTTAAAACCTAGTTATTTTAACCTTGTTCAGCCCTTTTGCTTGATGTAAAAGGGCTTTTTTCTGCACAAAAGCCATAGATGTGTTTTCAAGCTGCATTTGCTATCGTGTAGGGCTAACAGGCTCATTGGAATAGAAAAATGTCTGAAAATAATCGCATGATTTCTCCCACTAGCTCGCGTGAAGAAGAGTATGTGGACGAGCATATTCGCCCGCGCCGCCTCAAAGACTATATTGGTCAACCTGTGGTACGCGAGCAAATGGAAATTTTCATTGGAGCTGCCCGTGCACGGGGTGATGCGCTAGATCATACCTTAATTTTTGGCCCGCCGGGTTTAGGCAAAACCACCCTATCGAATATCATCGCTCAAGAAATGGGCGCGAACCTACGCCAAACCTCAGGCCCTGTCTTAGAAAAAGCGGGTGATTTAGCGGCACTACTGACTAATCTAGAGCCGCATGATGTGTTGTTTATTGATGAAATCCACCGCCTCAGCCCGATGGTTGAAGAGATTCTCTATCCCGCGATGGAGGATTTTCAGTTGGATATTATGATCGGCGAAGGCCCTGCGGCACGCTCGATTAAATTGGATTTACCGCCCTTCACTTTAGTCGGTGCAACGACTCGTGCTGGGTTACTAACCTCACCGCTGCGTGACCGCTTTGGAATTGTGCAGCGCTTAGAATTCTATAATGTGGATGACCTCGCTTACATCGTGGGGCGTGCAGCCCATATCTTAAATGTGCCGATGGAAGCAGGCGGCGCTTATGAAGTCGCAAAGCGCTCACGCGGTACACCACGAATTGCTAACCGCTTACTCCGGCGTGTACGTGATTATGCACAAGTCAAAGGTGATGGGCGTGTCACCCCTGAACTTGCAGATAAAGCACTCAATATGCTGAATGTTGATGATCAAGGTTTAGATCATATGGATCGGCGCTTATTACTGGCCATGCTAGAAAAATTTGATGGTGGTCCAGTGGGTGTGGATAGTTTAGCCGCTGCCATTGGTGAAGAACGTGGCACAATTGAGGATGTTTTAGAACCCTATTTGATCCAGCAAGGCTTTTTGATGCGCACCCCCCGTGGACGTGTAGCTACGCGTCATACTTGGCAATATTTTGGTATGTCTATGCCTAGTAATGCCGCCTTGCAAGAACAAGTTTCACTCGATCTGTTCAATGATACTGACCACTAAACTAAGGATCGTGCATGCGCTTTAATCCTGTAGATCAAGTACCGTCCACTTGGGTAGTAGGGAGTTTTTTCTTTGTACTCTATTTTTTTATTGGCTCGATCTACGCATTTGTACAACAAGTACAGGAGAATCAAAATCTCTTTACAACCGGCGGCCTCTTCACGATTGAAAGCTTCGTCTTTGCCATGACCTACCCAATATTGGCAGGGCTATTGTGGTGGATGAGTTTCAAGCATCGGGAGGAAATTGCCGAGCTGTTACTCAATGCACCCGCACCTGCAGAAGTTCCTCAATACATTTGGCTAGCCGTCGGTATGATTATTTCCTCGATGGGATTGGCGTATCTAATGTACTACCCTCTATCCTTTATTGCCCCCGACTTAGTGCAGAAATGGTTTCTAGACAGTCCACCTTTATTATATTGGGATGAGCAAGGCTATTATTGGCTCGGCAATTTTGTGACGGTAGTGTCAGCAGTGATCTTTGCCCCTATTGTGGAAGAATTTATTTTTCGCGGTTATTTACTCAATCGCTGGACACTTAAACTAGGTCCGCTTCCTGCCGTCTTGCTCTCTTCGGGTTTATTCGCTTTTCTGCATGTTGATATGCTGGGGGCTTTTGTGTTTGGCGTGTTTCTCTGCTTGCTATCGATGAAAACACGCTCCTTAGTTGGCCCGATTATTGTGCATTTTGTGAACAACCTGATCGCTGTCAGTATCGAATGGATGGATCATCTCTGGTGGAGTGGCTTTGCACCAATGACCCTGCAAGATTTTTATGACCAAGCAGGCTGGGGCATCTTTGGTTTAGTAGTGGGGATACCGTGGTTATGGTGGTATGCACGCAAACATTTTCTGCCCTTAGCACCCTTGTTATTGGCGCATCGAAATGGTGGGCAGACGCCGGATTCTCAAGCGATAGGCTAATTCACTATCGCTTGTCTAGCTTTGCTATACAGCCTCTACCAGCAAAATAATACCCTCAACACCCACAACCTCGACTTTAGTTCCTACAGGTAGATCCTTACCACGCACCCGCCAAGTACTATCACCAATTTTTAGGGAGCCACTACCTTGTATGATGGCCTCGTTGAGGACATAACGCTTACCAATATGACTGAGTAGACGATTATTTAGCTCTGGCTCCGTTGGAGGTGGATCGCGAAAAAACTTAGATTGGCGCCAAGCATAAAGGCTTAGAATAGAAGTTGCGCCAAACAACAAAAGTTGCCAACCTAAACTTAACTCAGGAAAAATCCATAGCACTACACCGGTTAGCACAGCACCAAAGCCAAACCACATTAAAACGACACCGGGCGCGAGCATTTCTAAAGTGAGTAGTACCGCACCTAAAATTAGCCAGTACCAAAATTCAAAATTCATCATGCTTAGACCTTCTCCCGCATGACTTTCCACAGCTCATTGATACTGCCAATCGACCCCATTAAACCGCTAGTATCCAAGGGCATAAAGATGGTTTTTTGCTGATTGGAATCCGCAAACTTACCTAAGGCTTCGACATATTTTTGCGCTACGAAATAATTAAGTGCTTGTACATCACCTTTGGAAACTGCTTCTGAAACCATTTGTGTTGCTTTGGCTTCAGCTAAGGCTTCACGCTCACGGGCTTCTGCTCGCAAAAAGGCGGCTGATTTCGCACCTTCAGCTTCAAGAATCTGCGATTGCTTTTTACCCTCTGCCTCCGTGATTTGGGCGCGCTTTTGGCGTTCAGCGGTCATTTGTAGATTCATGGCGCGCACTAACTCAGCAGGTGGCTCAATATCTTTAATCTCAACCCGTAAAACTTTGACTCCCCAAGCACTGGTGGCCTCATCCACAATAGTTAAAACCCGTGCACCAATTTCATCGCGCTTACTCAACAAATGATCCAGCTCCATCGAACCGCACACGGAACGTAGATTGGTCATGGTAAGATTCAAAATGGCATTTTCTAAATGAGCTACTTCATAAGTGGCTTTGGCCGGATCGAAAACTTGGTAGAACACTACACCATCAATACTCACATTCGCATTATCAGCAGTGATCACTTGTTGAGGCAGAATATCTAAGACTTGCTCCATCATATTGACCTTGCGGCCAATCCGGTAAACAAAGGGAACAATCACCCCCAACCCGGGTTGCAGGGTATACACATAACGACCAAAGCGCTCCACGGTGTAGGCAAAACCTTGTGGAACCGTCTTCACACCCATGAAAAATAAAGTGACCACCAACACCATGATGGCGATAGCAAAATATAAGAACATGATTCCCTCCTCAGTTTATTGGTTTTTATATGGCAAGCTTATTTCTAGAGTATACCATTGCAAAACCAATAAACGATTAACCATGTTACGTGCTGTGGAGATGCCACTACAGTTCATCGGAAAAACTTTGTGTCCACCCTAAAAACAGAAAAGCTTCTGCTATAACTGTGGCTTGCTAGTAATGGATCGGGGTATATGGGCAAACATAAGCTGTCGACGGATAATTTCTTGGTACTACCAACAGCTATTATGCATGAACAACTCGCTTGTTTAGCAAGCTACGGCGCAGTTCTATTTTGGCTCCATACACTAGCAGCTTTATTTTTATGTCTATTAATTTGGGCACATCCACCCTTTAGCGCGAGTTTACTCATAGCTTGGCTGCTGATTATTAGCGTCTTGGCGGCCAGTTGTTGGTGGACCAGTAGTCATTTCCATATTGATAAAACCTCAGAAGATAACTTATTAACTCGCACACAACGTTATGTATTGCTCAGCACGCTCTTACATGCCTTATGGGGTGCATCCGGGATTTTATTGTTTGCGAATCAACTAGAAGTCTTGGCAGTACATGGGGCTTTATTGCTCTTAATTAGTTTGGGCGCTTTACCTATGCTATTGCTATCGTGGCCTATTGCCTCGATACAAATTGCTGCTGTCTTGCTTCCAATGGCTTTAATGCTGCTTTGGCCAAGTGAGCCTATTTTTCGCTTATTGAGCTTAGTGCTCATCGCAGCTGCCATTGTGACTATGTTCGCGAGTCGGCCTTTAGCGAAACTGATGAGTAATTTCCAACTTGCTCAGCGCAAACTGCTAGAACAAATGAATACCGATGCGCTTACCCAATTAGCCAACCGCCGCCAATTTGAACAATTATTTAAATTAGAATGGCGCCGTTCGGCTCGTACTCGTGAACCTTTAGCACTGTTGATGTTAGGCATTGATCAAGCGATTCATGTCAATACCAGCGAACAATGTTTGATTGCTTTAGCGGGTTATTTAAAGGGAGCCGTGCAACGAGCCGGTGATTTAGTCGCACGTTATGATGATCAGCGCTTTATTGTACTTTTACCCACTACTGCCCCTGAAGAAGCCGCACAACTCGCTGAAAAATTCCGTAGCGAAATTGCACGCAAGCAACTAACTTGCGCCCAGTTAGTTGGATTAAAAGTCAGCATCGGTGCAGCCAGTTGCCAACCGCAAGTAACACGTGAACAAGCACAGATTGAGCAGGATCAACACGATGTCGCCTATCCTGCTCTGCTATTAGCTGCGGCAGAACAAGCCCTATATAAGGCTCAACATGGTGGCGGTAATCAAGTTATTCTTGAAAATGTCTAAGAGACATCGCTCTGTTTTAAACTGGGCTACTTATGCAATATTCATACTTACAAGCCGAATGCCTGCTGATAAAAATTTAAGCTCTCGACCACCTCATCCACCTATATTGAAAATACAACTGATGTATCCTAAAAAGCAAAAAGCCCTGTAAACTATTCATTTACAAGGCTTTAAAGGTGGTGGGTCGTATGCGATTCGAACGCATGACCACCTGATTAAAAGTCAGATGCTCTACCGGCTGAGCTAACGACCCGTCGAGGCGTGCATTCTACACAATCAGAGGTAGGTTTCAAGCATTTTTTTACCTGAACGCCTAATTAACTTAAGTTTTCCTCCAAATGCTTAATTTATCCATCTAGGATCTAAATATCTAACACCGACTCGTTCTGCAAGCAATGAATAGTTTTTGCCACTTGTACATCTTCAGGCATTTCCTGCATGGTCACCCAAGCTTGCTGCAAATACCCTAGAGTAGCCTCTTGTAAGCTCTGTAAAGCCGCCGAAGTACGTTCAACATCAAAGAACGCAAATGGTTCATCCAAGAAAATAAACTGGCTCTCCATATCATTGCTTTCAACGAGCGAATTCCCTAAAGCCATGCGCATCGCTAAACTGATTTGACGTTGAGTACCGGAGGAAATTTCATCGAAATCGAGGTAGTCACCTTTCTCATCAGACAGCACACGCAAGGCAAAATCATTATTGATTTCTAAACTGTTGTAGTGTCTATGGGTGAAATCAGCTAGCAAACCTTGGCAACGCTGCTGTACAATTTGATTAAAACGAGTGATCGAAAACTGTGAAGATTGCCGCAGCAATTCAGAAGCCTTGGCTTTTATCTGAAGCTCCTGTTGATAGACAGTCATTTGCGCCGTTTGCTCAGTCGCCTCGCGATTCAAGGACATAAATTGCTCGACCAAACTCCGCTCTTTATTGACATCTTCATCAAGACTGATCATACATTGTCCAAAGAAGCGCCCTCGTTGTTTTAAGTCTTCACTAATCGCATTGCCGGTATAACGCACTTGATCCGGCGATGCTGCATACTCGCGAACTTGTTTAGGCAAATCAGCGGACA
>AATN01000329.1_pt1 | contig 10228 bp, 11 predicted proteins | sample 270648 | NCBI WGS metagenome assembly AATN01 (sample SAMN02954269, study PRJNA17659) | bioreactor sludge metagenome | biome: terrestrial; feature: bioreactor; material: sludge; isolation source: Enhanced Biological Phosphorus Removal (EBPR) bioreactor sludge | place: Australia: Brisbane, Queensland
GTGTGCGTACCCCACAAATGCCTGAGGGTTTAAAACAAGAGCATTATCGTAGCCCCACTCCTGCTTGTGTACCCAATGGTATGACCCTGAAAACTGCAGAGTTGCAAAAGCTGATCGATACCGAAAAACACCTGCTCATTGATGTGATGGCGGTTTTCTTGCGGGAAGATGAGGGTTTTCCGGCGACTTGGCTCGTGAATGAACCGCATGACAGTTTACCGAATAGTGTCTGGCTACCTAATGTCGGCTATGGTGTGCTGGAGCCGAAAATCGAGACTTGGTTTAAAGCACAATTAGCTAGCCTCACTAAAAATGATCTCAATCAAGCCTTAGTCTTTTATTGCGTCGCCGATTGTTGGATGTCGTGGAACGCCGTACAGCGTGTACGTGAGTATGGTTATACTCGAGTCTACTGGTATAAAGAGGGGATTGATGGTTGGAAAGAAGTTGGTTTGCCAACGGTCAAAACCGAACCTCAAGCCTTTACCTTAAACTAAGACCACCCACAGGGAGAAACCATGAGCAAACAAGCTTGGATCTTGCCGCTACAATGGTTATGGCTGTTTGGCCTGTTGTTGGTGAGTTTAGGATTGCTTTGGGATAATGGAATTCTGCAAGTTATGTTTGCCACCGATAACACCTATCTGTGCCCTTTGATGGTGTTGGTATTTCTGTTGACTTGTTTGCATTGTGGTTACCGTAGTCTGTTTCTAGCTCGACAAGCTAAGGTCGTACATGCTTGGTCGCATACCGGTGCTCTCGACGATAAAATCCTAATTAAGCGCTATCTCCACGAGTTACAGGTCATCGTCAATCCACAAGATAAACAGCTAACGGCTGAGTTATTAGCGGAAGAATTACGCGGTCAGCACCAAGTCGGCTGGTTTGTCACTGGTTTGCTGATCAAGCTAGGTTTGCTCGGGACGGTAGTCGGCTTTGTGATTATGCTCGGCTCCATGACTCATCTATCTTCCCTTGATATTGTTGAGGTACAAACGCTGATGCAACAAATGACTCAAGGGATGAAGATTGCGCTGAATACCACCATTATTGGTTTGGTTGGCAGTATCTTTTTAGGGTTGCAATACTTGATGCTTGATCGTGCGGCGGATCAGCTCCTAGTCGCTGCGGTACAAGCTAGCCAATTGCCAGTAGTAAACAGTGTAGACACGAGTGCCGAGGTGGCACATGGCACTGTTTAAACAGCGCGAGAATCTACTCGATGTTGACCCTTTTACGGATCTGCTATTCAACGCACTATTAACCTTTACCTTTCTGTTTCTGATTGCATTATTGCTAATGAATCCCACTGCCAAGAGCGGGATTATTAACCCGAAAGCAGAGTTCATGATCACTGTTAGTTGGCCAGACAATAGCCCCGATGATATTGATACTTGGGTGGAAGGGCCAAAAGGGCAAATGATTTGGTTTAAGCGCCCGCAAGAGGGCTTGATGCATTTGGATCGGGATGATCGTGGGGCTGTGAATGATATGCAACTGATTGATGGCAAGGAAATTATTAATCCACTCAATCAGGAAATTGTCACGATTCGTGGGCGTCCGCCGGGCGAATTCACCGTGAATATCCATTATTATCGTAGCCAAACCTTAAAAGCAGTACCTGTTACGGTTTATCTCGCCGAAGTCAATCCCACTCTCAAAGTCTTACATTATGCAACGACCACTTTGCAACGCGAAAGTGAGGAACGCACAGCCGTGCGTTTTAGTATTACTCCGAATGGTCAAGTCACGGATATTAATACCTTACAAAAATCCCTCGTGCTCGGAGGTAAAATATGAATGAACTACTCATGCTCTTAGTGGTAGCCTATATTTTTCTTGCAGCCCTTTTAGTCTTGGTCTTGTTGTACGGACGGCTTCCTTGGCTATTGAAATTGCTGTTAGTGTTAATCACGACAGGGTTGTATTGGGTCAGTTATCAAGGTTGGAAAGAAGTACAAGGTTGGCCTAGTCAAGTCGAGTTACCTACAAAGTTTTTGCTGCATGCTTCGGTGATTGAAGAACCGAATCAGGAAGCAGGGACGACAGGGCAAATTTTTATCTGGGCCTCAAATTTAAAAGGCAATAAACCAGCGGGTGAACCGCGTGCTTATCTCATCTCCTATGACCGTGAAGTGCACTCGTCTTTACAGGATGCGCTGCGCAATCAGCGCAATGGCAATGTGCAAATTGGCGTGAAAGAGCGTGATAAAAATGTGCAAAACGAAGCACCGGTCAATGTACGCCAGCTTGGGCAAATTCATGAAAAACTCAAGTTTATTGAGTTACCTGATCCAGCTTTACCTGAGAAATAATCATGGGGCGCCTAACCCTTATTTTATGTTGTCTGAGTGTGTTAGCTGCCTGTGATAAGCCTGCTAGTGATGATTATTTTCCTTTGCATCAAGGCTTGCATTGGGAATATCAAGTGACCATTGAGCATCCTGAACGCTTAGATACCAAACAACTTATGATTGAAAGCATGGGGCAAACGAGCTTAAAAGAAGAAACCGTTAGCATTCGCGCGACTAGCGATGGTACGGATTATTATCTTGCCCAGCGTACTGATGGCATTTATCGTGTGGCTAAACGTACCTTGGTGGAAAGTGAACCACGTTTAGACGCTAGCCCACGCATGGTCTTACCGCTGCCGATTGTACAAGCGAAAGGCAAAACGTGGTCGACGATTTCTCAGCCTTATTTAATCGAGCGGGTGTATGAGGGCATGGACGTGATGACGGCTGACATGCTGCAATTCCCGATGACCTATTCGGTGTTGAGTTTGGATGAAACGGTGGAGGTCAGCGCGGGTCATTTCAGTGACTGTATTTTAGTGGAAGGACAAACCGATTTGTCGTTATATGCGGATGCCCGCACGGGTAATACGACCGTACCCATCACTACCCGTGAATGGTATGCGCCGGGTGTCGGCTTGGTGAAATTAGAGCGCGAAGAGCCTTTGAACACTGAGGTGTATAAGGGCGGGAAGATTACGATGGAACTGGTGAGGTTTGAGGATTAGTTTTGAATCCTCAACATGGTTTAGAGGTTGAGCATCCCATGTGGCGGGCGCGGTGAGGAGTAATCCGTTAAAAATCGTAGGCTGTCACTGCGTCCAACGTCGAGATAATTGTTAGACGAATCTTTGCCACACTACCCGTAATGTCGCCTTCTATGGCAGTTTGGACATAATGCAACTACATTTTCAATTGTATCTTCGCCACCATCAGCTAAAGAACGGATATGATGAACCTCTAAATATGGCTCATTAGACTTCTTGCGAAAGAAGTTATGTAGTGATCATGCGATTGATAAAGGCAGCGATCAAGTTCAACCGCAGATCAAAACGTCGCCGCCGTCCACGATAAACGCCTTTGAGTAGACGAAACACTTTCAAACCACGAATGCAGTGCTCGACTTTAATTCGCACACGGGCTAAGCATCGATTAAAGGCCTGTTGCTCAGGCTCTAGCACCCCGTGTTTCGGTTTCTTAAACGGCCACACCACGCGACTGCCGTCTAAACTTAAGCCTTGATAGCCCAAGTCGACGACACACAGTGATCCAAAGGGCAAGGCTTGGGTCTGTTGACGGGCTAGGGTTAGATCATGTTCATTCCCTTGGGCTAAGGCGACTTGTAAAATACGTCCATCCGATTCGTCCACCACCACCTGAAATTTTAAGGTATGCGTGTGCTTCTTACCGCTGTAATGGCGTTCTTGACTTTTTTAGGACGCTCAATCGGGACTTCACTCGCATCTAGCAGTACAACGGTACGCGAGCTTGGCGGGTGTGCCTCAGGCTCAGGTACCAACGGCGCGGCAGGTTTAACTAACTCTAAAAAACCCGATGCGGCTAAGCGATCTTCCACCCGTGTCACTATGCGGTAAGCATTCGATTCATGCACACCGTAACTTAAACCTAAATGAAAGAAGGTACGGTATTCACGCCAGTAACTCAAGGCGAGACAGAGTTGATTCTCTACGCTTAAGCTCGGTCGTCCTGAGCGCTTCTTCGCCGATTCCGCTTGGGCTAACACCTTCACGAGTTCTGTGAATAAGTCTCGATCTATTCCCACACTCCGGCGAAACGCCGTGGCGGATAAGTCTTTAATGAATTCATAGGTCATCTCTCTAGGATAAACGATTAGGCTATTTTCGCAAGAGGTCTATTGTCTTAAACATAAAATTAAAAGTTCTGAATGCTTTATTTGTATGCAGTATTCTTGACCTGCATTGAAACGTAAAAATTTTTTATTTATATCTAAATTTAAATTCCAATTGTCAGGAGCTAAATTGTTTGTATGTTCAATTTTCTTTGATAAAAATGTCAAAATCTCTTTTTTGTCGTGTAATTGATAAAGAAGTGCATCGATACATTCTTTAGCGTCATGAATATTATTTCTGTCAATGATTTGCACTGTCTCACCGTGTATTTAATTGTCTAACAGTTTATGCGGCCGAACCTCTATACAACCTCTTCGCCCAGACTTCGCCTAGTCTGTGAACGTGAGGCTGCACCTCTTTTTTGGTGAAATTCGGTATAGCTTAGAATTAGCACAGGATGTACTTACATTACTTAGCAATATTGATGATTAATAATCATATCATCGGCTAACTAAAAAGCCAAAATCGTTTAGCTTGTAAGTAATTGGGATGGTTGACTCTGAATTAGTGGCTTAGCAAAAATAGATAAACGGGTCGGCACTCTATCAAACAGTCCTCAATCCGTAACAAGTCCAGAAAGTTTTATAAGATCTAGCGTTTCTCTAAAGCCATCCGCACCCGCCGATTCAATTTGCCTTTCTTTTCAATTTTTGTAATCGTGACTTGGCCGATTTCACCAGTACGTTTTAAATGTGTGCCACCACAAGGTTGTAAATCCACGCCTTGCACATTAATCAAACGCACTCGACCCGAACCACGGGGCGGTTGCACTGACATAGTTTTCACCAGTTCAGGATTAGCGTCCAATTCAGCATCCGTGATCCAAGTTTCACTCACGGGTAAATCTTGGTCGATTAAGGCTTGCAGTTGTGCAGTAATCTGGTCTTTATCGAGAATCGAATCGGGAATATCAAAATCCAAACGACCTTCGCCGGCACTAATTGAGCCACCCGTGACCGCATAAGGCAGCACCACTGACAGCAAATGTAAAGCAGTGTGTACACGCATGTGGCTATAACGAATTGCCCAATCGAGCTGCATCTCAATCCTATCACCAACACTTGGCAGTGCATTATTCTCAGCGGGTAGATGTACTACACGTATATGGCTAGCATCCTCCCAAACGGTCGTGGCAATCATGATTTCTCGGCCACTACTTAAACGCAAAATACCTTTATCGCCGGGTTGCCCACCGCCGGTAGGATAAAACAGCGTGCGATCTAGAATGATCCCACCTTGCTCCGTGAGTGCGATCACCTGAGCTTGGGCGGTAGTTTGATAGGCGTCAGTGTGGAAGAGTAATTCGGTGCTCATGGGATGGGATATTCTTGAAATAGAAACGAGTACCAATATGGCAAATAAATGCTCCTAAAGGAAGCAAGTATTGAAGTATTGAATTATGATTTGATGTTGCGTTAATTATATAAGCTAGTGTGCTCATGAATTGCCCGCACGCTTGCCCCATGCTTTAATGCTCATCCAACCACAGGGAGAGGCATTATGCTGAATGAACAACAACAAACGCAGTTAGTCATTGATCGTCTGCGTAGCCAATTGTTAGCGAAACGTGCAAGTGCAAAAACTAAGGCGGATTGGCAGCCTTTTGAGCAGCGTTTGCAACAATATTTGCCAGCATTAATCAACGAATTAAGCAGTGTGTACGGCGAACGCGCCGATTTTCTGAGCTTCCTTGAGACCCTATTAAAAGCTGCCTATCACTCATGGCTTGAGCGTGCCTCAGCTTTAAAAGTGCAAGATGCAGAGCATGAACATCACCCTGATTGGTTCACTTCCGAAACGATGGTTGGTGGGGTGTGTTATGTGGATTTATTCGCGGGTAATCTACAAGGCATCATTGCCAAAATACCGTATTTCCAAGAGCTAGGTTTGACCTATCTGCATCTGATGCCGCTGTTTAAATGTCCCGAAGGGCAGAGCGATGGCGGTTATGCGGTGAGTAGTTATCGGGAGGTGAATCCAGCGCTGGGTACGATTAAAGATTTGCGCGCGGTGGCGCAAGCGTTGAAAGCGGCAGGCATTACTTTAGTAGTCGATTTTATTTTTAACCACACTTCCAACGAGCATCATTGGGCGCAGGAAGCGGTGAAGGGTAATCCACACTATCAGAATTTTTATTATTTTTTCCCTGATCGACGTATGCCCGATGCCTATGATCAAACTGTGCGCGAAATCTTCCCTGATCAGCATCCGGGGGCATTTTCGCAGTTGGCGGATGGGCGCTGGGTGTGGACGACTTTTAATAGTTTTCAATGGGATTTGAATTACAGCAATCCAGCCACCTTCACCGCGATGGCCGAAGAAATGCTGTTTATTGCCAATCTTGGCGTAGATATTTTGCGCATGGATGCGGTGGCCTTTATTTGGAAACAACTCGGTACCGATTGTGAAAATCTGCCCCAAGCACACGCCCTGATTCGTGCCTTCAATGCGGTGGCACGTATTGCTGCTCCGAGCTTATTATTCAAATCTGAAGCGATTGTCCATCCTGATAAAGTGGTGCAATACATCGCCCCGAATGAATGCCAACTTTCCTATAACCCCTTACAAATGGCACTCTTGTGGAATTCACTTGCTACCCGTGAAGTTAATCTGCTGCAACAAGCTTTAGAGCGTCGCCACAATCTGCCTGCACATACCGCTTGGGTGAATTATGTGCGTTGCCATGATGATATTGGTTGGACGTTTGCGGATGAAGATGCTGCTGAGTTTGGCATTAATGGTTTTTTCCACCGCCAATTTTTGAATCAGTTTTATGTGAATCGCTTTGCGGGGAGTTTCGCACGTGGTGTGCCTTTTCAAGATAATCCAGTGACTGGAGATTGTCGGATTAGTGGTATGTGCGCGTCTTTAGTGGGTTTGGAGCAGCACGATCCATTAGCGATTGACCGCATTATGTTACTACATAGTGTGGCCTTGAGTTCGGGTGGTTTACCTTTGCTTTATCTCGGTGATGAAGTGGGCACGCTGAATGATTACGCTTTTGCCCAAGATCTCCATAAAGCTGATGATTCGCGCTGGGTACACCGCCCGCCCGCCGATTTAGTTCGTTATGAACAGCGCCACGATCTACAAACTGATGCAGGTAAGGTGTTTAAGCGCTTAGTGCATTTAATTCAACTACGCAAAAACACGCCTGCGTTGGGGGGGACACAGTTAGTGACGTTTAATGCGCGTAACTCGCATATTTTGGGTTATTGGCGTGGGGAGCAAGAGCGCGTCTTAGTGTTGGCGAATTTTAGTGACCATGCCCAAGGGCTGAATGCTTTAACCCTTTCCGCCTTACCCAACAGAGTACTTGATCTGATTAGTGGTGAGACGGTCTCGGTGGTAAATGGTGTAAAGCTTGAGCCATATCAGTTTATGTGGCTGAGTATTTAATCGAGTTATACGTAAGGCTGCTAGCTTAAACTACCCTAGCAGCTTATGGCTAAAGTCTAATTGCCTAATTGATAGGGCTTCAAATAAATAATATGCAGATCTTTTGTTGGGGTGAAGTTGGTCTTTTCCATCACAAAAGTTTTGGCATCGACTTTTTTAACGCCTGTACCGCAAAAGCTTAACTTTTCATTGGGGTCAGACTTTTTCACAGTGAGTTTGAATTTACCAATCGGGCCTTTCCAATTTGCGCCGGTGGTGAGGATATATTCGATGACATCAGTGGATACTTTGTAGTTAGTTTTTTCTAGGTGCTTCATCCAGTTTTGCAAATCCTGATCAATACAAAATTTACCACTGGCTTCGTCTTGCATACCGTATTCGACTGAGCCACCTACGCCTGGTGTATATTCATGCACAACAGAAACGATCTTTTTCGCTGGAAAAGTTTGCATCCAATGATGAGTAATTGTGTGCGCATAAGCTTGCACGTCCTTATCAAAACGTTTTTTGTCTTCACTTTCAAACGGTTGTTTTTTGCCATCGATGGTCACCGAAAATTTCAGAATATTTTTATCTTTTGGCAAGGTTTCTTCGGTGTAATAAGGTATAGAAGAGCCATCGGCTTCTAAAATAACTTCAGGTAAAGGAAAGGCTACGCGGGTGGTAATCGGTTTATCGCTGGAGTTATAAAATTGATAAACCACGCGGATTTTGTCTTTGCTGATGAACAAATCTTCTGCTTGCATCACAATATGCTCAGATTTGGTAAAAACTAATCCCCCTACACCAAATGCAGCAGTGGAGTCATTGGCAGAAGCAGTCGATGCTGCAAATAGGGCTAAGCAGCTAGCTAGAAAAACTGGACGCATTTAATATTCCTCGCAATTATTGTTGTTACTAAGATAACCATAATAGACCACTGACTAGTGCATAAGTGCTGGAGCAACAGGCTTGCCTTTGAAAAAAATAAGTTTAGTTTCACTGTTTATAAATTTAGCTCGACAATAACCGGGTAATGGTCGGAGCCAATATGTGGCCCGATACGGGCGGAGCGTAATTGCCAATGCGAGCTTGCTAAGACTTGATCAATTGGAATTCCTATGATGCCTCTAAGTTTAGTAGGCCAAGTCGGCAATAAATTTAAGCTTCGATAATAGCCTCGCTGAGCTAAACCCTGAAATGCACTCGACCACGGTGTAGCATTGAAATCACCCGCAATGATAATCGGCTCTTGATGAGGTGGTTTAGTCAAATCCTGTAGCAGTTGATCCCGTACTCGATAAGCTTGCTCACTCACCGGTGGTAAAGGATGAAAGCCTACTAGTTGAAACGGTTGGCTAGCTTGCACTTGAGTGCGTATGTGTTCGATGCCAAGGCTATCCGTAATGATCTGCGTCTCGCTTAAGGCAAAGCGTGACAAAATAGCCATGCCAAAAGCGCCTGAGCGTGCTTGCAAGATTTGATGCGGATAGTCTGTCCAAGCTTTTACAGGTGCTAGATGCTGCGGTGAAAACTCTAGAAGCACAATCACATCCGGTTGTTCTTGATCAATAAGAACTTTCAGGCGGTTCAAGTCGGGATTATCTAAATACACATTGCTGCTAAGAATTTTAAAACTATGGGTATGAGTGGTAGCCGAACTCAAAACAGGTGAACCTGTAAATAAGGGTAAAGCTAGTGCACTCAAAGCCAGCAGCCAGCATTTTTGTTGACTAGCTAAGAATAAAATACTCAGTACGAGTAGCAAACCATATAACCATTGCCAATGACTAGCGAGATCCAAGAGCCATGCAAGCTTGGGGATACTTTCTGTAAATAAGAGCGTGAGTAATGGGCTAGTTAAGCCCAAAAAGCTAGCTAGCAGTAATACAATACTGAGGGTTTTTAGCATGATGAGAGACTCGAAAGCGTTTATTCGACGCGGCAATAGCAGTATAAAAATTGTTGTGTCATACCGCTAGACGTTTGGTGCTTGACGGTTAGGCTGTCGAGTAGGCGAAAGGTCGTACCAAATTCATGATGTAAACTGTGGCTATCATAGCGCATCACCTCCAAACCACTGCATTGTTTAGGCCCCTCAGTACCAAAAGTGGCCATAATCACATGACCATTAGGTTTAACCGCATGCAAGACCTGTTGTACATAACGTTCACGTTGTGCTTTTTCAGTAAGGAAATGAAACACAGCTCGATCATGCCAAACATCCAAAGATTGCGGCGCAAATTCCATTTCTAAAACATCAGCTATTAACCACTGAATTTGCCCAGCCTGTTCACCTAAACGAGCTTGGGTAATTTCCAAAGCTTGCTTAGAAATATCCAGCATACTTAACTGCTTATAGCCAGCGGCTAATAAATCATCCGGCAAAGTCGAAGCCCCTGAGCCTACATCTAAAATCCTAGCTTGTGTGCTCGGTGCAAGGCGCTTGATTAGTTGCAAAGAAGTTTCCAGATGGAGTGCGTACCAACTGACTTGTGCTGAGTCTTTAGTGTGATAAACCGTTTCCCAGTGTTGATGTGTGTTCATTCTGTGGTAGCGACTTGTTTTATTTAAACTCAATCGATTGTGGTGAGTTAGTTAACTCTTTGCAAGTACAGCTAAGCTTTGATAAGCCCTCAGGTGATTAAAGTTTGCTTATTCGACTAGACTCAAGTTGCAATCTAA